>Ga0209540_10002403_pt1 | contig 13363 bp, 8 predicted proteins | sample BarGraIncu01121A_FD_184501 | JGI IMG/M metagenome (GOLD analysis project Ga0209540, IMG submission 184501) | Arctic peat soil microbial communities from Barrow, Alaska - Barrow Graham LP Incubations 011-21A (SPAdes) (version 2) | ecosystem: Environmental > Terrestrial > Soil > Wetlands > Peat... | reverse complement strand
TGGTGATCTGGTTCAGCGCGGCCTCGTTGCCGTAGGTCATCCCGGCCGGGATGAATTCCGCGTTGCCGTTGAAGCCGTACCGGTTCCCCGCGATGGAGTTGCCGACGTCCCGGAACTGGAAGAAGGGCGGCATGGTCAGCGTGCTGGGCAGGAGTTGCCCATCGTAGCCGTTCTGCTGCCCGCGCTTGATGTTCTCGTTCGAGAGCGAGAAGCTCTCCCCCGCCCGGACGTAACTGTTGACCTTGAAGTCGCTGTTGGCCCGGAAGCTGAGGCGCTGCAGGTCCCACTTCGAGACGGTGGCGTTCTGCCGGAACAGCCCGCCGGACACGTAGTAGTTGACCTTGTCGGAGCCGCCGGACACCGACATGTCCTGGCTCATGATGGGCGCGTTCTGCACCTGGATGGCGCCCATCCAGTCGGTGGTGCGCGCCGCCAGCGTGGCCTTGTTCTGCACCAGGTAGGGCTTGAACTGCGCGTAGGAGCCATCGCCCGGCTTGTAGCCGTGCTGCGCGTCGAAGTTGTCGTAGGCTTCCTGCGCGAAGTCGAACCATTGCTGCGAGTTCAGCATCTGGACGGTCTTGGGGAAGTTCTGCACGCCCTGATAGGCGTTGTACGAGATCGTCGGCTTGCCCAGCTCGCCACGCCGCGTCTTGATCAGCACGACGCCGTTGGCCGCCTGCACGCCGTAGACGGCGGCGGCGGACGCATCCTTCAGGACGGAGATGCTCTCGATGTCGGCGGGGTTGATCGTCCCCAGCGGGCTCGACGTCGAGTTGTCCGCGTTCCCCACGGGCAATCCGTCGATGACGAACAGCGGCTGCGTGTTGCCGACCGTGCCCACACCGCGGATCCGCACCGCGATCGGCGCACCCGGCAGACCCGATTCCGGCGTCACCTGGATGCCCGGCGCCCGGCCTTCCAGCGCGGCCTCCGGGGACGCCGCAGGCACCCGGGTCAGCTCCTTCGACGAAACCGTCGATATCGCTTCCGTCATGTTGGCCCGGGTCTTCGTCCCGTAGCCGACCACCACCAGCTCGTTCAGCTGGGTGGCCTTGATCTCGAGCTGCGCGTCGACCACGCCCTGGCCGGTGAACGGAATCTCCTTCGTTCCGAAGCCGAGCAGGGTGAAGACGAGCCGGCCGGAGGCGGCGGGCGCGCTCACGGCGTACCGTCCGTCGGCGTTCGTCACCACGCCCACGAGGGTGCCGCTCACCGACACCTGTACGCCTGGAAGGGGCTCGCCCGTCGCGGCCGAGGTGACGCGGCCCACGACGCGCTGCTGCGCATGCAGCGATCCCACGCCGAACAACATCAGCGCCAGGCCGCACGCGAGCGCGTGCCCAGCGCCTCTGACCAATGCCCGCCGGTCGCGACCCGCACGATTCCGTCGGACCTCGGTTTGCCTTTCGGTATTCATCGGCATATTCGACTCGTGCATGGGGGTGATTAGCTCGATAGCACTTCTCGCCCTAGGAGCGTGTCCTCGTAATGGGAAATCGGCCGTTTTCAGGAGGGGTCCGAACACCTCCCGAGGGCGAAAACGCGCTCACAGCCGATTCTGGAGGCTCGGCCCGCCTGCCGCGCGAGGCGTGAGCGGTTACTCGGATACTCGGACACGCTCCTAGCTCGAAGTTCCTCCTCTCCTACCTCGGACGTCCGACCGGTCAAGTACGGCTATCGAAGGACCTCTCGGGTCCAAGGCAGGACCCGCCTGGCTTTGGCAAGGGAGCGCGGGCGCACCCGAACTGGCGAGGCGCGCGCGAGCAAGGCACATTATTAAATCTATTTGCTTGATCCGCAAGAGCGGTCGTGCGGGGCGGACCTGGCCGCGGTGGACCGCTCGGCCGGCAAACGGGCGGCCTCAGCGCAGGCGCGAGTCCGGTGGACGCCACGCGGTCGGGGCGGAGAAACGGGTTCGTTCCCGTGACCTTTGCACTTTCGGCATAGCAAGGTGCGATTTGCGGCGCCCGCTGGGCGGCGGGATGTAGGAAAGCATAGCACCCCGGAGCGGCCATGGAAATCAGGTTGACGAGGCGGAGTCGCGTCCGTACAGTGTTTGCGGCGTCCCTTCCCGGCGGTCGTGACCCGCCGAACGCCAGGCAGGCTCCTTTGCCACCCTCACTTCTCGTGCGGGGTGCTTGCCCCGGTTGGCCCAGTACCGCACGGCGCGGCGATGACGATGAGGGTCGCACGCGGCCGCGTCCGCAGCGCGGGAGCAGGCGGCGGCTGCGCGCGCGTCGGTCGTATCCACTCGGGAGGTGGTATGTCGAACTGGATCTCGAGGTTGGGCTGGGCGCTCGCAGTCGCGCTGGTCGCAGCGTGTGGTGGCCGGGCCACGCCCAAGACGGGGCCGCTTCCCTCGCGTGACGTGATCACGCGGGAGCAGATTGCGCGGACGCACGCGGTGACCGCACTGGAAGCGGTCGAGCGCCTGCGGGGGCACTGGCTGCGCCTGCGGGGGACGACAGAGCTACCCGGGGAGAGCCAGGCGCGGTTCGCGGAGGCGCAGGTGCAGGTGTACCTGGACGATCAGAAGCTGGGCACGATCGAGAATCTGGCGCGGATCGAGATGGCCGCCATCGAGTACATCCGGTTCATCCCCCCGGCCGAGGCGTCCGCGCGCTACGGCTTCGGTCACGGGGCCGGGGTGATTTTCGTTTCGACGCGCCCGTTGCCGAATTGAGGCGCAGCGGGTGCGTTCTCGCGCCGGACGGGGCTGACTCCTCCGGCGCGTGCGGTGCCGGGCGTTCGGAACCGACTCCTTCCCGGAGGGCACGCGTGAAGCATCCCAGCGGTGGGCCTGCTCCGCTCCGGGGCGTGGTGTGGCTGGTAGCGACGCTGCTGCTGGCGGGCCGCCTCGGCGGCGCCGCGCAGACCGCGCCGCACGCGCAGGTGCAACCGCGCATCCTGGGCGACCTCGTGGATGTGAGCGAGGACTTCGAGCAGCCTGACCAGGTGCACTTCGTGGGCAGCCGCGTCACGCAGTTCGACCCGGCGACGGGCACGGGCATGCTGCGCTGGGACCGCTACATGCGCCAGCCCTCCTTCTCCTTCAACAAGATGGACATGGCGCTCGCGCGCGCCGAGAGCAACGAGTTTCCGGGGACGGAGTACGACCGCGACCCGGAGCTGCCGTTCGAGGTGAGCTTCGTCAGTCCGCGCACTGTGCGGCTGCGCTTCTTCACCCGGAACCTCCCGCCTGCGGCACGCCTGGACTCCGATTCGCTGATGCTGGCGGGCCCGGTCCCGAAGGACGGCTCCTGGGCGATGCAGAGCGGGGACAGCATCGTGCGGTGGCGAAGCGCTTACGGTGAGGTCCGGCTGATCAGGAACCCGTGGCACATCGAGTTCTACGAGGCCGGTGGACGCCTGCTGACGCGCACACAGAACCTTAACGATCCCGCGTCTTACCAGCCGTACACGCCCTTCTCGTTCATCCGGAGGTCACGGGATGTGGGGCGCAGCACCGCGGCGAGCCTGGAGCTGCAGCCGGACGAGAAGATCTTCGGCGCGGGCGAGTCGTTCACGCGTCTGAACAAGCGCGGTCAGAAGCTGGTGATGTGGCTGCGGGACGGTCAGGGCGTGGAGAACTACCGGCAGTACAAGGCCGTGCCCTTCTTCCTCAGCAGCAACGGCTACGGTGTTTTCGTCCATACGAGTGCGCCTGTGACCTTCGACTTCGGCCACGACTTCGACCAGCACACGGTCATCTACAGCGGCGACGAGGTCATGGACCTCTTCGTGTTCGTGGGCGGGCCCAAGGAGATCCTCACGGAGTACACGGCGCTCACAGGACGTAGCCCCGTCCCGCCGCTCTGGTCGTTCGGGCTGTGGATGAGCCGGATCACGTACAAGTCGGAGCCGGAGGTTCGGGACGTGGCCGCGAAGCTGCGACAGTATCTGATACCGGCCGACGTGCTGCACCTGGACACGGGCTGGTTCGAGACCGACTGGCGCAGCGACTATCGGTTCTCGACCAGCCGCTTCCAGGATCCCGCGCGCATGATTGCGGATCTGCTGCAGCAGGGCTTCCACATCAGCCTGTGGCAATACACGTACTTCACGCCCAAGAACAGCATCTACGACGAGCTGGAGCGCGGTGGCCTGGCCGTGCGCGACCAGGCGGGCCGCGTGGCGCCGGAGGACGCGACGCTCGACTTCAGCAATCCGGAAGCGGTGCGCTGGTACCAGGGCAAGCTCAAGGGGCTGCTGAGCATGGGCGTGGGCGCCATCAAGGCGGACTTCGGCGAGGGCGCGCCGCTGGCGGGGTTGTACCACGCGGGCCGAACCGGTTGGTACGAGCACAATCTCTACCCGGTGCGCTACAACAAGGCGGCGTGGGAGATCACCAGGAGCACGAGCGGCGAGGGCATCATCTGGGCGCGCAGCGCCTGGGCGGGGAGCCAGCGCTACCCGCTGCACTGGGGGGGCGACGCGGAGAACACCAACTCGGCCATGGCCGCGACGCTGCGCGGGGGTCTGTCGCTGGGCCTGTCCGGCTTCAGCTTCTGGAGCCACGACGTGGGTGGTTTCGTGGAGCGTGCGCCCCGGGACCTGTACCGTCGCTGGCTGCCGTTCGGCGCGCTTACGTCACACACGCGCACGCACGGCGCGCCTCCGCGCGAGCCCTGGGCGTACGATTCGGCGTTCGTGGTGGATTTCCGCCGGGCCATCGACCTGAAGTACGAGCTCATGCCGTACATCTACGCCCAGGCGAAGGCGTCGTCGGAAAAGGGCTGGCCGATGTTGCGCACGCTGTTCTTCGAATACCCGGCCGACCCCACGGCTTGGTTCATCGAGGACGAGTACATGTTCGGCTCGGACCTGCTGGTGGCGCCGCTGTTCCAGTCGGTCGACCACCGGGGCGTGTATCTTCCGCCGGGGAGCTGGATCGATTACCAGACAGGCACGCCGTATGAGGGCGGGCGGTGGCACGACATCCGGGCGGGCGAGATCCCGATCGTGGTGCTGGCGCGGAACCACAGCCTGATCCCGCACATTGGGCTGGCGCAGAGCACTTCGGCCATGAACTGGAACGACATCGAGCTACGCGTGTTCAGCACGGACGGTGGACCGGCGGCCGGCTCCGTCGCGCTGCCCAGGGGTGAGCTGCACTCGCTCGAGGTGCGGCTCGGCCCGCAGGGATACGTGCTGGCGAGCGATCCGCTGCGTGGGGCGGTCCGCTGGCGGATACGCCAGGCTGGAGTCCAGCCATGAGGAGTGCGCTGGCGCTGCTCGTGCTGGTGAGCGTTGGGGCAGGGTGCCGAGGGAACGACGGCCCCTCGACTCCGATCGCCTTGAAGCCTGAGAACGTGACCGGGATCTGGCAGTTCGTTCGAACGGCCCCATCCGCGTGCGTGCCCGACACGCTGAACGTGCGTCTCACGACCGCCTTCTACAGCGTGAGCGCGAGGGACACGCTGGACGTCTCGGGCGACTGGACGAGCAATCGAGACGCGCGCGTACGGGTGTTCGACGGGTCGGTGGCCACGTCCGGCGGGTTCCTGCTGCGCCTCACGCTCAACGAAGGGGTGCGCGGCACGATGGACGCGCGCGGCGGGGCGAAAGGCGGCGCGTACTGCGGGGACGGCACTACGGCGCCCGTGACCGGCACACGGAGGTAGCCCGCCAGCGGCGCCCTCGCCGCCTACTTCGCCGGGCCGATGGGATCGCCGTAGAGGGCGCCACGGCCGTGGGTGCCGACGTACACGCGGCCGTGGATCCGCGGATCGCCCGTCACCAGCAAGACCAACCCCCACTGGTGCCGGTCATCGTTGATGCGCACCCAGCTGCGCGCCGCATCGTCCGAGCGGAAGATTCCCCGCACGCCCTCGATGGTGCCGACGAGGAAGAGAGAGGGGTAGCTCGCCCCCGCCGCTCCCTTGCCGAAGCCGAAGGCGTGCAACTCCTGCACACCTCCCAGCCTCCGGAAGCTCTCCCCGTGGTCCCGGGAGTGGTAGAGCCCGTCGAACGCCGCCAACCAGAGGTCGCCTTCCCGGCCGGGTGTGGTATACAGGCGATCCTGGCCGCCGCGCCGGTCGCCTCGGTTCCAGGGGTCGCTCGGAGCCGGACTCCCGGGGGGTAGCTTCAGCGCCCGGGCCTGGAAGCTCGAACCGCCGTCGGTGCTGAGAAACAGTCTGCCGCCGAACAGGTCCAGGGCATAGAACCGGCGGGGATCGACGCGGTCGGCCACGACTCCTGGCCCGGGCGGGAGTCCGTGCACCGGGGTCCACGTGACTCCGCGATTGCGCGTCATGTACGTGCTGTCCCGTTCCGGCGTCCAGATCCAGTTGGCTCCGTCTGCGGACACCGCGACCCGGCCCAGAGTGCTGGCGGGGGTCGGCATGGCGGCGGGCTGCCAGGAGCGGCCGGCGTCCAGGGAATAGCCGAGCGCGCTGGATTCGCGCGGCTCGGCCGGGCGGCCCGCCCGGACGATGACGGCGGGGCGCTTCTCCGCGACCGCCACGCTGTTGGTGTTGCCGAACCTGGGATTCAGGAAGTACGTCCCCGGCTGCGCACGATCCAGGTCCCAGTGCACGAAGCCGCCGTAGTCGCCGACGCCCGTGATCAGGTGCGCGCCCTCGTTCGGGCTGGCCAAATCGAGGGGCACGGTCTCCTCGATGCCGGTGCCCATGACCGTCCAGCTGGTGGGGCGGCCCGCATCCGCATCGGTGAGGTCGAAGGTCTCATAGCCGCCGTATCCCGTCGTGAACATGGCGTGGTCGGGATTGGCGGGGTCGATCTCGATATCGAAGAGCCAGTGGATGGGGGTGTAGGCGACGTAGGGCGCGCCTGAGGCATCCAGCTTGCCGCCGCTCGCGAAGAGCGGCCGCCACGATGCGCCGCCGTCGGTGCTGCGGAAGATCTCCTCGCCGCCGGGCCTGCCGAAGCTGGCGGCGATGAGACGAGAAGTCTGGCGCGCATCCACCGCGACCGACACGTAGCCGAAGCCGTGGTCCTGCGGGTCGGGGCGCTGGGGCGTGACCTCCGTCCAGGCGTCCGCGCGCGTATCCAGCCGCCACACCGCGCCGTTCCTCATGGGCCAGGGACCGGGCTCGGTGCCGTAAGTCACGTAGAGCAGCCCGTTCGAGGCGAGCACGGCATGGTTGGGGCGGTAGGACGTGGGCTGACCGGGTACCGGCTTCCAGGTGGTCCCCCCGTCCGTAGTGCGGAAGAGGTTGTCACGCCCCATGAGCGACACGCCCGCGTAGATCGTCGAGCTCGGGGCGGCCTCGCCGCCGCTGCGCGCATTGAACACGACGAACACGATGCCGCTGCCGCTACCGCCCTGTCTCTCCGCCACGTCCGGAAAGGTGGCGACGCGACTCCAGGTGACGCCACGGTCGGTGCTGCGCCAGAGACCATCGTGGCGCGTACCGAGGTACAGGATGCGCCCGTCGTTGGGATCGACGGCCATGCGCTCGCCGTTGCCGCGTCCGTTCTCGTTCCCGCCCATCTTGAAGGGCACGTTCGTGCGCTGGAAGGTGGCGCCACGATCGCTTGAGCGCAGGATGGCGCCATCGGGCACCTGCGGGGCGGTGTAGGTGCCGAGCGCGAGGTAGACGCGGTCCGGGTCGGACGGATCGAGCGCGAGGCTCTCCACGCCCATCAGGTTGCGGTCGTCGTAGGAGACCCAATCGAGCAGAGGCTCCCAGCGGTGGGCGCCCTCGTTCCAGCGATAGGCGCCGCCCATGTCAGTTCGGGCGTAGCGCACGCCGGGCGCGGTGGGATGAAAGACAATTCCGCTGACAAAGCCCCCACCGACGATCTGGACGTTCTTCCAGCGGTAGGGCTGCTGGGCGGGAGGGTGGCGCGGCGTCTGGGCGGGCAGAACCGCCGCGGCCGTCCCGAGCAGTGCAGCGCAGGGGAGGACGCACCTGCGCAGCCAACGTCTGGTGGCCATGGGGAAAATCAGTCGTATCCGAAGCGAAGGAGCATGGCGGCGCTGCGCTCGAAGCCGTAACGCCCCGGGATCCGGAAGCCGAAGGCATCCGCCAGTCGCGTGTACATGCTGAACTGCGCGCACACGTGGATGGCCTCCTCCATTGCCCGGTCGCTCAGACCGGCCGCCCGCAAGGGGGCGACGTCGGCGCCGGTCACGCTCTCGGGCCGGAGCGTGAGCTTCTCGACGAAGCCCAGCATGGCGCGCAGCCGCTCGGACACCGGCGCGCTGCGCCAGTCTGTCAGCACCGCCTCCACCAGCTTCTCGTCCTCGAACGCCTTCGACGCGACCGCGCCGTGGGCTCCCGTTCAGAACCGGCAGTGGTAGAGATTGGAGGTAAACGCGGCGAAGAGCTCGCGCTCGGCGACCGACCACTCGGAGGGTCCGCGCATCACCGCCTGGGTCCAGACGCTCATGGGTTTGCCGAAGAGCTCCGGGCGATAGAGCAGCGTCCGCACGATGTCGGGAACGCGCACGCGCGAAACTATGCGCATCATGGCCATGACGAGCCGCTCGCGCAGCCGGTGCCCGTGCTCCACCTGTGGCAGGCGCATCAGATCTCTCCTTCCAAGGCGGCGAGCCCCCGCTGCAATCGGCCGAGGCCGGCGCCCAGCGCTGCGGCCACGGTGATCTCGTAGAGCGTGTCCTGGGAGACGCCGGCCTGCCGAAGCGCGGCCATGTCTTCGTCGGTCACGGTGTGGGCCTGGCGTGCGACCTTGCGCACGTACTCGTGCAGCGCGGGCGGCACCTCAGGGGGGACGATGTCGCCAGGGTGGGCGGCGTAATCGTGGACGGCCTGGCGCAGGGCCGGCTCGGTCACGCCGGGCCCCGCGAGCACCGCCTTCTTCAGACGTGCGGTCAGCTCCCTGTAGCGCTCGTCCATGGCTCCTTCCGTTCAGTGCGTGGCGGGGCGGCTCAACGCGAGGCGGTGTGGCCGCGCCCGCGGGCGGTCGGCCGGAAGATCTGGAGGCCGTCGTCGTTGCGCGCCACGATAACGAGTCGCTCGCCGGCAGCATAGCGCAGCGGGGCCAAACGGCGCGCCTGGCCCTCCACGATGAAGCCGCTCTGCTCCAGCTCGACCGATTGGAAGGTGCCATCGCCCCGACCGCGCAGGAGCAGGCCGTAGCTGGCGTCGTACCAGCCGAAGATGGGCGGCACGCCGTAGAAGTTCCCCGCCACGAGCAGATCGGTGCGGCCATCGCCATCGAAGTCCCCCGGCAGCACGGCCTCGATGGGAGCGAACTGCGCCTCCATGGGAAGCGGGCGCAGGCGGAAGCCGCCCTTGCCGTCGTTCAGGGCGACGGCGCTGGCGAAGGTGCGGGCCTCCAGCACCTGCGCCCTGGCCAGCAGGGTGTCCGGGAAGATGTCCTCAATGCGGCTGGCGCCGAAGGAGGCGTAGGTGGGATAGTGCCCGCCCAGCGCCGGGAAGAACCGGAGCAGCTCGTCGCGACCGAGGACGGGATAGCTGACGCCGTGGCGGTAGAACGTGAGGATCTGCTCGAACATGCCGTTGCCGCCGAAGTCGGCGACGTAGGCACGCACCGGCTCGTTCGGTGAAGCGCGCAGGTACGAATTGAGCCCCAGATTGCCCAGGACGAGATCCGGCCGGCCGTCGCCGTTGATGTCGATGGCGGAGACGGTATTCCACCAGCCCTCGCTCCCCGCCAACCCCGCCCCGGCGGTGCGATCCACGAAGCGGCCATTCTCCTGGTGGAAGACGCGCACCGGCATCCACTCGCCCACGACCACGAGGTCGAGCTTGCCATCGCCGTCGTAGTCGACCCAGGCGGCGGAGGTGACCATGCCCACCTCCGCCAGGCCGGGGGCGAGGCGGGCGGTGACGTCGACGAAGCGGCCGGTGCCGTCGTTGCGGAGCAGGTGGCTGCGCGGCGGCCGCCCGTAGTGGCCCGGGATGGCGCGGCCGCCGACGAAGAGATCGATGTGGCCATCGCCGTCGAAGTCGCCCGGGACCACGCAGCTGCCGTCGTCGTAGAATTGAGGGAGCGCAGCGGGGGCGCGGCGGAAATGGCCGTGCCTGTCGTTGAGGTAGAGGCGATCCCGGAGCGCCGGATCGCCGGGCTGGAACTCCGTCCCCCCGCTCACCACGTAGAGATCCGGGTGCCCGTCCCCGTCGGCGTCGAAGAAGGCGGCGGCAACGTCCTCGGAGACGCTGTCGGCGGCGAAGACGCGCTCGTCGGCCGGGCGGAAGGAGCCGTCGCGCTGCTGGAGCATCAGCCGCCCCGGCTGCCAGCGCGCGCCCCCCAGGTACATGTCATCGAGCCCATCGCCATTCACGTCGGCCGTGGCCAGGGCCGGTCCCTCCGTGGACAGCAGGTGCGGTATGAGCGGCTCGCGCTCGAAGTCCGAGAAGGCATCTTCCCGGTGCGCCCAGTCGATGGGGACGCGGTCGGTCACGTCCTCGAAGAGCGGATCGGCCGGAGGCGCGGGGTTGACGTAGCGGCCGGAGGCGTTCTGCTCCGAGAGCGTGAGGAAGCGGTTCACAGGCAGGTTGCGCAGCACCTGGAAGCGCCGATCCGGCCAGACCACCAGGAGCGAGTCGATGCGCGCAGCGTGCCCGAGGCCGAAATGGGGCCGCGGATCGACGGAGGACTGGAAGCCCCGCGTCGGCTCCTGCTCCAGCAGCTGCGTGACCCCGCCCGTCGTCGCGTAGATCTTCGCGCCGATGCCGGCGGTGTTCTTACCGGCGCCGCGCAGGGTCAGCGTGAGGAAGGCGTTGGGGTCCTTCAGCTCCCGCGCGCGGTTGCGGTAGATGGACGCGGGGGCGTTGACGTTGTTGACCGCCAGGTCGAGCGCCCCGTCGTTGTCCAGGTCGACGTAGACGGCGCCGTTGCCGTAGCCGGGCCGGGCCAGGCCCCACTGCTGGGCCAGGTCGGTGAAGGTGAGATTGCCGTTGTTGTGGAAGGCATGGCTCGGCAGCGGCACCTGCGGCATGCGCCTCATCAGGTCCAGCTTGGCCCGGGTGACGTGCCTCCCCATGGAGCGCCGCGCGTCCTCCAGGTTGTAGACGCTCGTGCCCACGAGCGTGATGTAGTCCTGATCGGTGGGCCGGCGGAAGATGCCGCTGCTGAGGAAGATGTCCTTCAGGCCGTCGTTGTCGAGGTCGGCGAAGAGCGGTCCCCAGCTCCAGTCGGTGGCCTCGATCCCGGCCAGGTAGCCGATCTCGCTGAAGCGACCCTGCCCGCGGTTGAGCTGGAGCGTGTTGCGGGCGTACTGCGGCAGGTAGCCGGCCCGCAGCCGCAGATCGAAGAGTTGCTCCTCCTCCGAGCTCGCCGTGGTCTTGCGCAGATACTCGCTGTCCGGGAGCATGTCCGCGACGAAGATGTCGGGCCGGCCGTCGTTGTTCATGTCGGCGGCATCCACGCCCATGGACGAGCGGCTGGTGTGCGCGGTGGCGTGGGCGATCGACTCCTTGAACGTGCCGTTGCACTGATTGATGTAGAGGAAGTCGTTCTCCTGGAAATCGTTGGTGATGTATAGGTCGGGGCAGCCATCGCCGTTGACGTCCGTGGCGACGACGCCCAGCCCAAAGCCCTCGACGCCACCGTAGATGCCGGCCTTTTCGCTGACATCCACGAAATGGCTGCCCTCGTTGTGATAGAGTCGGTCGCCGGCCTTGGGATCGGTCCGCTCCCGCAGCGGGTGGGAGCTGACGCCTTCGGCCGTGTAGGTGGAGTAGTTCAGGAGATACATGTCCAGGAGCCCGTCCCCGTCGTAATCGAAGAAGAGCGCCTGGGTGGAGTAGCCGGAGAAGTCGAGGCCGTACTCCCGGGTGCGATCGGTGAACGTGCCGTCGTGGTTGTTGATGTAGAGCACGTTCCGGCTGTGCATGGTGAGCGCGTCCACGGCCGACACGTAGATGTCGACCCAGCCGTCGCCATTCACGTCCGCCATGGTGACGCCAGTCTTCCAACCCACGGAGTCACCCACTCCCGCGCGCTCGGTGACGTCCTCGAAGTGGAAGTGGCCGCGGTTGAGGTAGAGGCGGTTGGTGCCCGCGTTGGAGGTGAAGTAGAGGTCGGGCAATCCGTCGTGGTTGACGTCGCCGACCGCGACCCCGCCGCCATTGTAGTACGAGATGTAATTCAGGAAATTGAAATCCGCGGACTCGGGCACCCGGTTGACGAAGGTCACGCCCGTGGCGCGGGGCGATTCCAGCTGGAAGAGCGTGGGGTGGCCGCAGCCGGCCAGCGCCAGAGCGGCCATGGCGGGGAGCAGGGCCGAGACCGTATTCATGCGAGGCCGTTGCACCAACTTCCCTCCGACCAGGGACGAGAACATCTCCATGAGTCCATACGCGATGTCGCGGACGCATCGTGCGGCCCTGCCGCTGCTCTGCCTGGCCGTCGTGGCTTGCCACGGCCGGCAATCGAGCGACTCGGGCAAGAACTACCAGGAAGCGGTGGCCTCTTTCTTCACCGGCGTGGCGGCCGTGCAGGTCGGCGAGGGGGGGGTCGCCGAGGCGGCGTTCCGGCGCGTCACGCAGGTGGCACCGCAGGAGCCAGCGGCCTGGGCCGATCTGGGGCTGATCTCCTTACAGCAAGGCCAGCTCGAGCAGGCCGGCGCGCGCCTGGACACGGCCCGCACGCTGGCGCCGGACAACAGCGACATCGAGCTCCTCTCGGCGCTGGTCGCCCAGGAACGAGGCGACGTCAAGGGCGCGCGGCAGCGACTCCGCCGGGCGATCCAGCTCGATCCACGGAACCTGCGTGCGCTGTATCTGCTTGCGCAGAGTCTGGATGAGGAGGGCCGGCCGGAGACGCTGGCCGAAGCGCGCCAGCTCCTCGACCGGCTGTCCGCGCTCGCGCCCGGCAATCTCGTCGTCCTGCTGGAGAGCGCGCGCGTCGCCGCGCGAGCGCGTGACGCCGGCGCACTCGCGGGCGCGCTGGACCGCATCCAGGCCGGGCTCGGCCGCCCGAGCGCCGAGGTGACCGCGCAGCTGCGGGCGGTGCGCGCGGCCGCAACGTCCGGGGACGCGAGTCGGGCCGCCACGCAGCTCAGCTTCCTCCAGACCGAAATAGAGCCGGTCGCCGCGTTTCAGGCAAATCGGGCGGCCGTGGCGGTCGCCCCGAGCCGGTCGAACGTCCTGCTGACGCGCTTCCTCAAGCTGCCGCAGCCGTCGGCGCAGCCGGCTCCGCCGGACACGACGCTGGCGTTCGCGCCCAAATCGTTGACGGCGCCGGCTGGTCCCTGGGCGTGGCTGCGGGTCGAGTGGCTGAACGATGCGGCGCCCCTCGCCCTGGTGACGGCGAACCCGCGGACCATCTGGATCTCGCGGGATCCCCAGACGGCCGAGAGCCACCCCTTCCCCGGCGGCGGCTCCGGTGAGGCGCTCTCGCCCAACGCCGTGGCGCCGCTGGACTACGATTACGACTTCCGCGTGGACCTGGCGCTGGCGGGGCA
>Ga0209540_10002402_pt1 | contig 13368 bp, 14 predicted proteins | sample BarGraIncu01121A_FD_184501 | JGI IMG/M metagenome (GOLD analysis project Ga0209540, IMG submission 184501) | Arctic peat soil microbial communities from Barrow, Alaska - Barrow Graham LP Incubations 011-21A (SPAdes) (version 2) | ecosystem: Environmental > Terrestrial > Soil > Wetlands > Peat... | reverse complement strand
CCGCTATTGAGTTTTATGATATTGCCGGCCTCGTAAAAGGAGCCAGCAAAGGTGAAGGGCTGGGTAACAAGTTCCTTTCCCACATAAGGGAGGTAGAATCTATAGTCCACGTTGTGAGGTGCTTCCTGGATGATAACATTATTCACGTCGACGGCTCCGTTGATCCTATCAGAGACGTAGAGACAATAAATCTTGAACTAATTTTCTCAGACCTGGAGACAATTGAAAAGAGAATAGAAAAGTCCCGCAAGCTTGCTAACAGCGGTAACAAGGAAGCAAAGGCTGAAGTTGATCTTGCATCCAAGCTTAAGATACAGCTAGAAGAAGGAAAGCCTGTACGGACCCTTGAGCTGACCGATGAAGAGCAGGACCGCGTTAAGGGATACTTCCTTCTAACATCAAAACCTGTGCTGTACGCAGCAAACATTTCAGAGGATGACCTTATGGCAGGAAATACTGATAATGACCTTGTAAAAAAGGTTAAGGAATTCGCCTCTTCTGAGAATTCGGAAGTTATTGTAATATCCGCTAAGCTGGAAGAAGAGCTATCCTCTCTGGAGGAGGATGAAAAGATGGAGCTTTTGCAGGAGTACGGACTGGATGAGTCAGGACTTGACAAGCTTATCCATGCATCCTACAAACTGCTAGGACTAATAAGCTACCTGACAGCAGGAGTTCAGGAGGTTCGTGCCTGGACGATAGTGAACGGAACTAAGGCGCCACAGGCTGCCGGAAAAATCCACTCTGACATAGAAAGAGGCTTTATCAGGGCTGAAATCGTGTCCTATGACACATTGGTGGAATGCGGTTCCGAAGCTGCAGCAAAAGAGAAAGGCCTTTTCAGACTCGAAGGGAAGGAATATGTGATGAAGGACGGCGACGTCGTAAACTTCAGGTTCAATGTATAATTGACTATCGGCATATATATAATGCAAAGAAAGCCCACCGGGATGTCCAAACATCCCGGCGGGCTTTCTTTCTTGCGAATCTCTAATAAACGGTTTCCCCTTCAGTATAGCCAGTTGGAATTTCAAACATATCAGCCGATACTTTGTTGGAAAGCTCGATGATCAACATGGTAGTTTCCACATCACCGGATTTGATCACGATAGCGTAAAGCTTTTTATTGTCAAAATAGTATCTGATAGTTCCTTTGTCTGTCTTATATTCCTCGTAATCCATCTCTTTTCCGTTAAGTTCTGCCTTTCCCTTGCCGGCATAGGTTATGCCTGAGGTGTCTATTTTCTCATCCCTGACGCTTGAAGTTGTTCCCGATCCGGTATCTGATATGGTCATTTTGTAGTAGGTTTTTTTAGCGTCATTGAAAACATATAGTGTTTTATCCTTTATTAGCATACGTGTATTTATTCCGTCAGCAGCTGTTTTCATTAATATGCTGCTTCCGTCAACAGCCATTTCTGTTTCTGATTTAATTGTCTTTTCTTCTACTTTGGTATCAGCGTTATAGTGTATGAAATATTTTCCGTTTTTCATAATGTCCGCATAGGACGATGAAAGCAGGTCGGATTTTGTTTCCGTTTGATTTGTGCCATTGCTTTCGGTTGTATTTGCAGCATTGTTTGTCGTGTTTCCAGAGCATCCTGCAAGAATGCCTGAGGTAAATATGGTAGCATAGAGAATTGTCATTATTTTTTTCATTGCCATACCTCCTTGTATGTAAGAATTTCTTAATTAAATTATATACTTTATTTCACTGATGGCAACAAAATCGATTTGTAAGGTATAATGTAATCAAATATATTTTCGAAAGGGGTTTTAATAATGCATGAGAAGATATATCCTTATGCTGTTACTGACGAAAAGACAGTCGAGATATTCCTGAACGATGACAACTGTTCAATGGGACATGTTATACTGAAACCAGAGGACGAAATACAGGAACACAGCACGGACTCAAACGTTTACCTGCTTATCATCAGAGGCGAATTGACAGTTACTCTCAACAAAATGGAAACAAAAACCTTTGGCCAGGGTGCTGTAGTAAACGTACCTTACGGAACATTAATGGGCATGAAGAATTCTTCACCAAATGTCATGGAGCTCTTCGCATTTAAATCGCCAAATCCAAGCAATTACAGGTAGGAGCGAACAATATTTTCTAATTTTATTGACTATTCTGTAAATTTGTTGCATAATCATATTAAGCATATAGTTTATAACGTAAGGAGTGATTTTTATGCCAAAAACAAAACGAAATATTAATATTCCCAAAATTAGTCCTAGTATTGAAAAATGGATAAGAGGCGGCAAACTCAATCAGAAGCGCCATATAGACATGACAGAAGAGGAGAAAGCAAACATCGCTTTATGCACCGGCACAAAACATAGTCATCCTTGCAAAAATCCTATGTTCAGGTGCACTGTATGCGGCAACTACGGTTGTTCTCAGGTAGAAGCTGATAAATGTACAGACCAGGCCTTCAAAAACGACAAGTGCCTGCAGTGTGGCACACAAGGTGATCGAGTCCCTTTGATGAAAAATGAAGTTGCTGAATATGTTGCAAAATGGAACGAGGAAGTCCCTGAATTAAAGGAACTTGAAAAGAAAAAGGAATAGAAAATTAAACATGATTTTTAAGCGGTACCTTTGGGTGCCGCTCTTCTTTTCCTTTTACAATTTGACAGCGGACGGAGTGTTCGGGTATGATACTACCTTTGCTGTCAAGGATTTCCAAAGTGTCGTTGGCCTTGCTGCTGACGGAGTAGTAGGCTCTTCAACCTGGAAAGCACTTGACAATACACCGGCTGTTGCCCCATACATTTACGATCCTGCCCAGAGGTACCAGGGCAGAGTCAATTCCAGCAATTGTCCCAGCAGCACAAAATACTATATTTACGTCAACCGCGACAGGCATGTTGTGTGCATACTTACAGGCAGCAACTACAACTGGACAATCCAGAAGATTTTCAAATGCACAGTAGGAAAACCTGAAACACCAACAATAACCGGAAAATTTACAGTAAAAGCTAAAGGCCCTTATTTCGTAATAGAGAAAGGACTGATATGCAAATACTACACCCAGATTTACGGGGATTATCTGTTCCACAGCATACTCTACTACCCCGAGGGCGGCATCGCTGACTCAAGGTTAGGCATGGATCTCTCGCACGGCTGCATAAGGCTTGCAACAGAAAACGCATTATATATATAACAACATCCCCTCCGGTACAGGCGTTTGGATAGAATAAAAACATAAAAGGTGCAGGGCCTTCAGCAAACAAACTGATGCTCTGCACCTTTTTTATTCCATTTTTGATAGAATATTATATCACATGATAGGGGCGAAAACTCTCAAAACAGCTCCGAGCAGAGCTTTTATCCAAGGCACATTCTTGACGTCCCGGATTGTTATCTCACTGCACTTTTCCTGTGTGCTTAGGAAATCTTCCTTCAGATCCATTACCGATCGGCTTGCATACATCCAAACTCCACATTCAAAATGGAAATAGAGGCTCCTGTAATCCATGTTGATGCTTCCCACAACACCGAAGGAGTCATCCGAGACGAAGGTTTTGGCATGAATAAAGCCCGGTGTATATTCATATATTTTCACTCCGCTGTCGAGCAAAGGCTTGTAGAAGGACTTAGTCACCTCATGCACATACCATTTGTCAGGTATATGTGGCGTCATTATCCTTATGTCTACTCCGCTTTTAGCAGCTGAAGTCAGCGCTTTAAGCATTTCGTAGTCAATGATTAGGTATGGAGTCATTATATATACATATCTATTCGCTTTATTTATTAGATTTGAATAAACTGTCTCACAGACTGCCTCATTGTCCAGCGGGCTGTCTGCATATGGCTGGAGGAATCCGTCACTATTCGCGCATCCGACTGATGGGCAGATGTAGCTGTACTTGCTGAAATCCTCATCAGTCTTTTTAATATAGCCCCACATACTGAGGAACATCACAGTAAAATTCCATACAGCCTCTCCTTTTATCATTATGGCCGTATCCTTCCAGTGGCCGAATCTTTCATAGACATTTATGTATTCATCTGCAAGGTTAATCCCTCCAGTGAATCCGGTGCAGCCGTCTATAACGGCAATCTTTCTGTGGTCCCTGTTGTTTATCCTTGGACTGAGCAGCGGGATCATCGGATTGAATACACCGCAGCGTATCCCCATCTCTTCAAGCTTCTTGTCGTAGCCGTAAGGAAGTTTCATCACACAGCCAAAATCATCATATATTATGCGCACGTCAACTCCCTGCTTCACTTTCTCCTTCAGTATTTCAAGTACACTGCCCCACATTATACCTTCGCCGATGATGAAGTATTCAAGAAAAATGAACCGCTCCGCTTTCTTGAGTTCCTCCTTCAGTCTTTCAAATTTGGCCTCTCCCGTTGGCAGATATTCAGAGAAGGTATCCCTATAAGGCGGGTAGAACGAGTAGTTCTGTATGTAAGCCGACTGCTTCGCGGCTGTTTCGTTGAGTTCTTCCATCTCTTCGATCACCGGTTTTCGAGGCATGAGCGTCTTCCTTGTCTTCTCATCTATGGAATTCATTTTCTGCTTTGTTCTCTTGCTAAGCCTGTTCCCGCCGAATACAAAGTAGAAAAGTCCTCCGAAAAAAGGAAATATGAGTATTGTGATTATCCAGGCGATCTTATATGCGGGGTTGATGTTGTTGTTCACAATCCAAAGCACAGCAGCCAAGCTTATTGCCATGCTTATGATATAGAAAATAACGAAATACTGCTGGAATTTCACTATAACACCTATAAGAAGTGTCAGCTGAAACACCAATGCAATGACCAGCAGCGCAGCCCTGCTGAACAGGATTTTCGCTAAATATTTCATTCTTACTTTCCCCCTTCATCTGTCCTTCATTGTTATAATAAAAATGGACAGGAGCAACGCTGAAGCAAGCCCCGCCCATATAAATCTGCTTAAGCCTCTTGATTCGACAGGATGGCCATAAATTCCTCTCCTGTTATTGTCTCTTTCTCTAAAAGGTACTTTGCAAGCTCGTGAAGTTTTGCTTTGTTCTCCTCAATTATGTCCGATGCCCTCTTGTGGGATTTCTTTATGATTTTTAGAATTTCAGAATCAACCTTTGCTGACGTGTCTCCTGAGACCATCAATGATGTGTCCCCTCCAAGATAAGGGTTGTTAACAGTTTCCAGAGCCATCATATCAAACTCTTCGCTCATTCCAAACCTTGTCACCATTGCCCTCGCAATCTTAGTCGCCTGTTCTATGTCGTTTGAAGCTCCGGATGTCACGGCATTAAATACTAGCTCCTCGGCGGCTCTTCCGCCCATGAAAGTTGATATTTTTTCCAGAGCCTGCTCTTTGCTCATAAGAACCTGCTCAGTCTGATCAACCTGCATTGTGTACCCCAGCGCCCCTGATGTCCTCGGAATTATGGTTATCTTGTGGACCGGAGCTGAATTCTCCTGCATTGCTGCCACAAGGGCATGCCCGACCTCGTGGTATGCTATTGTGAGCTTGTCTTTCATAGATATAACTGCATTCTTCCTCTGATATCCCGCTATTACAACTTCCACAGATTCCTCCAGGTCGCTCTGGGTTATTTCGGTCCTTCCCATCTTGACAGCTCTCAGGGCTCCTTCGTTAATCATGTTTGCCAGATCTGCTCCTGATGCTCCGGAGGTTGCTCTAGCTATCATGTTAAAATCGACATCACTAGCAATTTTTACTTTCTTGGCGTGTACCCTTAGGATGGATTCTCGTCCCTGAAGGTCGGGAAGTTCCACTGGAATCCTCCTGTCGAACCTTCCAGGTCTCAGAAGCGCCTTGTCAAGCGTCTCCGGCCTGTTTGTCGCTGCAAGGATTACAACTCCTGTGTCTGGTCCGAAACCGTCCATCTCAGTGAGAAGCTGATTGAGTGTCTGCTCTCTTTCGTCGTTGCCGCCAATCCCTCCTGAATTTCTGCTCTTGCCTATAGTGTCTATTTCATCAATAAATACTATGCATGGAGCCTTAGCTTGGGCTTCCTTAAAGAGATCTCTCACCCTTGCGGCTCCCATGCCCACAAACATCTCCACAAATTCCGAACCGGATATTGAGAAGAACGGCACCTTTGATTCGCCTGCCACTGCCTTTGCAAGCAGTGTCTTTCCTGTTCCCGGAGGTCCTACAAGAAGTGCTCCCTTAGGGATTGACGCTCCTATGTCCTTGTACTTTTGAGGATTATGGAGAAAATCCACAATTTCCTGAAGCGCTTCCTTGGCTTCGTCCTGGCCTGCCACATCAGCAAATGTCTTCCCTGTCTGCGCTTCCACATAAACCTTTGCATTGCTCTTTCCGAAGCTCATTCCACCGCCTAGTCCTCCCATTTTATTCTGCATTTTTTTGCTGAGATATTGTCCTAACGCTATGAATATTATAAGAGGAAGAACCCAGGAAAGGAGTCCTGCTATTATAGGAGATGTCTGGTCCGGTATTACGCTTGAGAATTTGACGCCGGCTGCATAGAGCCTGTTTACCAGTTCCGGATCGTCCATCTTCCCAGTAACATATACTGTTTTTTTTCCATCCGCACCGACAATGGTATATCCTATCTGGGTATCCTGGATCTCAACTTCACTTACCTGCTTGCTCTCAACCTGTTTAAGGAATGTTCCGTAATCTGACTGTGTCACGCTCTTGTTTAAAAGTGCCGGAAATACTACGGCATTCAATACTAACACTACAAATAAAATTGCTATATAAAATATCAACTGCGGCTTTTTAGGTGTTTTCATTTCTTTCATTATTTATTCCCCTCATCTGAACCAATACTCTGAAGCAAAAAATTTAATTTTTCCATTCCATGAATGATTATAACAAATGTTTCTTCAGCTTCGTTAGCCATACATTTTGAAATTCTTTCATTAAAATAATTGTCAATTTCTTTGACAGTCTTCTCACCCTTTTCGGTTAGCTTCAACATTACAACTCTTTCGTCCTTAGTATCCCTCTTTTTCTGCAGGAAACCCTGCAGCTCAAGTTTCTTGCAGAGGTTGGAGATATTTGCTCCAGCCATGCATATGCCAACGGCAAGGCTGCCCACAGTGTGCCTATGGTTGCTTTGGAGCTCCATCAGCAATCGGAGCTGCATCATCGTGAGACCGTATCTGGAGCCTACGGAATTGAATGCACTATTTGTGCTATCAGTGATCTTCTTCGTGTAATCCAGTATCAATTTCTTGAAATCATCTGTTTCCATGACATCCCTCCAGACAATATATCGTTTATATTATTTATACTATATATATATTATACGCGATATATTTCTTGAAATGTTTAACAGTTTGTTAATTAAGCGAAATTTGCCCTTTATATTTTATATTTGTATCAATTTTAAAAGGAGAACATCTCGTCCTCCCCAAATCATTAATATTAATAATTAACAGGTAGACATTCCGCCGCCTCTTATCGAAAAACCTCTTTTGTACCATGCATCCGAATAGTCGATCATGGTCCCTCTTACATAAGCTTCAAGTTCTGAATCGAAGACCACATTCATAACTTCAGATTCCACTACAATATCATTTGCATTCTTAGCCTCATCCAGAGACAGATTCAATGTAGGTCCGCCTCAGCCATGCCCTCCGAAAGATACCCTCAGCATAATGTTTTCCGGATTATTCTGCTTTTGTTTTATTTCACTCAGCTTTTCTGCTGCTTTTTCTGTTATTTTAATCATATCCAATTCCCTCCTTTAGTTTGAATGCTGCTCGAGTTTCCTTTTAAGCGCCTGCTTTGGCTGAAAGCCTACCATTTTATCTACTGAAGCTCCATTCTTGAATATCATGACTGTTGGAACACCTGATATGCCGTACTTCTGAGCGAGATCAGGGCTCTTGTCAACGTCAACCTTAAATATTTTCGCCTGTCCTGCCATTTCACTGCTCAACTCTTCAAGCACCGGTGCAAGGATTTTGCATGGTCCGCACCATTCCGCAAAGAAATCCACCAGAACTACATCACCGCTATCCAGAACCTGATTTTTGAATTCGATGTTGTTTATTGCTTTTGCCATAATTATCTTCTCTCCGTTTCGTCATATATTTTTTTATAAGAATATTAGAAATTTCTAATATTATTATATTATAGCCTTTTGTCAACATGTTTTATTTGAATTTTTATATAAAAAAGTATGACTTCGCAGCCATACTTTTTGGTTAATCTTATTTTGCGTTATATGAACAAGCTCATGTTGGAATCTTCAGCTTCTCCGAGCATGTAGCCCACTCCGCCGACCTTCACACCGTCGATAAGCTCTTCCAGCTGTATGCCCATTACGTCCATGGACATCTGGCATGCCACAAGTTCTATTCCGCTGTCCACTGCCGCTTTTACAAGCTCATCAAGAGATGAAACATTCTTGTCCTTCATGACTTTTCTCATCATGGCAGTTCCCATACCCATCATGTTCATCTGTGATATCTTGAGTTTTTCAGGTCCCCTAGGCATCATCATGCCGAACATAGCATCGATAGGCCCTTTTTTCACAGCTTGTTTTTCGTGTTTTCTGAGTATGTTAAGTCCCCAGAAGGTGAAGAACATTGTTACTTTTTTGCCCATGGAAGCTGCGCCGTTTGCTATTATAAATGAAGCCAGGGCCTTGTCCAGGTCACCGCTAAACACAATTATTGTCTTATTGTCCTTGACAGGCTGCATAGCTCTTTCAACATTTGAAGATACCTCGCAAGCGCTGCCCTTTCTTATCAATGCAGTTATTGTTCCCGCTTTCTTTGACACGTCTAAAAGGTTGCATCCAGTCCTGTTGCACCATGACTTGATGTCTTCATAGAAGCCTGGATCTGAAGCCGTAACCTTCAGAGTCTGTCCCGGCGACATAGTATCTATGGATGATTTTACCTTCATTAGCGGGCCAGGGCAGGACAGTCCGCATGCATCCAACGTTAAATCAATGGTGTCTTTCGAACTTTCATGAACTTTAACAGTCTGTGTGTCAGCATCTATTTCGAAATCCTTCTTCTCTGCTTCCTTCTTTGAAGGGTCAAAGTTTAGGACTGATGAAGTCTTGTACCCTCCTGTTACGTTCAGTACCTTGAAGCCGTTCTGCGTGAGTATCCTGTCTGCTATATAGCCTCTTATTCCAACCTGGCAGTACTCGACTATAGTCTTGCTCTTATCGAGCTCTCCCATCCTGCTTCTGAGATCGTCCACAGGTATGTTGACTGCTCTCTCCAAGTGTCCGTTCTCGAACTCCAGATCTGACCTAACATCCAGGAGGACGTAATCTTTCTTGTCCAGCTTTTCGATATCCTTCCATGCAACCACATGGCTTATGCCGGCCAAAATGTTCTGAGCTGTGAATCCGAGCATATTGACTGGATCCTTAGCTGATGAGAACGGCGGCGCATATGCAAGTTCAAGCTCTGCCAAGTCTTCAACTGTTCCGTTTAGCCTGATTGTTGTTGCTATTACATCTATCCTCTTGTCAACTCCGTCGATACCCATACCCTGGGCTCCGAGGATTCTTCCCTCATCGTTGAATATGAGTTTGAGATCCATAGGGAATGCATCCGGATAATAGGATGCGTGTGCAACCGGGTGTGTGTATATAACCCTGTAAGGTATATTTTCCCTCTGGAGGGTTCTTTCATTTGCTCCCGTGCTTGCTGCTGTCAGTCCAAACACCTTAAGTATCGAGGTACCCTGTGTTCCTTTGTAAACTGAGTTAAGCCCGGCTATGTTGTCGGCAGCTATCCTTCCCTGCTTGTTTGCAGGTCCAGCGAGAGGCACTGCAGACTTCTTCTTTGTTATGAAGTCCACTATTTCTATTGCGTCGCCTACTGCATATACACCCTCAGCGTTTGTTTCCATCTTGTCATTGACTATAATATGCCCTCTTGGCCCGACTTCAATTCCGCTTTCCTTCAGGAAAGAAGTGTCCGGAGCGACTCCAATTGCCAGAATAACAATGTCTGCCTTTACTTTCTTGTCGCTGCCTAGCGTTACCTGCACCTTGCTGTCAACATCCTCAAAGCTCTTAACTCCGTCTCCCAATATCAGTGCTACGCCGTTATCGACCATTTCCTTTTCTGCGATTACAACCATGTCTGAGTCGAAAGGAGCCAATATGTGTGGCGCAGCTTCCACAAGAGTTACATCCATACCTCTGTCCTTAAGGTTTTCTGCCATCTCTATTCCTATGAATCCTCCGCCAATTACAACGGCGCTCTTCATACCTTCTTTATCCACAAAGGCCTTCACAGCATCTGTGTCAGCTATGTTCCTCAGTGTTAATATCTTTTCACTGCTGATTCCAGGTATATTAGGCCTCAAAGCCCTCCCGCCAGGTGATAGAACCAGGTAGTCGTAGCTTTCCTCATAAACGCCCTTTGACTTGCTATTCACTGTCACCTTCTTGTTCTTTGTATCAATAACTGTCACTTCACTGAACGTCCTTACGTCTATGTTGAACCTTGCTTTCATAGCTTCTGGTGTCTGCACAAGCAGCTTGTCTCTTTCCTTAATTGTCTCTCCTATATAATATGGCAGTCCGCAATTTGCGAATGAGATATACTCATCTCTTTCAAACATAATTATTTCAGCATTTTCATCCAGCCTTCTGAGCCTTGCAGCCGTTGAAGCTCCTCCGGCTACTCCGCCCACGATTAAAACTTTTTTATTCATTGTTTATACCTCCGTTAATTTTTCGATTTTATTAATCCTTCAAAAGAACTTTTATCAATTCCCCAACTTTGTCATTGCATACCCTGTAAAATATCTCCAGACCATTCCTTCTGCCTTCTATAATCCCTGCAGACTTTAGCTTCTGCAGGTGCTGGGATATAGTTGACTGCGGTGCGTTAAGGCATGACTGCATGTAAGTTACATTGCACTCTCCGCTTTCAAGCAGCCCGCTTACAATGCAGAGCCTTACCGGATGAGCCAGTACTTTCATAAGCTCTGCCGCTTCATTATATTTTTTCACATTTCTTTCCAAACCTATCCCGCCTTTCACATTTATTGTCTCGCGCAGACTCATATATCGTTATATTTATATATTACGATATAAAGATTGTTATGTCAATATCAATTTAAATATATTTTTAACGTATTCCTTTGCACTAATAATGGAAAATCCCGAATAACAGCCCGGATGCAATTATTCCGTGAATTGCGGCCAGTATCAATATAATATACCCAATTATTCTGTGCCATTTGAACGGCAGCCGGATGGTCCTTCTGCCTATCAATACTTGAAGTACTATTATTATAAACAATGTTACACCCAACCAAAAATGAAGAGGTAATCCGAAAAAAATAGGTATTGTGATCATATTTCAGCCCCCAGTCTGCATCTGTTTTAATGAAAACGAATTATCGTTTTGTTCCGAAGAAGAAGATTGTCATCGTTCCCGGGCCAGAATGGCTTCCGATTACGGGTCCGATTGTGCCTATTACTACATCCTTGACCTTGAATTGCTCCCTTACGAGCTCTTCAAGATGAAGTGCCTCCTCGTAATTGTCGCCGTGAGCAATGAAAACCACCTGCCCTTCAGGGGTTATTGCTGTTTCAGCCATGTGGTCGACCAGCGTGTGCAGGGATTTTTTTCTTCCCCTCACATTCGCCACGGGAACAAGGAGCCCCTCATCGTCAACATGTATTATGGGTTTTATGTTAAGAGCCGTTCCTATTGTTGCCGTCAGAGGATTTATCCTGCCTCCGCGCTTAAGATGGTTCAGATCATCTACTGCAACCCAGTGGCAGATATGGCTGCGGTTATCGAGAATCCACTGATGCAGTTCATCGATATCCATGCCTTTCTCTCTCTGGGAAGCGGCGTAGTATACGAGTAAACCCTCTCCCATGGATGCGGCTTTAGAATCAACGCATATGATTCTTGAATTCTTGTACTTTTCAACTAGAATTTCTGCTGCCATGACTGAAGAGTTGAATGTTCCGCTCATTGCTGAGGAAAAGCCTATGTACATTATATCTGTTCCCTCTTTTACAAATGGCTCAAACCAGTTTATAAATGTCATGGTGTTTATGAGGGATGTCACTGCTGTTTCGCCGTTTCGAAGCATCTCATAGAATTCATGGGTATCAAGTTCCCTGTCATCAGGATAGTCCATGTAGCTTTTGCCAGCTATCTCGAATGCCATTGGTATGACTTTTATATTCATATCCTCGACAATGTTTTGAGGAAGATCGGATGTCGAATCTGTAATAATTGCGTATTTATTCATGGTTCCTCCCTATTTTATGCCTTAGATAGGCTGAAATATCTTTACCCTTATTAAATAGTAGTGTATTTACAAAAAATATTCAATAAATAAATACATTATATTTTGTTGATTTATTAGGCCCCACCGGTGTTTTGGCAAATATTTCATGGCGCAATCAGGTTTTAAAGGTTATAATATAACTTGTGTGCTTATGCACAAGCCAAAAAGGCAACGAAAGGGAGTATTGGATGAAGAAATCTATTATTGCTGCAGCTTTATTTTTAACCATATCTGCATGTGTTCCTGTAGCAGCACATGACAGTCTGGCAGCCGCAAAACTAGCACAGAGCCAGTCAGCAGCTGTAAATGAAAAAGCCAATGCAGCAACGGCGGTAGAACCTGTGGAGCAAGTAGCGCAAGCAACTGAACAAACCACAGTACTATCAAGAGGAGAATCCACAGCCAATTCACCAAAGTACGGTGAACTATTAAAATGGAGCGATGTCAACAGAATGATACCAAGACAGACAACGATTCAGGTAAAGGATCTCTATACCGGAAAGACCTTCAGCATAACAAGAACGTACGGAACGAACCATATAGACGGAGAAGCAACTACATTATCAGACACTGGAATAATCAAAAGCATCTGGGGAGGCTTCACATGGGAGAGACGGCCTGTCATAGTTACTTATAACGGACAGAGCATTGCAGCATCAATGGCTGCCATGCCGCATGCCGGTCTCGATGCCCAGCCCGCAGAAACAACTGTCAGCAACCGGTCTGATGGTTACGGAACAGGCACTAACCTGGACGCTATCAAGAACAACGGCATGGACGGAGTAATAGACATCCATTTTGTTGGCAGCACGAGGCATCTGGATAACAAGCCTGATCCCCGACACCAGGCTGCAATACAAGTTGCAGCGGGCAAATAGAGTGAACAAAACGAAAAGACCGTGGATTTATGGCTTTTATGCCTGAGTCCACGGTCTTTCCCTTTAACCCTGCACGAGCGTCCTTTTCAAAAATTCTCTAGTTCTATCCTGTTTTGGATTGTTGAATATCTGTTCAGGAGGTCCTTCCTCTGCTATAACACCTTTGTCCATGAATACCACCCTGTCGGCGACTTCCTTTGCAAAACCCATTTCGTAGGTAACGATTAGCATCGTTAGCCCTGATT
>Ga0209540_10002401_pt1 | contig 13369 bp, 11 predicted proteins | sample BarGraIncu01121A_FD_184501 | JGI IMG/M metagenome (GOLD analysis project Ga0209540, IMG submission 184501) | Arctic peat soil microbial communities from Barrow, Alaska - Barrow Graham LP Incubations 011-21A (SPAdes) (version 2) | ecosystem: Environmental > Terrestrial > Soil > Wetlands > Peat... | reverse complement strand
AGTTTGTCGAAGTCAGCATCCGGTTCAGCAAATTGTTCGTTGATATGTTCGTATTCGGCAAGCATATCCACCACTTCCTGTACGCCTTCCTGTACAATTTCTTTGACTGTTTTGGTTGGGTCGAGCTTCGGATCTTGTTCCAGATAGCCTACCGAGTATCCGGGTGAGAACACCACTTCACCCTCGAACGATTTTTCGATTCCGGCAATGATCTTCAGCAAGGTTGATTTACCCGAACCGTTTAAACCGATAATGCCGATTTTGGCTCCGTAGAAAAATGAAAGATAAATGTTGTTTAATACTTTTTTTTGAGGAGGAAAAGTCTTACTGACTCCTACCATTGAGAAAATAACTTTTTTATCGTCGGCCATATTATTATGAAAATGTTTAATCGTTGAAGTGTGTGATTCTAAAAATAATTTCAGGTGCAAATATACAAAGAAACAAGCAATTGTAAAATGGGGGATTTCTATAAAAAGAATCCCCCTGTGTGTAAACCTGCTCTTTCGTCAGATTAGGTTGAGCTTTGTGGCATTGGCAGGCTTAGCCGTTTTTATAAGAAAAGCAAGAGTACGGTAAATAAAATGCCGGCTGCGGTCAGAATAAGTCCTCTGCTGAATAATTTTGTGCCTCGCTTATACATCCACATAGCCGATATGGCCATAAAAAGAAGCAGTACCCCGAAAATGGTGGTGATCCAATGAACAGGATTCTTTGAGTTTGCTTTGTGTATGTCTCCGAATTTTTTCAGTACCAGAGGTAATTCCTTTACACTGTAGCTGGCAGCTCCGGTAGCTGTGTTGTAGGTACCTTCTTTGAAGTATACGATTTCTCCTTCTGTTTTTGTAACCTTGAAATTCTTGATTTTGAGTGTTTCGCCAAGATCGGAAGGGGCTATGCCGGGTGCCACTGTTTTTTCAATCAGGGATTCCTGCTTTAAAAAGTCTCTGTCGCGATAAATGAATGTTATTCCACTTAATGTGTAAATAATAATTAGTCCGACGATGAAGTATCCCACATCGCGGTGTAAGCCACGCATAATCTGGTGAATGTTTTTTGATTTCTTTTGTTCCATATTGGGTTTGAAATGATGAAATTTAATTGGCATTCTAACAGAAGAGCTTTACCGAATGTTTTGAACGTTAACTATTCTTTGATTTCTGCTTTTACTTCTGCCTCTGTCAATTCAGCTTTGTCGTTGGTGTTTGTTGTTAAAGCATTCAATACCTTTTCATCCACATCTTTTGATATTGCTTTTATCCTGTCGATGGTTCTTATTCTGGTTGAGGCTATCACTTCCGATATGTCGGTGTCGGTCCATCCTTTTTCATTTTCTGCAAAACGGTGGATGTAAACTTTATTGGAAATATTGGCTCCGATACTGTCCATGGCTGTTCTTAAATAACCATCGATGTAATTCATTCTGCTCATCGGAGCAAAATTCTTTCGAATCGATAAAATCTTTTGATAGTAGTTTGTGAAAACTTCCTGTGCTGTTTGTTCTGTTACATTTTTCTTGTCGATCTCCGTCAGACTGTCGGCCTTTGTTATTTTATCGGAAGATTGACTGCTTAAAATTCCTCCTGTTGCATAACTTACAGAGCATAGTGAAATACAAACTATGGTGGTGAATATCTTTTTCATCGTTTGTTTTGTTTATGGTTGTTCCCAAAGTCGGGCTACCAATACAAAACTACGACATCTGTTGCGGCAACTGTTATACTATTATTCTAAAATGTTGTATAATTCACAGTTTGTCGCATTTAGATTTGCCGGGAAAAGATGGAATGCATACATGTAAAGCTAATTATTATATAATGCGTTTTACTACTCGCGTCAACATATTTTTGACAATTATCCGGTGAAATGGTTTTACGAAAAAGAAGTAAAACTTTCCGAAGAAATTATTGTAATGTACGATGGTGGAGGAGTAGAGCCTGATGGTAGTATTGTCGGCTTGTTCCAACATAAGACCAGTTCTGAAATTCAGATGTCTGTCACTTTCGCCCAGTATTATTTCATTATCGGTTCTGCTTTCTACCCGAAACAAACTGACCGTTGATCCTACCGGATAATAAACTGTAGGATCTGGTATTCTTATTTCTGTTGCATTCCCGGATTTTAGGCCAAACCACCCTACAACAAAGTTACGGACAGCAAGTAGTCCTGTAACCCATCGTGGACTGGTGCCGAATGAGATGGCTGCCAGATAATCGATAGAATAATGATGAGGATTGGGTACTTCTGCGCTAAAAACGTCAGAATAATCAATTGTACCAAAATTATTTTGAATAATCGATTTGTGGAAAAACGGAGAATCGGGTGAGTTTTTACGCATACTGTTTGTTTTTGATACTGTTTTGTTTGTAGAATATTCAACCTGCAGTTTTCTGTCGTTGTAGCCATGCAGTGCAGCTCTTTAAAATGTCATTCCTTCGGCTTATTTTCGTTCAAATTTTTCAATCACTGCCCATACCCGTTCTTTAATTTCTTCGGGTGTCGGGTTGAGTTCCCGGGTACTGAAAGTGCCGTGGTCTGTGTCAATACGCTCGAATACCATAAGGTAGAGTGCGAAAATGATTTCCAGGCTTAATTGACTGCGGGGTTCCAGTTGCGATTTAATTCGTTGCATAATGTCATAGGTTTTCCGACGGTATTCATCGGCTACTATGTATAACTCCCGAATCATTTCGCGGAAGCCTGTTGTGATTTCTGCACCGCGTGCCATGCTAAGTAGTTTTTCGCGGTCGAGCTGGTATTTGACGAGCAACTCATCTGGAAAATAATTCAGATTATGTGTATGGTCTTTTACAAAATCGCGAATAATGTGTACCAGATAGCTGAAAACAGCACAGGGTGTTGCAGCTTCTTTTACATCAAAAGTCGGTGCCAGGTATTGTTCGTCTTGCCGGGTGAGTCCGCACAAGTGTACAAAGATGGATGCTGGTGCCACCGATGCTCCTGCTGCATAATCGAGAAATGCCGATAGGGTAGGGAAGCCGTCGTGATAAATGTCATAGATCATTGAACGTGCAAATGCTTCAAGAGGCCATGACGGCACGCGGAACTTTTGAATAGTTTCAATCAGTTCTGCTTGCGACGTGCCTTCTGTTGGTGTTTGCAAAATTGTGCTCATCCAGTTGCTAACACTTGCTTTGAAATGCGCCCTCTCTTCAGGGGCAATGGTTTCGTGTTCCGATTTGTAATTGTCAATCAGATCGTCGATGGCGCGCATAAACCGATAACAGATTTTTGCTGCCTCGTAACGTTCTTCATCCCAAAAGTGTGCTGCAATCAGGATATTCGGATGATCGACGATTTTGTCAAAGTCGATAGAATGAAAAATGGCCGAATAAAGTTTGGTCTCCGGTTGAAATAATGTTTCCATATTTAGTTCAATGAATCTTTCAAAATACGTTCGCTCGTTAGTTTAGCCGACAGCAGTACGAGTGGAACTCCATTACCCGGATGTGTACTTCCACCCACAAAATAGAGATTTTTATATTTTGCATGCCGGTTGTGTGGGCGAAAATAGCCCATCTGAAAAATGGTGTGGCTTAAACTCCCGAAAACCGATCCTTTACTAACGTTACAGTAGCTTTCAAAAGTCTTTGGCGTAAAGCATATCTCAAATTTAATATGTTCGTCAATATCCGTCAGGCCGGCTTCTTTCAGTCTCCGGATTACCGCTTTGCGTGCCGATTGCTTTATTTGAGACCAGTCCTGATTGTGCTTTTCATCAATATGACCAACGGGAATAATGACCGAGAGCGTATCTTCATGGTCGGGTGCAGCCGATTTGTCGGTGCGTGTCGGTGCATGTACGTAGAAGCTGGGATTATCGGATAATGATTTCTCATTGAAAATCTTTTCCATTCCTTCTTTGTAAGGCTCGTTCAGAAAAATGCTGTGGTGATCCAGCTGCGGGTATACTTTATCCACTCCCCAGTGAAAAACGAGAGCTGAGCAGGAATATTCTTTCTTTTTTAGTTGTTTTGCCTTGCGACTCGCGGGCAGTAGTGTGTTGTAGATGTAAGGTAAGTCGGCATTCCCAACCACAATGTCGGCAGTGATCACTTCTCCTGTTTTCAGTCGGATACCTTCGGTCTTGTTCCCGTTTATCATTATTTTTTCTACTTCCGCTTTATAGTGAAATTGTACGCCTAGTTCCGTAGCTGCTTCCAATAGCTTTGTTGTCACGCGGTGCATACCTCCTTGGGGAAAAAGCGCACCCTCGGCAATTTCTGCCCCCGGCAGCATAGAGAAGAATGCCGGTTGACGATACGGGTTTTGCCCTACGTAAATGTTTTGAAACGTAAACGCTTTTTGCAGACGTGTGTCTTTGAAAAACCGTTGAATGTAGTCGGTGTGTTTAATCCAGGTTTTTAACCGGATAAGTAACAGTATACTTTTTAAATTGATGAATTGGAAAACATGGTAAAAGTTCTTATTCAGTAATCCATTCATGGAGCTTTTGAAAAAATCGTATCCCTCTTTTACGTAACGTTCGTAGTGCGAAAAACTTCCGCATTCCATACCTTCGAGTTGGGTTTGCATCTTTTCGGCATTACGAGTAAATGCAAAATCAGTACCATCGCCAAAGAATAGTTTGTAAACAGGTTCTAGCGATTTGGTCTCAAGCTCTTTGTCCATGTCCATCCCCAATGCAGTAAAAACCTGCCTGTAAAGTGATGGCATGAGTAAGATGGTTGCACCCAAATCAAATCTGTGGCCGGCCTGTTCCATTTGTCCGCAGCGGCCACCCGGTTGAGCATTTTTCTCGTATACTTCAACGGTAAACCCGTTTTGTGCGAGAAAAACAGCTGTTGCTATTCCTCCGACACCTGCACCTATTATTACCGCTTTTTTTTGTTCGCTCATGACTGAATCCGCTTTTTTGTATGCTACTGCAAAGATATAAAGAATGGTGGAATGTGAAAAGCAGATGAAATGATATTCCCCGGTTTGTAAAAACAAAGATGAACCTGTATCAGATGCTTTTTTGACCGCAAATAACAAAATACGTAAATCAATTAGATCTTGTTGGTTTAAAATTCAGTAAATTATATTCAATTTTAAAAGCCTTATTTATGATAACTTGTGCCGTTTGCGGTTATTTGCACGTTTCTGACTCACGCTCATCTTTATGTGCCGTCGAAATTGTTTTGTTTTGCCCTGAAATCAGACTTTGGTGCTAAATTTCCGGGCTTTCATTGAGGTCGGAACTTTCCCGTATTTTATCAAGGTAAATGGATTTTACAACTGTGGTTCCGGCGATAAAATCATGGATTGCACGCTTTCTGGGATTAGCAAGTAAGACAATAATGCTACTGATAGTCCACAAATAATTGATCCACGATTGAATTTTGGAGAAAGTAGGATTGATAGTTGAAATAAGCGTATATTTTTTAGTAAACCCTAAGCCGGCATAGTAACTGTCGTCAATAGAATTTAATGTCAGAATCATTAGGTAAATACCCAGAACAGCCAGACAGAAGTCTACGGCATACCTGTAGATTGCCGCATTCCAGTTTACGTCATCGCCATTTTTCTGTATGACCTTTATGTCCATAATTAGTTTACCCGGTGTTCCTCCATAAACTTTCACCAGATAAACTTCAAAGAAAATTCCAAACAGCAAATTGGGTACAACGGTATAAAAATAAGCAGACTTGCTTAATCCATTAGCGTAAAGTAAAATTCCTGCCAGAGGCAGAAGTATGACAAAGTCTAAAATTTTGGCAGCCACACGAATCCAGAATCCTGCGTAGACCTCACTGCCGATTCCGGGGAATTTTGTAGGTAATAGTTCTTTTTTCATTTTGTAGTTATTAAGCTTATAAGTTATTCCTTTCTAAAACTTAAGCGCAAATTTAAATATTATAACATTAACAACAAAATATTTTTCAAGAAAAATGAATGTTTTTTTATCATAAACAATAAAACCCCCGATAGCTAAATTCTATCGGGGGTTTAGATGAAAAATGTTTGTGTACTATAAAAAGATGATGCTCCTCTTATGCCGGATTTGTCCAACAAATCTCAAGGCTTTTCTCTTTTTTTTGGAAAGCTGTCTGAGCCCTTTCTATACGATGTGAAATTGGAGATGTACGATGAGAATAAGGGGAATGTTGTCCTGAAAAATTATTTTCAGGCTTGGATCATCCTTTTTTCAGTTTTTTTTCTCTCTTTTCCTCTTTTTTCTCTTTTGGGGTTTTAAGAGGTTCCTTTTTTGTTGTTTTCTTAGCGTCTTGAGACTTAGCCATGATTTTATATTTTTTAGTGAGTATTCTGTTTTGAAATGCAGATCGGGTAATAAGTACTATCTATCAATCCGTTTTGTAAAATTTAAATTAGCAGTCAGGAACTCTGGGCTAGCAATATTTATTGTCCAAAAGGCTTTTGAGTGCTACAGGTCACATTTTCGCCTGGCGAAACATGAAAGTATTTGCAAAAATACAGATAATATTTGTAACGATAAGCAGTTTTGTCAAGTATAGTGCCAAGTCCGCACTCCAGTCCTCCGTTAATAACATTTACCGTAGCCCCAAATCCGGGAACACGTCCTTTTTCAATATCATTGGCTGTTGGTTTCCATTTACCGATCATAATGTCGTGGCAAGACGGTTTGGGGGATTGTGGTGTCATCCAAAACCAGAGTGCCGAACCGAATGACAATACGGGATTTTGCGCTACTCTTTCAGGATGAAGTAGCAGCGAGTCTTTGGTGCCAAACCATGCCTCGCTGAATTGACCGTAGTTATAATTCCAGCTAAGTTGCTTAGGCCCTCTGCCCAAATAACTTTTGTCCGGAGCCGGTGGGTATCTCTTTTTTGTGAGGTCGATGTATTTGTTTTTAGTACTGTCTTCAACTTCCTCTACGTAATAAAGTCCCCATTTGAAATATCCACCCGGAGCCTTCGCCCATCCTCCACTTGTTTCCTGAGCAATGTTGGCCAGAAATGCAGCTAATTCCCGCTTTTGAGTAGTTGCATCACCGATCGCAAGAAACTCAGGAAACAGGCGGGTTGCTTCTACAAATGCATTAAACGAATAAAAGTCACCTTTCGATTTTAATGGGTTGGTAGGGTTATGCCCGTGTCGGTAAGGGAAAAGCTCATTCCATTTTGCAGCATTCAGGTATTTTAGTACAGCTGCTTTCCCTTTTTTGTTCAGTTCCAGTCGTAGAGGTTCTTTGACTGGTAAGCTGGGTTGCGAAAAAGAGTTGATTGTAAGGAGCGAAATCAATAGAATGAAAATCTGTTTCATATGAACTGGTTTGGAATAAGCACTAAAACCTGCTTATAATTTGCTGTTTATTTTGAATATGCTGGCTGGAGTATTTACTATCCAGATGGAAAATACATTGATGTAATTCCAAAACGAAAGTACTAAATTTTCCGGAATATCAAGCTCCAACAGTGCTTCTTTATAACAAGTAAGCCATACATTTCGGCCTTCGAGGGTTATTGTAAACGGCGCATGACGATCCATCATAGCAGCGCGACCTCTGTGTTGTTTGTAATAGTCTGGGCCACCGCAAATCTGAATGATAAAGTCAGCGGAATGTTGTTTCGAAAGTTCAAACTCTGCATCATCCCTTGCGAATAAATGTTTGATGGAACTTACCCGAAGCAAATCATAGTGTCTGCTTATTAGTTTTCGAATTCCTTTTTCACCCAGTTGATTGTAAAATTCAGGATCGGGTTTTGTGACTTCAGGGCGCTCGCCATATTTGTAGGTGTTTATTTGTAAGTCCATTTTGATGTAAGTTGTTTGTAAAAAAGTTTCATCTAAATAACTGTATCCGCTTGTTGTTTGTTCGACTCTAAAATAAATAAGCCACGGAATTGTTTTCGTGGCTTATTTATTTCTCCGAAGCAAGATGTTTTACACATTGAATTTCTCAAACTTCATGCTTTTTGCGTCTTTCAAGCATTCCGCTATACTTTTTGCGATTCCGTCTGCATCGAGTCCCAGCATGGTATAAAGTTCTTCTGGTGTTCCGTGTTCAACAAAAGTATCGTTAATGCCAAGTCGTTTTAGGTGGATATTATAATTGTTATCAGACATAAACTCCAGTACAGCACTGCCAAATCCACCGTTGATCACGCCGTCTTCTATGGTTATGACTTGTTTGAAGTTTTTTCCGACTTCATGAAGTAATGCTTCGTCCAACGGTTTCAGAAAACGCAGATCATAATGCGCTATTGAACTGTTTTGCTCATTTTCAATTTTCTGAATTGCTTTTGTGGCGTTAACGGCCATGGTTCCTATTGTCAGAACAGCTAAATCCTTTCCGGGTTTCAAACATTCGCCTTTACCTATGGCTACTGCTTTCATCGGATGTCTCCAGTCTATGAGCGTTCCTTTGCCGCGTGGATATCGAATCACAAATGGACCCATATTGGGTTGCTGTGCTGTGAACATCAGGTTGCGGAGTTCTATTTCGTTTCGTGGTGCAGCAATAGTCAAATGAGGTATACAGCGCATGTAAGCTAAATCAAATATTCCGTGATGCGTGGCTCCGTCTGCACCCACTATGCCTGCACGATCCAGACACATGACTACATTTAATTCTTGTAAAGCTACGTCGTGAATCAGATTGTCGTATGCACGTTGCATAAACGAAGAGTAAATATTGCAGAACGGAATCAGGCCTTCTTTGGCCATCCCGGCCGAAAAAGTTACTGCATGACCTTCGGCAATACCCACATCAAAAACACGACTAGGTAATTCTTTTTGCATGATCGTCATGGAACAACCCGAAGGCATAGCCGGAGTTATGGCAACAATCTTTTTGTTTTTTTGAGCAAGTTCCAATAACGTTTCACCAAAAACCTCCTGAAATAATGGTGGGGTTGCAGCATTGGGATCAGCTACTTTACGTTCGCCGGTTTCAACATTGAATTTTCCCGGTGCATGCCATACGGTAGCCGATTTTTCTGCCGGCTCGTAGCCTTTCCCCTTTTTTGTAATCACATGGAGTACTTTCGGACCGTTGAACTTCTTTATTTCGGACATGATTCGCACCAAGCCATCCACATCGTGTCCGTCAACCGGACCAAAGTAACGAATGTTAAGTCCTTCGAAAATATTATGCTGCCTGGTAAGCGTAGCCTTAACGCTGTTGTTGATGCGGATTATCCTGTTTTTTTTATCGTCGTTGAGTATATTCAACTTCTTAAGTATCCGGTATGCATTAAAACGGATCTTGTTGTAGGTGCGCGAAGTAGTTATATCTACCAAGTACTGTGTAAACCCTCCCTGCACCGGATCGATGGCCATTTGGTTGTCGTTTAAAACAATCAGCAGGTTATTTTTATCCACCGAAGTATTGTTCAACCCTTCGAATGCCAGGCCGCCTGTCATGGCACCGTCGCCAATAACTGCCACAACTTGTCGGTTTCTCTCGTCCTTTAGCAGGGAGGCAACCGACATGCCCAAAGCAGCCGAAATAGATGTTGAAGAATGTCCCGTGCCGAAAGCATCGTATTCGCTTTCTTTGGGTGATGGAAATCCACACAAACCTTTGAATTGCCGATTGGTATAAAAGCGGTCGCGACGACCTGTCAGAATTTTGTGCCCGTAGGCCTGATGTCCCACATCCCACACTATACGGTCGTATGGGGTACTAAATACATAGTGAAGCGCCACTGTTAGTTCAACAACACCTAAATTAGACCCTAAATGACCGGGATTCTTTGATACTTCATCAATGATAAATTGACGAAGCTCATCGCAAACCGCGGGGAGCTCATTTCTATTAATTTCTTTTAAATCAATTGGTGAGTTAATGTGGTTGATATATTGATAGTTTTTTTTGTCCATGATATTAGTCGAAATAGCTTGCAAAAATAATATAAATTTATGGTCATTATTCTTTTTGTACTGCTTATCTTTGCACTGCATGTATTTTTTATATAACACATTTTCATTGAAATTGCTCATTTAATCGAGAATTATGATTTTTTCGCAGAAAAGCAGCCTGTATTCTTACAGTTTGAATAAAAATAACATTTTTTTCTTCTGAATTATTTGACATTTCGAATTCTTGCCGTATCTTTGCAGCCGAAATATACAGAAAATATGACTTCTCAACGCATTTATACTATTCTCGTACTCGTCGTGCTTCTATTGGTCTACAATCAGAGGTGAGATGGTTACGTTGTATAAATGTATGTGAAATACAGAAAACCTTTCTCACCATAACGGAGAAAGGTTTTTTATTTGGAAAAAGATCCCCGATTTGGATAATGAGATTTTCGAAAAAAAAGGAAGAACAATAGAACAAATAATCATGAAACAGGAATTACGTAGTGCTACCAGCACAGGTGGTCGTAGAATGGCCGGAGCACGCTCATTGTGGCGTGCAAATGGAATGAAGGATAATCAGATGGGAAAACCTATTATTGCCATTGTTAATTCATTTACTCAATTTGTTCCCGGTCATGTTCATTTACATGAAATTGGTCAGAAAGTAAAAGCTGAAATAGAAAAACAGGGATGTTTCGCTGCCGAGTTTAACACCATTGCCATCGACGATGGAATTGCTATGGGACATGACGGTATGCTTTATTCATTGCCATCGCGCGATATTATTGCCGATAGCGTGGAATATATGGTGAATGCCCATAAAGCTGATGCAATGGTTTGTATCAGCAATTGCGATAAAATTACACCGGGTATGCTTATGGCTGCCATGCGATTGAATATTCCTACGATTTTTGTGTCGGGGGGACCCATGGAAGCCGGTGAGCTGGACGGAAAACAGTTGGACTTGATTGACGCTATGGTTCAGTCGGCCGACGAAAATGTTTCGGATGCGCAGGTAAAACGCATTGAAAATGCCGCTTGTCCTACTTGCGGATCGTGTTCGGGTATGTTTACCGCCAATTCCATGAACTGTTTAAACGAAGCCATTGGACTGGCTTTACCGGGTAATGGAACTATCGTAGCAACACATGCTAACCGGACTCAACTATTTGTTGATGCAGCTAAACTGATTGTTGAAAATGCACAGAAATATTACTTTGAAGGCGACGCTTCTGTGTTGCCCCGCTCTATTGCTACGCGTGAAGCTTTTATGAATGCCATGACACTCGATATTGCTATGGGTGGATCTACCAATACGGTACTTCATATTCTGGCTGTTGCTCACGAAGCAGAAGTGGAATTTACGATGGATGATATTGATGCTCTTTCGCGCAAAACTCCTTGCCTGTGTAAAGTGGCTCCCAACTCGCAGAAGTACCATATTCAGGATGTAAATCGTGCAGGTGGTATTATGGGTATTCTGGCTGAACTTAGCAAAGGCAGTTTGTTGAATACTTCGGTTTTGCGTGTTGACGGCATGACTTTGGGCGAAGCTGTAGAAAAATTTGATATTACCAATCCGAAAGTTTCGGCTGAAGCGGTTGAAAAATATAAAAGTGCTCCCGCACATAAATTTAATCTGGTGATGGGTTCACAGCATACCCAATATCCCGAACTGGATGGTGATCGAGTCAGTGGCTGTATTCGTGATGTGGAACATGCTTATACGAAAGACGGTGGTCTTGGAATTCTGAAAGGAAACATTGCACAGGATGGATGTGTTATTAAAACCGCCGGTGTCGATGAAAGCATTTGGAAGTTCAGCGGACCGGCTAAAGTTTTCACTTCGCAAGATACGGCCTGTGTCGGAATCCTGAGCGGAAAAGTGGTTTCGGGTGATGTGGTGGTGATCACACACGAAGGACCGAAAGGTGGTCCCGGCATGCAGGAAATGCTTTACCCTACTTCGTATATCAAGTCGAAACATCTCGGTAAAGAGTGTGCTTTGATTACCGATGGGCGTTTTTCGGGGGGGACTTCCGGTTTATCTATCGGACATGTATCGCCCGAAGCGGCAGCCGGAGGAAATATCGGATTGATTCAGGATGGAGATATTATTGAAATTGATATTCCGAGTCGTTCGATTAATGTGAAAGTAAGTGAGGCAGAATTGCAAAAACGTCGTGAGGCTGAACTGGCTCGTGGCAAAGAAGCATTCAAGCCTAAAGATAGAAATCGTGTCGTTTCAAAAGCTCTTCGCGCTTACGCCAGTTTGGTAAGCTCGGCCGATAAGGGAGCTGTGAGGATGATAGATTAAAGACAACCCCTAAATCCCCTAAAGGGGACTCTTTCGAAGGGTTTGCATTTTGAGAATTTTATGATTAGTGACTAACTTAATAAGTTTCATTCTTTAAGTCCCCATTAGGGGATTTAGGGGTTATTATATTATGGAAAACAAAAAAATAACAGGAGCCGAAGCATTTATGCGTTCGTTGGTACACGAAGGTGTAGACACGATTTTCGGTTATCCGGGCGGTGCTATTATGCCCGTTTTTGACGCATTATTCGATTACGATAAACATTTAAATCATATTCTTACCCGTCACGAGCAAGGTGCAACGCATGCTGCTCAGGGTTATGCACGTGTTTCGGGCAAAGTGGGTGTATGTCTGGTTACTTCGGGACCTGCTGCTACCAATGCCATAACCGGTATTAGTGATGCCATGCTCGACAGTACGCCGTTGGTAGTTATTGCCGGACAGGTGGGTGCTGCGTTGTTGGGTACCGATGCTTTTCAGGAAATAGACGTGGTTGGTATTACACAGCCTATTACCAAATGGGCATACCAGATTCGCAGAGCCGAAGATATTGCCTGGGCGGTTGCGCGTGCTTTTTATATTGCCCGCAGCGGACGTCCCGGACCGGTAGTTCTTGACTTTGCAAAGAATGCTCAGACGCAGCAAGTAGAATTTGATTATAAACCCTGTACATTTATTCGCAGTTATTTACCGGTTCCTGAAGTTCAGCCTTTGCAAATAGAAGCTGCGGCTGCGCTGATTAACGGGGCAAAAAAACCATTTGCGTTGGTTGGACAAGGAGTTATTCTGTCGAATGCCGAAGCTGAATTGAAAGCATTTCTGGAAAAAGCGGATATTCCTGCTGCCTGGACTTTGCTTGGAGCTTCTGCCATGTCGTACGACTTCCCGTTGAATAAAGGGTTTCTGGGAATGCACGGGAATGTGGGTCCCAATATGAAAACGAATGAATGCGATGTGTTGATTGCTATCGGGATGCGGTTTGACGACCGTGTGACCGGTGATTTGAATACCTATGCTAAGCAGGCTAAAATCATTCATCTGGATATTGATATTTCCGAGATAGGTAAAAACGTAAAACCGGATGCTCCGGTATTGGGTTCGGCCAAGGATACCTTACCGGCACTTACTGCCAACGTAAATCCGGCTAAGCATACCGAATGGATACAGTCGTTCGAAGAATATGAAAAGCTGGAATACGAAAAAGTAATTAAGCGTGAAGTTTATCCCGAATCGGG
>Ga0209540_10002400_pt1 | contig 13370 bp, 10 predicted proteins | sample BarGraIncu01121A_FD_184501 | JGI IMG/M metagenome (GOLD analysis project Ga0209540, IMG submission 184501) | Arctic peat soil microbial communities from Barrow, Alaska - Barrow Graham LP Incubations 011-21A (SPAdes) (version 2) | ecosystem: Environmental > Terrestrial > Soil > Wetlands > Peat... | reverse complement strand
CGATCTAGTAAAATATTCGCTTGATCCATTCCTGTCAGCATCCATCATAGTACCTGTCTCATCTTCGTAAGCGAGTAAAATACTGCCTGTATGGGCACGAATATTTTCAGCTTCCACGATGTGATCATAATGAGCATGCGTGCAGATAATTCCGCGCACCTTCAATCCCTCGAGTTCTAACGAATCAAAGGGTACACATGGATCAATAATGATTGCATCAAATTCAAAAACAATAACATATAGATTGGCTTGGAGTGGTCCAAAAGGATATGTGAGTATTTTCATGATCCGGTCCTCTTCTCATAATCTAATTGCTGCACGCAGTAATTATTGCACTTTATGTGGTCAAGGATACGTCAAAATTATAAATTATAGTGAAAAATCTAATGCCTCAATAAAGATGCGGTTCATTTTGATAAAAAAGAAGGAATGCAGACTGCATTCCTTCTTACAGGACGTAAGCAAATATTGGAATCATGTCCGGATAAGTTCTCTCCAGTCAAGATCTCCCCTGTCGATGGCAAGAATAAGAATTTCAGCTGATGCAAGGTTAGTCGCATATGGAATGCTGTTATAATCACATGCTTTAAGCAGTGCGTTAGGTTCATCATAAAAAGGAATCTGCGTATCCCTTAAATAAATCACGGAGTCAATTTCATTAAACATTGCTCTTGAAGCAAGCTGATCAAAACCCGCAGCATAATCCATCGATAGACCAAAAACAATCAATTCGGCAGATTCAAGAAATGTTGCCGTGTTATTCATAGAATATAATTCATGTTTGGTGAGAAGCTGTCGATAGGCGATGCAGAAGTTTACAAGAAGCTCGTTTTTACGGTTGTCCGCCAATAGGACTATCTTCATTACTAATACCTCCTGCATTAACAAAATAACTCACGCTTATTGTACAAATAGTTGCAGGAAACCGCAAGCGAATACGGCCAAACATGACAAAAAGAAAGTGTTATCGTACTATCCACCAATATTTTCAAAAAAAACAGTTCAACATGCACAACACTATACAGCCGGAGCGGCCGTAGGTGAGATAACTGCAGCATCATCAGCTCCGGGGGTTGCTCCCGGGGTAGGCGTATTTGTCGTTTGAGGCACATCTCCGATTGCAGCATCCGAAGTTACTACTTGATCATTCCCGGGATCCGGGAGTCCAAAATACGCAAGAAGAAGTTTCTCCGCTATGATTGAAGTCTGCGAACCCCATGCACCTTTTTCGACAACAACTGCAATTGCTATCTCAGGATCATCTGCGGGAGCATAACATACAAACAGACCGTTTGAATATTCCATACGTATGTATTCAAATCCTGTTTCCGCAGTACCTGTCTTACACGCTATCTTAATCGGCATATTGATCAGATTTTTTGCAGTACCCTGGCTGTCGGTGATAACTTCCTCCATACCTTCTTTTATGATATCCAATGTCGACTGCTTGATATTGAGCGGTATGACTTCAGTAGGCCCTGAATACAATATCGTTCCGTCTTCCGCCGTAACATTCTCGATAATATGCGGTGTCACAAGCGTGTTGGTTGCAAGAGCCGCCGTGTATCGGGCAAGCTGAAGAATCGTGAAGTCGTTGTCAAACTGACCGATAGCACTTTGTGCCGTATCAGCAATAAACCAGGGTTTATCTTCGATTTTTTCACGCAGAAGGCGCTTCGTCTCACGGCTTGCACGTATACCCTGGACCTCTCCCGGCAGATCGACTCCTGTCAATTCACCAAGTCCAAGAATTTTACCCCACTTGTCAATCGCATCAATTCCTGTATCTCTCCCCAACAGTTGGAAATATATATTACAGGACGTTGCAAGACCTCTCTGTAAAGTCAGCGGTCCGTGCCCGGTGTCAGGGAATTCGTGGCATTTGAACTTATAGTCACCTATCAATATCGGACTTGTACAGGTATAGACATTGTCATTCGGTGATATGATACCTGTTTCCAGGGCAGCGACTGCAGTAACCATTTTGAAGGTTGATCCGGGAGCATAATACGCCTGAATAGCGCGATTATACAGCGGTTTATCCGCATCGGTCTGAACCTTATAATCTCCGAGGCCAAGATAATACTTGATCTGTTCCTTCGCCTGCGCATCACCCTCCATCGAGAGGACAAAATCACTCGGATCAAAATTCGGATAGGAAACCATTGTCTTAATTCCGCCGGTCTTAACATCAAGTACAACAACAGCTCCGGCCGATGCGGTCGCCAGTCCGGTAGGTGTCGCGGCTTCTGCAGCGGCTTGCGCTACAATATAATCTTTTATCGCATCAAGGGCGACTTTCTGCAGTCTGGTATCAATGGTAAGAGTTACGTTGGCTCCGGGTACCGGGTCCGTACCGATGCTCTCCGGGAAGAACTTGCCGGCATCGAGTTCTTCCGTCCATATGTTGTATGCTTTAGTACCGGACTGGCCGTGAAGATACCTCTCCATTTGATATTCCATTCCGATCTGTCCAATAATATCATCCAGTGAATAACCCATGTTCGACAGCTTTGCAAAACTTTCCTGGGAAATCTTACCGACATAACCAATAACATGAGATGAAATCTCAGCTTGCGGGGAATATACCCGCCTGTAATCCTTACCGGAGATAATTCCCATGTATTTGAAATTCTGTTCCAGCAAAACATTGATCAGTTCCTGTGGAACATCCGTTGCAATTTTGATGGGGGTGCCGATCTTAAATGCCCAGTTATCTGCAAATATCTGATACCGGATCAGCGCTATACGATAAGCCTCTTCGGCAGAATATGCTTTATCTATTTTAAATAAATCGCGAAGATACAGGAAAAATATCTGCGCGTCGCTTTTCACATAATCATCCGTATATGTAACAACAGAATCGGTTGTGGATTCTTTCAGTCCGAAAAGATTTGTACTGACCTGCCATGATGTGATATCATTCGGTTCCTTTTTAAAGGCATATGGGTCAATTGAAAGATAATCAGAAAGATCAGCGACCGGTACGACATTATACTTATCAAATTGATAAGATAAGTCTAAAAGCATCGCATTCAAGTCAGCATCCTTCATTTGCGCATACGCAATCAGCAATGTGTTTACTTCTTCCGTTGACGCGAGCATAACGCCGTTGCAGTCAGTAATACTGCCGCGAGGCGCGGTAACGGTATATTGTCTGGATACTCCATCAGAAGATGCAAGCAGATTATCCGAGATACTGGAAAACTGCAACGAGGCTGTCATGACAAGTATAACGATACCTAAAGAGCACAGTACCATTCCCAGAACAGCATACCGACTTGTTATGAATGATTGAACCATCGTTGCAGTACCGTGTTTTTCCATGGTACCGGTATCCACATGATCCTGATCAAACACATAAATTCCATCATCTTTTATCTGATTCGCCATACTTCCTCCGAAGCCATCTTATCTTCATCCGCTATTCTCTTTTCTCCTCTGCGATAAGGACCAAGATACGAGAGCAGAAGTATCAGCGGAAGGGACACGGCAAGATTTATTATCATCTGCGGCAATATGCTGTTAAAAATAACAGCGCTGACCGGCAGATATACATGATCGCCTGCCGTCAGTAACGGTATAAAATAGAAAAGCAAATGTCCTGCTGTTTTATAGACAAAAGTAATCAGTATTACCTGAACAAATCCAAGTGTCGCCCTGCTGTGAAATTTCTTTGAAAAAAGAAGAGACGAAAATATGCCGATATAAAGAAAAATCAGCATTCCGATCCCGAGTGTAGTGCTTGCCAGCATGTCACGTAAAAATCCCATGGAAAAACCAATGACCGCACCATCCATCGTACCGAACAAATACCCGGTCAGGATAACAAATACCATCATAAAATCTGCAGTCTGTCCGCGAAAAGAAAGAGCCTGGGGAAAGGTGACCTGCAAAGTTGAAAAAAACAAAATATATATCACATATACTGAAATCTGCCGGATTTTATCATTTCTGTTCAGATTGAATCCCTCCCATCCCTGCTGTAACTTCTCATGGCGCAGGTGTCGGTGTGATTGCAGCTGCCACGGATGCCTGGTCTTTGGGGACCATGACAAATACATCTTTGAGACTGGAAACATCTACATATGGCTTGAGAGTAGCATAACGGTTAAGAGCTGAACTGTTGTCAACAGATACAATCACACCCACCGGAATTCCGGCCGGAAAAAATCCGCCGTCTCCGCTTGTAACAAGCTCGTCACCTACCTGCAGATCGATCTGGTCAGGGATGTGGTCAACTTTGCAAAAACCGCCTTCTTTGAGTTCCACCTCTCCGTGCACAGTCACAATCGCTCCGTTAACCGTATTTACTTTGGCATTAACGGTAAATCCTTCGTGCAGTATCGGAAGAACCTTAGAAGATGCAGGATCAGCGGAAAAAATCCTTCCCACCAGATTCATCTGTGCGTCGACAACTGCATACGAATTGGTACCAGTAATTACTATCCCGTTACTCCGGCCAATATCAATTCTAATTACGCTGAACCATTCATCAGCCTCGCGGGTAAGTATGGAAGATCCGTGAATATCATAATTCTCAAAAGAATCTTTTATGAAAAAAGCATCCTTGAGCTCCTGCCATCTTATGCTTGCCTCTTCTCCCTGCTGAACCTCATACTTCAGCTGGGCAACCTGTTCCTTCAGATCTGCATTCTCCTGTCGTATTGCTATACCGTCGGATACCGCTGCAAAAAAATCAGAAATCTTACTTCCTGTTCCCTGTACAAGTTTCTGTGCCGGATCCAGAACAACAGATACAGGGGTTGTTATATTTTCAACAGGGCTGCCCGGAATCAATCCGAAAATTATCACGGCGATAATCAGCAGCGTGCATAATATTAAAATAAAGACTTTATTTGCCAATAAATTCCGCAAAACCCGCACCTCTATCAATAAATAACTTAATATTATTCATATATCTCTACAATATTTATGTAATACATCTGTCCGTCATCATCTTTTGAATCAAACCAACTCGTTTATGCCCAAGTATACCATAGAATGAATCCGAGTTCTCCCTTATAGACATCCGAGTTCTTTAAGACTCGCACTCGAGCCGTGACCAACCACAATGTGATCAACCATTTCAATGCCTATCAGTTCAGCTGCTTTCTGCAGTGATTTTGTCGTAGCAATATCATCGGGGCTGGGCTTGGGGTCTCCGCTCGGGTGATTATGTGCGAGCACAAAAGCAGCTGCGTTTGCCTTGATTGCTTCCCTGAATAACTCGCGGGGATAGATGCCTGCCGAAGCCAGTCCGCCGGATGATATGGTAATATGCCGGATCACCCGATGCCTTGTATCCAGAAGAAGCATATGAACTTCCTCTTTTTTCAAATGTATCATCTCATTTTCAAAAATGGAAATGGCGTCCTTGGGACCTCCGATCTGCAGATTTTTCCAAAACGGATCGATGTGCATGGATCTTCTTCCGATTTCCATTGCTGCCTTGATAGTTATCGCCTTGACTCTTCCAAGTCCTTTACATGCGCGAAGTTCCTCAATAGACAAATCGCGCAGAAAAGAAAGACCTTCTCCGCGCGAATCCATCAACAATATTTTCTGTGCAAGTTCCAGTGAAGAGCATCCTGTCGAACCGCTTCTGATCAGGATAGCAAGGAGCTCGGCGTCTGACAGGGATTTCTCGCCGCATTCCTCCAACCGTTCATAAGGACGACTGGATACAGGCAGTTCATGCATGGATTGTGACATATATATTCCTCCGTTATTCTTGCCAGAATACGAAATCATATAACTACAAACCACTTAAATCCAACGTCTGGCTGTATATTTGGGGATTATTCGAATCATTTCATGCAGCACTGTTTATATTTTTTCCCGCTTCCACAGGGACACGGATCATTTCTTCCGATTTTTTCAATGTGGACAATTTTGGATGTGCGGAAATCTTTTGTGAGTTCTGCGCGTTTTTCCTTAGTCAGAACATTGTCCCAGCTTGTCAGCTTGAACAGCCATTCCGCTTTGGCATCATGCATATTCCAGAAAAGCTTTTCGTAGTCAATCTTCAGTGAAAGTTCAGTGTCATCCTCGATACTCTCAGGCTGAAGCTGTTCAAGAAGGCTTGGATTGATTCCGTCGATAAAGCCGGTAAAGACATCCATATCATCTGCCTTAAACCCAAGAACTTCAGCAAGCGCGGAAGCCGTGCCCTCTGTGAGAGTAAGATTATCCGGATAAGCTGTAAGAATTCGCTTATATGCCTCCTGCTCCAGCTCATAGTAGTGCTGTACATATGCAGAATATTTAGCCTGGTCGGATGAATCCTCGATTTTAGCATTCCATTGTTCAAAATATGTCATATTGTTCCCTTCCTTCTCTGGTATATATGGTACTCATGTCCGCAGATGGTAATAAAATCGATCAGAGTCTGGCGGCAATAGCCTTCAGGAAATTCTCAGTAGTAACAACATGCGCTTTATCTTTGGGCAGTAAAGCGGCAAGATCGCCTGTTATTGTGCCTGCTTCGATCGTTGCTATAGATGCAGCTTCAAGACGCTCCCCAAATGCAACAAGCTCAGGCAGATTGTCAAGCTGTCCCCTCTTCATCAAAGCACCTGACCATGCGTAGATCGTAGCCATAGGATTTGTAGATGTGGCTTCACCCTTTAAGTGCTTGTAATAGTGGCGTGTGACAGTACCGTGCGCAGCCTCGTACTCATATTTCCCATCGGGCGAAACCAGCACAGACGTCATCATCGCCAAACTACCGCAGGCAGATGCAACCATATCCGACATCACGTCGCCGTCATAGTTTTTGCAGGCCCAGAGAATGCCTCCCTCGGAACGCATGATACGCGCAACAAGATCATCAATCAATGTATAGAAATAGGAAATACCTGCTTTTTCAAACGCGGCACTGAACTCAGTGTCAAAAATCTGCTGAAATATATCCTTAAATCGATGGTCGTAAATCTTTGAAATAGTGTCTTTCGTAGCGAACCAGAGGTCCTGATGAATATCGAGTGCATACATAAAGCAGGAACGGGCAAAAGCCGTGATTGATTTGTCCGTATTATGCATACCCAGAACAACTCCGGGACCATCAAAATCATGAATCTTCTGTATCTTAACAGAACCGTCCGGATAGGTAACCATCAGTTCAACGGTTGCCGGTCCGGTTATAAGCATTTCAGAATCCCTATACACATCGCCATATGCATGACGGGCGAGGGTAATCGGTTTTTTCCAGCAGGATACAAAAGGAGTAATGCCATTTACAAGAATCGGGGCACGGAACACCGTACCGTCAAGAATCGCCCGAATCGTTCCATTAGGACTCTTCCACATTTTTTTGAGAGAATACTCTTCCATCCTCTGTGCATTCGGAGTAATCGTCGCACATTTAACCGCAACGCCAAGCTCGCGGGTCCGGTTGGCGGAATCAACGGTAACCTGATCATTCGTGGCATCTCTGTTAACGAGAGAAAGGTCATAGTATTCTGTCTTTAGATCAACAAACGGAGTCAGGAGAATGTCTTTTATCTGTTTCCAGATAATACGGGTCATCTCGTCTCCATCCATCTCAACCAGCGGTGTGGTCATTTGAATTTTGGCCATTTATTGTTCCTCCCATAACTTTGTGGAAATCCAACTGATTTTATACTAATAATTTGGTCCAGTCAAATAACGAAGTGGTCTCGCCTTTGTCAATGCAGCTGCTTACCGGAGCTTACCGGAGATGCTTACTGCCCCTGACGGACGTTCACTTTGCCGGCACTCACCAGGAGTGTTTCCATTGACAGGCGGTCATCAATTTGTCCTGTTTTAACAGCAAAATCAGATGATGCACAGGCTTCGTACAAATCGGTAAGCTCATTCATCTGAAAGGACCTTGCCTGTGCAGAAAGATTTCTTGCTACAAATGGCACAACCTTCAAAACAGGCATTATTCGCTCCGGATCCCCCAGTTCTTTGGCACATATCAATTGGCGGAGATGCCTCGCCAGCATAAACCGTATTTTGGGCACCGGCTCCTTCATAGATATAAGCGTATCGAGTACGGTGAGCGCCCGCCCGATATTTCTCATTCCTATGGCATCGGTCATCTGAAAAATAGATCCCCTGATATCGGGTATACAAATCATTTCAATTTCAACAATAGTGACATCTGAAAGACCGGCCCCTGCGCAGTAAAGAGTAATCTTTTGGATCTCATTACCGAGAACGCGCATGCTGCCCTCCGTACGGTCAACAAGACTGTTGATTGCCTCCATAGTAATCCGGATATTTTTCTGGCGCAGCGAAGATCCAACCCATTTACATAAGGCATCGGTACTTTGTTTATCTACCTGTACGAGCATTCCATGCACGGAAGCAGCCTCCAAAAGAACCTTCTTTCTCTTATCAACTTTCTCCTCCAGAAAAATCAGGCAGCAGAAATCAGGGATGTCGGAAAACAGCGACATATATTTCTTGCTGATATCTATACTGTCAGGAGATCGACCGGCAAAGAGGCCCGAATTTCTAATAATAACCATTCTCTTCTGTGAAAGAAACGGAGGAGTGCGGACCATCTCAAGGAGAACTTCAGGATCTCCTGCACTTGAGGACCAGTCACCGGTATAAGAATCAGCATCCTGGCAGCCGGGGGCTATAAGCAGCCTAGTCAGGGCATGCACGGCGCGGTCAATCAAATACTCCTCCTCTCCGAACAGTACGTAGAGACAAGCAGTCTTATTGTTTTTGAGATCCGCCGCAAGTTCTGCGTAGGATCGAACCGATGGTCCCTTGCCGGCAGACGAGCTTTTTTCTTTTGCCATTTTTCCCTCATTCTCCGAATTTTCCGAATTATCCACTTTTCCACTTTTCGAATTCTACGAACAGTATTCATATATTCGAGATGCATTTTTCTGGATTTCAAGTATTACAGCCCCGGAGTAATCCGTCCTGTATATATCCATATTATTCTCTTCAAGCCGAGCCAGTGTTTCGGCAGTCGGATGACCATAACTGTTCTCTCCCACACTGATTATAGCCGCACGCAGCGAAAGTGCAGATATAAAATCCCAGGTTGAAGCGAATTTACTTCCATGATGACCGATTTTTATAAAATCTGCCTGTCTCTTCAGCATAGTCATTGTCTGCCGCCAGTCAAGCATCCGCTCTTCTGTCGCTTCCCCGGCATCTCCCATAAATAATACTCCTGAATCGCCGATACAAAGGAAAAGAACCGCTGAATCTTCATTACCGCCTTCCATTGTAATGGATTCCGGTGAAAGGACATACAGCGCAGCATCTTCAGACAGGACTATTTTATCACCTTTCTCCAAGGAATGCAGTGTGAGTCTATTGTCTGACTCAAGAGAAAAGAGACCGGCAAGTTCCTTATTCGGTGTAATGCAGGGCGTAAATACTGTATTGATGCGTCCTGCTTCTATCAGTTCAAGAATTCCCGAGCCATGATCACTGTGCAGATGCGTAAGAATCGTAATGTCCGGTTCTTCTATTCCATAATAATTCAAAAGTGGAATCAGTACATTCTTAGCGGATCCTTTGTCTCCGCCGTCAATGAGTATACTCATATTATTGTCAAGCAGAATCAGTGCGCTGTCTCCCTGGCCGACATCCGCAAACAGGACTGTGCACACGGGTCTGTTTATATATGTATATATCTGCATCGCGATACCGACGCCAAGGAAAAGGCACATGATTCTGCGCAGACTGCGAGTGACAAACCCTTTGGGAATCAAAAATGTCAGGATAAAAACACTAATGGAGAACAGCAGAACCGGTTCTACGGCATACAGGCGAAGCGCCCGTATGGATTGATCAGAACACAAAACGGCCATCTTCGCCAGAATAAAAAGAAGACCGCCGAGAGGCATAAAAAGAATACGTATAATTGGCAGAATGAACGGGATCGCTTTCGCCGCTAAAAGACAGGCCGACAAGGGAAGACACAGAAGAGAAATTCCTTCCGACAGAAAACTCCCGGCAAGATTTGTAAAAAACAGGAGCATGGACTGTTTGCCCGAAAGTGCAATCAGCCATGGCAGCATACCGAGCTGTGTGCAGACCAGACAGGCAGCAGCCTGCGGGAAATATTCCCGGCCAGGAAGAAATGAGAGACGCTTTGCCATCTTGTCGGAAAATAGAATGAGCGACAGCGCTGCACTGAACGAAAGAAGAAACCCGAGATCAACAGAAACAAAGGGATTGCTGAACATAAGAATTGAGGCTGTTAAGAACATAGCCGAAATAGGATCATGTCTCTTCATAAGTGCCGATGAAAAAACGGTTCCGACCGACATAAAAAGAGCGCGGGTAACGGAAGCGGTCCAACCTGTCAGAAATCCAAAAAAAATCAGAAAGAGAAAGATGAGTAATTGCCGTACCGCTCTCCTCCCGCTCATCTTTTGAAAAAACGCAGATACCGGCACAAGAAAATAGGCAACATTAGCACCTGATACGGCAGTAAGATGGGCTAGATTACACATCCGAAAGGCACTCTTGAGTTCAGGCGACATCCCTGATGTATCTCCGAGAATCATGCCGCTCAATAGTGCCGCGTCATCCTGACTTAATACCTGCGCCCACATAGAGGAGATATTGTCGCGGAGTGTGAGACCCAATATTTCAAGCCGTATAAAAAGATCGGGTGCCAATGAACTGTCTTCCTGAATAAATATATTGTCATCATATGTATCAATATTTAAATATATACCCTGTCGTCCATAATAGCTCTTTTGATCAAACCCTCCCGGATTCCTTGCTGAAGGAACATCTGAAAGAATTCCGGCAACCCTTACATGGCGGCCGAATTTGAGATCAGTCCTCTTACTCCCGAATCTTACCTTGATTCCATCATTCCACAGAAGCGTATATGTCTTATAGTTCTCATCCGGCAGGGAAATCGAGATAATATATCCTTCATAAACAGATTCATATCCCGATTCAGTCCTCTCTGCTGCATCCCGGGAAGCAGACGCCAGGGCTTCATAAGCCCTGTATCGCTCAAGGCTGATAAAAGACAGGCAGTACACACCCAGCAGCAAAGCCAGGATCATCAGTGCTGCCCTTATTTGCGATCCGGAGGAATCCTTCATTATTATCAACTGCCAGATAAAGAGAAACGCATGCAGAAGCAGAAATACGCATAATGCCGGCAAAAAAGAGAAATGAAATCCGAGAGTACCGCCTATCAGGCCGCTGATCCCTATTACTACAACAGGACGAGCGAAAAAAACATCAGACGCATGCGTAAGCGTGTCTGCAGTCAGACTTCTGCTTTTTTGCGAAAAGTAAATTCCTTTATAGAAAATCCCTGTGAACAAATATTTCTTCCGCATACCCTGATACCCGCCTGGCATAAATAAAAGATTCGTTCTTTTACTTGTCCGGCAGAGTATAACAGGTTGCGAAGTCCGTCAAACCGGTTGTTTTTCGACAATTACTTACAAAATCTGTCAATCCTCATCAGGAAAAATGTAATCGGAAATTGCTTCCTGCAAATCTTCAAGGCCTTCCTTCTTTTCAGCGGACACGGCAAAGCAATGCGCCTTATCCTGTATCTCAAAGGCATCAAGCTGTTCATTCAGCCTCTTTGTAAGCTGGACCTTCGAATATTTATCGCATTTTGTAAAAACAACAAAATAAGGTATCTTCTGCATATTCATATAAGAAAGCATCTGAATGTCTTCTTTTGAAGGCTCATGCCTGATATCAATTAAATGCAGTGTAAGGGCAATCGGACGGCCGCTTGTAAAATACTGGTCGGCGAGTTTTGTGAATTTCTCACGGACATCCTTGGGCGCTTTTGAGTATCCATACCCGGGAAGATCCGCTATATATATCTTATTGTCAACATCAAAATAGACGACAAGCCGTGTCTTTCCCGGTGCCTGGCTAACGCGTGCCATCTTCCTGTTGTCAACCAGGGAATTTAAGAGGGATGACTTTCCAACATTGGATTTACCGGACAGGACAAGCTCCGGCCGGTCTGCGGGAGGGCATGACGGCATGTCGGCTGCTACGCCCCAAAAATTTGTTTTCCGAAAATTGATTTTCATATTCACCTCTGACTAAAGAATGTGCTAAAGTAGTCATGTGAACTTTAACACGTAATTGACAGATGCGACAGCTTTTTGCCAAATTCTCCAATACTGCATCTAAATACTATACAAATTTTACACAAAAGCACTTGTTTGGATCAGAGTTTTCATGCAGTTTTGCATGATTCAAAAAAGAAATGAAAAGCGTTATACTAAAACGTGCATGCAAATCTTCATTTTCAAGATCAGCATGACACAATTGGAAATTCTGTCGGGGGAATTCATGCCAACAACATCGCGCTATTCGGAATCAATGGAGCATTCCAGCCAGGACAAACAGGGCTATCCTTTTGAACCCTTCGGCCCAATAGGCATAATTTGTCATACAGCAAACACTGAGTTTGTTAAGCAGGTTAATCAGGTACTTCGTGACAAACGTTTTCGCCGTCAAAGTGAAAACAGCAATCCTTATGTACATAGTGTCGGGTATCTGCGTGACGACTACCTAATTCAGTCCCAGATAGTACGGTTTGAAACAGGTGAAGGTAAAGTGACTTTGAATCAGACCGTTCGCGGTCATGATATATTTATTATTACGGATGTCTTGTCTCATCAGGCATCCTTTTCTATTTTCGGCGAAGAGCACTGGGCAAGCCCGGACGATCATTTCCGCGATCTTCTCCGGATTATTATGGCAGTCAGCGGAAAAGCAAGACGAATCAACGTAATAATGCCTTTCCTTTATGAAGGACGTCAGGACCTGCGCAGTTCACGCGAATCACTTGACTGCGCGTCTATGCTTCAGCAGCTTTATAACCTGGGTGTTGCTAATATGATTACTTTTGATCCTCATGACGGACGTGTTGCCAACGCTGTTCCGCTTATGGGATTTGAGACACCCAAAACTGCATATAAAATTATCAGTTCGCTTGTTTCAGCGAACAGCAGCCTTCGAATCAATAAAAATTCCATGATGGTCGTAAGCCCCGATGAGACAGGCGTTTCCCAGGCGGTATTCTATTCATCCGTCCTTGGAGTCCCCCTGGGTATTTTCTATAGAAGGTACGACTATTCAGCAAAAGTTAATGGAGTTCATCCCATTAAAGAGATTCAATTTCTGGGTGAATCCTGTGTCGGCAAGGACATTCTTATCGTTGATGACATGATTAATTCCTGCAAAACCATGATAGAGACAGCACAGTTCATGAAGGATAATGGTGCAAAGGACATCTATTGTGCTGCTCCGTTCGGACTATTTACCAATGGTACGCAAATCATGCAGGATGCTGTCGATAAAGGAGTAGTCAAGCAGGTTCTTTGTACCAATCTAATATACAGAAGGCCCGAACTCCTTTC
>Ga0209540_10002399_pt1 | contig 13375 bp, 10 predicted proteins | sample BarGraIncu01121A_FD_184501 | JGI IMG/M metagenome (GOLD analysis project Ga0209540, IMG submission 184501) | Arctic peat soil microbial communities from Barrow, Alaska - Barrow Graham LP Incubations 011-21A (SPAdes) (version 2) | ecosystem: Environmental > Terrestrial > Soil > Wetlands > Peat... | reverse complement strand
GAACCGCCTTCAGCAGTCATTTTGCCATCATTTATCGTAATAGTGCAGCCTGCATCGCCCCATCCTGTCCCAAGACCGGCACCTCTGTTCCCGCCCTTTGCATAAGTCGTTCCGCCGGTTACAGTAACTGTCCCGACCGGATCACCGAAGCCGCCTCCGCAGCCAATACCCGCAGCACTTTCTCCGCCATATGCAAATATATCACCGCTACCGATAACTATGCTCCCAATAGAACCGTAATTACCCGCCCCTATTCCCATACCGTAAATTCCGCCCGTGGCTTGGGTGTTGCCGCCCTGAATAATAATACTGCCTGTGTCTCCATTACAGCCGGAGCCGATACCCGCACCGTAACTGCCTCCTTTAGCAGTTACCACAGCCGCAGCTGAAATTGTAATTGTTCCGGACGGACTGTAATAGCCTCCGCCAATCCCCGAGCCATTATTACCGCCGGTTGCATTGACCGTACCGCCGGATATACTCACCGTACCGCTTCCGCCACTAAATGCTCCCTGCCCGATACCCGATGCATCTGCACCGCCCACGGCAGTGACTTTTGACCCTGATATTACAATATCGCCGCTTGCTCCTTCTGATCCGCCGCCAATGCCGGCACCTGATTCACCGCCATACGCAGTTACCTCACCGCCTGCGATGTTGATTGTTCCGCCAGACGAGCTTCTTCCTCCGCCAATACCTGCACCATATCGACCGCCGGTTGAAATCAGACTGCCTGTACTTGCAACTGTAACGGCAAGTGTAGAATTTGCGGGAACCTGCAGACCGGCATAATTGATGCCGCTTTTGAGTGTGTTTATTCCCGTAAGCGTAAGATTTACCGCTGCGCCGCTCATGTTGAACGCACACGCATATGGATAGCCAAATCCGCTTACATTAATACTCACATCACGTAGAGTAATATCCGCAGCAACTCCGCTGTTGACCTTTATCCGGTTTGTTGTACTCGAGCCGGTAAAAACATAGGTACCAGCTTCTGTAATCGTTACGATATTTCCTGTATACGTATATCCGGCGCCGCTTGCGCTGACCGTTTCAATATCAATGTCCACCGATGGAGACTCCGCATATGCAGTAAATAATCCAAAATTCAAAAAAAGTAGAGCAGTAACAGCGGCTGCAGATATCAGCCATTTCAATGATTTTTTCATAAAATCTTCCCCCGAAGAATTTCCGGATACAAAAATCAGTGGTGGTGTTTCCCTACGAATATAGAAACATGTTAATTAATTATTATGATACCATCATTACTGTGATTTGCTACGCTAAACGGCTGTTTTCTGCACTTTATGAATAAACGTACGGACCAAAAAGCAAAACAATCCAAATATACAGTTGACATATACAGTTCTGCTGTATATACTCCAACTATATAGTTCAACTGTACACAAAGGAGAGCTTATGAACAGAGATCCAAATCTTCCGCTGACAGAGACAACTTACTATGTACTCCTTTCCCTTTTTGAGCCGGCCCACGGCTATGCTATCCTGCAGAAAGTAGAAGAACTTAGTGACGGCCAGGTGCGGTTGGCTGCCGGAACGCTTTATGGTGCCCTTGAAAATTTGGAAAAACAGAAAATGATATGTCAGATACCCGGCAATGATCCACGAAGAAAGATTTACGGAATTACAGAAAAGGGGCGCACGATACTTATTCTCGATTATGAAAGAATGCGCAGCCTGATAAGTACTACAGACAAAAATATACTGGAGGTAAAACAGCGTCATGAAAAAGCTTAGATTCTTTTTTGATTTTGAAAGGGAAGAAAAATGGCTGCAGGAAATGGCCGCGAAAGGGTGGCAACTCGAGAACGTCCTATTTACCTACACCTTCCGTAAATCCGATCCCGCTGCATTGCTGATCCGCATGGACTTTCATGCGTTCTACAGCCAGTCTCGTTATCAGGACTATCTAACACTTTTTGAAGACTGCGGATGGAGGCACATAGCAGGATACAAAAGCATGGGGATGCACTATTTTGTTCGTATTCGCCCTGATGCAAGTGATGATATTTTTTCCGATGCCGCTTCCAAAGCAGGACGATATAAACGGGTATCTGAAATGTGGCTGAGCCTGTTTGCATGCTATCTGGCGATTTCCTCAAGTTTGTTTACTACGTTCTCCCACTCAATATCGATAGATTCCATAATCCATCCCAAAACTTCTTTCCTGACCCCTGATCTCTGGAGTTTAACAGGCTCCGCCTTCTGGTCTGCCTTTATTATCGAATCTCCCTTTGCACTTTTCAGGATTCTAGCTCCTCTTTTTCCTGTCCTATATGGAATATGTGCGCTTGCTTTTTTGTACCAGTACCGGAAATGCATAAAAATCTGGAAAAAGCTGAGCAACAGCGAGAGGTAACGGAAATGTCGAAAAATATCGTAGTAGTTACCGGAAGCCCGAGGACGGGCGGAAATTCAGAAAGATGATATGCAGGAAATCTATCCGGCACTTCGTCAGGCAGATATTCTTGTACTGGCAAGTCCTGTATACTGGTACGGTCTTACATCACAGATCAAATCTGTGATCGACCGGATGTTTGCCGGATGCAGAAAGCCCTATCCTATTACATCAGCCGCACTTTTGTCTGTATGTTGATACAATACATACTTCGTATCAACGGCTTTGTATTATCTATAATCCGACTTGAAAATGAACAGCGCAATAAATTAAAGCAGATACGAATAATCTTTTATGACTGTTATGATTATTTGACCAACGTCTCCTTCTGCCTTCCCGCACTCTTCTCCAGAAATATAGTCCGTAATCCGGCCGCCGAGACGTACCCGGCAGGCTCCTGACGCCCTGTCTGTAACAGTAAAGCCCTGATTTGCGCTGTTTAACATATCGGCTTCACTTGCAAACAACGTGAATTTGTCCAGATACGGTGCACTGTCATAGGGGCAGAAACTGCGGCAGTTCCCACATTCGTTGCAGGAATAATCCAGATGAATGATCTGACTTTGTTTGAGACCCGGGACACGGATGGAAACATTGGCGCGGTTAGGACATACTTCTACACAATTTTCACAGATAGTACTGCAGCTCAGGCAGCGGCGGCTATCCGAAACAGATGAATCTTCCTCAATAAGCACACCTTTTTTGGCATATACTTCTGTTTGGTCTGCCGTATCATCATAATTTCTGGTAACCGGCTTTTTCAGAATATAGACGGCCGCTTTTGCTGCATCACGGATTGCTTCCACTACAGTTGCCGGACCATACAGTCCATCGCCGACAGCAAAAACATTCCGCAGCGATGTCTCAAGTGATTCTTGCGCGACCACAAGCCGGCCGCTGCTGTCCGTCTCGAGTCCATTGCTGCGGTAGAACGCAGTCGGAACTTTTTCTCCGACTGCACTGATAACCGTATCACAAACCACACAGACTTCCTCTCCGGTATCCACCACTCCCCGCCGTCCGTTCGCATCTGGTTCACCGAGCGTCATCCGGCTGCATACCATCCTGCCGTCCGCACTGCTGACCGGCGCCAGGAGATTAATGAACTCAATGCCTTCATCAAGAGCCATGATAAGTTCTTCTTCATCGGCAGGCATGTATCTCCTGGTTCTTCTATATACAATGGCAGTCTGAAGAACACCGTCCGTCCGTTTGGCAGCCCTGGCGGTATCCATGGCCGTGTTCCCGCCGCCTATAACTACTACACGCTTTCCAATATCCATATGCCCGTTCTTTTTCTTGAAGTCCTCAAGAAAATCAATGGCATTCAGGGACTTGCCCTGCTCTAAATCAAGGACACCGGGTGAACCGGCACCTACCGCAAGAACAACATAATCATATTTTTTCTTCAAATCCGCTATCGATGCAATCTCGCTGCCGGTCACTATCGTAATGCCCATGGCTCTGATAAGCTGCACATCTTTAGCAATCGCTTCTTCCGAAATGCGAAACTCCGGGATCACACTACGCACAGCGCCTCCGAGTTGATCCTGCTTCTCAAAGATTGTAGTCTGCATACCGCCCTTTGCCAGGAAAAAAGCAGCCGCCATCCCGGCCGGACCGCCTCCTACTACTGCAGCCATCTTTTCGGATGTCACCTGCGGCTTCTCGAAATCTTCTAAAAATGCCTCAAATCCGCCGGTTGCTGCTTCCAATTTTGCATTTCTGATATTTACCGGAGTATCATAGAAATTCCGGGTGCATTTGCTCATACAATTATGAGGGCATATTGTCCCCGTAATAAAAGGCAGCGGATTTTTTTCAACAATAACGTGAAGCGCTTCTTTGAAGCTGCCTTCTTTGACAAGTTTCAGATATGTTGTAATATCCTGCCCGATCGGACAGCCTTGCTGACAGGGCGACATAAAGCAGCTGACAAGCGGCACTTTACTGTCAATTTTTCTGGATGGCAGCGGTTTAATAGCCTTCACATGATGTTTGTCGGTTTTAGCTTCCCTGGAAAGGGCTTCTGCTGCTCTAGTATTCACGCCTGTGAAGACTTCAGGTTTCTGTACGGCAAACAGTTTTGCAATCTGCTCAAGTCTCTGATATCCACCCGGCTTAAGAAGTGTCGTCGCTATAGTGACGGGCCAGATGCCCGCTGCCAGTATTTTCTCAATATTAAAATAATCGGCACCTCCGGAATAGGAAATGCGGATGTCTCCGTCGAAGTCGGCCGACAGCTTAGCTGCAACAGACATGGACAACGGGTACAGGGGTTTGCCGGACATGTACATCTCTGCTCCCGGCAGCTCCCCCGCTTTGATATCAACCGGGAATGTATTGGTGATTTTAACGCCGAATTCCAGACCCTGCGCTTTCGCTGTATCCTGGAGTCTTTTAATCAGCGGAACGGCATCACTGTACTGGAGATCGTCCCTGAAGTGGTTGTCGCCGAATGAAAGATAGTCATAACCCATCTGATCGAGAGTTGTTCTGGCATAGTCATACCCGAGGAGTGTCGGATTGCACTTAATGAATGTATGTACTTTTTTTTCTTCAAGCAGGTATTTTGCAATTCTTTCAATTTCTGCGGGCGGGCATCCATGCAGGGTTGAAAGTGTGACGCAGTTGCAGATGTGAGGAGAAATGCTGCCCAAGTCATCCGTACTGAATCGTTCGAACAATCCCTTATTTTCAGTTAACCATGCCATGCATTCCTTAAAGACGCGGGTTTCGCGCGCATCTTTCATTCCTTCAATAAACGTATCAATCTTCTCTGTTCTAATTCCTTTGAGATCATAACCTACGCTCATATTGAACATGAATCCGTCCATAGCGCCAAGGCTGTACTCTTTGGCGATTACCTTTATCGCAAACCATGCCTTCACATATTCGTCAAAAGCCTCGGGAACATAAAGTTCTGTTGACCACTCGCAGTTATAGCCTTCATCGTCTGCGAGGATGCATGGCTTGGATACCGGAAGGTCATCGCCGTCAAGGACCTGTACAGTCTTAAGTTCAAAGAACCGGCTGCCTGTATAATAGGCAGCTATCAGGTTCTGGGCGAGCTGTGTCTGAGGGCCCGCTGCCGGACCGAACGGCATCTCGAGCTGCCTGCCGAAAATGCTCCACGTCTTATCGGGGTCTGCCTGATACGGACGATGTATGCCGAACACCGTGCCCTTTGTCTTCTTTTCTTCTAATATCCAGCCCATAAGTTTAGCGAATGAAACAGGTGCCATTTTATCGCTCATATAAAGATCCTCCGCAGATTGATTTTGTCTGAATAGATCTATGTAAATGTATTATCCGTTGATGCTCTTCCAGAGCTTCACTGATTCCACCCGTACATCCGCCATAACCTTTTCTTCATCCACACCCGTAAGAATGCGGTCTTTCATCAGGACTTTTCCATTACATACCGTTGTCACGACAGACCGTCCCGACATACCGAACAGAATATGTCCGTTATAATTGGCCGCATCCATAGGTGTGAGCGGAATGTAATCCATAACAATTACATCTGCTGCTGCGCCTTCTTTCAGAATACCCAAAGGCTTTTCAAAATATCGGCCGGCAATTGCCGCGTTGCCTTCAAAAAGCATCTGAGGAATTTCCGACCAGGCGGCTGTCGCATCACACAGATGATGTTTGTGAAGCACATTGGCCACTTTATATGATTCAAGCATATCGTGTGTATAACCATCCGTACCAAGTCCTGTCAGTATGCCGCGGTGAACAATCTCCATGGTGGGCGGACAGCCGCAGGCATTTCCCATATTGGATTCCGGATTATGAACTACCATAGTGTCCGTTGCCTTAAGCAGCTCCATTTCGTGTGCGTTCACATAAATGCAGTGGGCTGTAAGGGTTTTCGGTCCCAGAATATTGCAGTCCATAAGGCGGTCGATTATTCTTTTTCCATAATGCTGCAGGCAATGATGAAGATCCTCTATTCCTTCCGCTACATGGATATGGTAACCGACTTCGTCCGGTTTGCCGGCCGCACACAGTTCCATGGTCTCATTTGAAAGGGTAAAGGAAGCATGCATTCCCATCATTGCCGCGACCATGCCGCTTTTGTCTTTGAGGGCATGCCTGATAAAAGTTATATTCTCATTCACTGCTTCACGTGCCTTCTCCACACCGCCGCGATCAGATACTTCATAGCACAGGCAGGTTCTGACACCCATTTCTTTTGCCGCTTCTTCTATCGCTGACAGACTGCCGGTTATGCTGCCGAAACTAGCATGATGGTCAAATACAGTTGTAACTCCGTTCTTAATGCTGTCAATATATGTCGCCCTCGCACTCTGCCTGGTCTGCTCAAGAGTCAGATGACGGTCGATTGTCCACCACATGCCGTCAAGAATATCAAGGAATCCTTTGGGATTATATCCCTTTATGTTTAACCCCCGGGCCATGGAACTATATATATGTTCATGTGTATTGATAAACGCCGGCATAATGACGCCGCCTTTAGCATCTACGAAAACCGCCCCGGGAAAACGACTCTTCATCTCGTTTGTGTTTCCAACTTCCCTGATTACAGAGCCGTCTATAACAACAGCCCCGTCTTCCAGAAAAGGACAGGCAGCGTCTCTGGTCACCATTCTTCCGTTCCCAACAATCAACATATAATTGCCTCCTTTATCGTTCACTTCCTATTCAGACAAATTGCGTATTCTGTTACTCATATCCCCGTTCTCCGGCGTGTCAATATCCATAAGTTCCTCCTTGGACATTTCAAACCATTCCACATCGTCCAGATGACGGTTCATGACGCGTTTCCCGCCTATATCACCCGTCAGTTCCATAAGTTCGGGGTAATAATTCCTGTCAAAAAATACAGGATTGCCGGATACCCCGCTGTTAGCTGCTGAAAGTATGCCTTTTCCCGTCCTATGTGCCTGCTGAAGGAATTTCTCAACTGTCTGGTAACACATATAGGGCTGATCGGCTGTAAAAAACACAGCGCCTTCGCCCTGATACTGATCGTCTTCGTCAAAACTTGCCGGTTTTCCGGGATTATTCTCACTTCCGGCTTCAAGTCCCAGACGAATTGTTAGGGATATCCCATCTTCCGGTCTCGAGTTGCGCACGGCTGCGAATCCTGCACCTTCCGCAGCCTCAAGTATTTCACTGTACTGGGACACTACCGTAACTTCGCAGTCAGCTGCATGTTCACGGTAGTATTGATTCAGATGGTCAAAGATATGACGGTACATTGGCTTCCCGTTAATATCCTTACGTAATTTATTGGATCCAAAACGTTCCCCGCTGCCAGCCGCCAGAAGTATCAAATTCAAATAACGATTCATTTACGCACCTCCAGTTTCGTCAGAAGCATCTTGTATGCTTCTTCTCTGTCCACTATATCAAGATCAATATGAATACAATCTGAGCGTTCCTTAATCTCAAGTACAAAAGGTATCGGTTCTTTTTTGAGCACAATAAAGACCGGTTTATGGTGTTGGTTCAGGATTGCACGAACAGCATGCAGAAATTCCGGCACATTTTGTTCGAACCGTCCGATTTCATCCATTATAATGCAGTCTGATGTAGAGTGCAGTGTCTGTTGAAGGCACTTTGTGCCGAGAGTGCGGAAAGTCTCTGCGATACCGCGGCTTTGACCTGATGCCATTATCTCGGAGATCGGCAGGTCGTTTGTCTGGCCGGGCAGACTGATAAGGCTGTGCAGATAGTATCCTCTTTTCTTTCCGCTGATCTCATAGGGATATGTCCTGAACCCGGAAGATTTCCATGCAAGAGCTTGAGTAAGGCGTTGAACCAATGTAGACTTTCCCGAACCAGGCTGACCGGTAATCGCAATATTCATCTGATTTACCTCACTTGGGATCAGAAGGTCATTTGCTGCAGTACGTGTTTTTATACAGAAGGTCATTTGCTGTAGTATGTATTTTCACTCAGACGGTCATTTGCTGCAGTACGTGTTTTTATACAGACGGTCATTTGCTGTAGTATGTATTTTCAAGGGGAAGCTTTGTCCTTACTGCACCGTCCACTTGGAAGGCAGCGGCTGCACAGGCAGGAGCCGCAGCTACACTGCTGATTTCCCCGATTCCTTTGGCACCATAGGCAAGGCCCTTTTTGTCCGCCTTTCCTATCAGCTTGATTTCGATCGGAGGAGCCTGTGCAGCACGCAAAAGACCCAGCGTGCCATATTTGCTTTTGACCAGGCCGTTTTCCATGATGAAGTTCTCAGTGAGTCCGTACCCCAGACCCATCAGGACACCGCCTTCAATCTGTCCTTCGCAGGCTTTGGGATTGATAACCTGACCAACGTCATGGGCGGCCACTACTTTAACAACTCTTTTATCCGCGTCCATGATAACGACCTGTGCACCGTAACTATATGCCACATGGCTGACCGGATGCGGCTTCGGCGAATTCATCGGGTCAGTGATGCCGCTGTATTCACCGTAGAATTCTTCGCCTTCCAGTTCTGTAAGGGTTTTGGTCAGAAGTTCTTCCTTAAGCTTCTGAGCTGCAATACGAGTTGCCTCGCCGCAGAATAAAGTCTGCCGGGAAGCAGTGGTTGTCCCGGAATTCGGGGTCAGCAGAGTGTCAGGTCTTTCGAAAAATGTCTTGTCTGATGTTATACAAGCCGTCTCACAGAGGATTTGTGTAGCGACAGTACCGATACCCTGACCTATATCGGCAGCAGAGGTGCGGATGTGTACGGTACCGTCAATCACGGCAAGTCTGCATCGTCCATAATCAGGAAGGCCGACACCGATGCCGCTGTTTTTCATACAGCCGGCAATTCCTGCATACGGGCTGCTTTCATATGCGGTCTTAACGGCTTCGAGACATTCTATAAACGCAGTTTCTTCGGAGGCAATCTGTCCGTTCGGCAGGGATTCCCCGGGGCGAATACCGTTGATATATCGGAATTTCCATGGATCCATGCCAATTTTCCCTGCAAGAAGATTGATGTTCGTTTCCTGGGCAAAACAGCTTTGCGCGACGCCGAATCCGCGGAAAGCGCCGCCCGGCACATTATTTGTATAGACACAGTAGCCGTCAACCTTGAAATTGTCAAAATGATACGGACCGCCTATGTGTGTGCAGGCGCGCTGAAGAACCGGGCCGCCGAGGGAAGCATACGCTCCGCAGTCAGAGACGATCACCGCTTTGGCCGCGGTAAGTCTGCCGTCTGCATCGCAGGATGTGGTGATGTCTATCTCCATTGCGTGGCGCTTAACATGGATTTCAAGGCTCTCCTGACGAGAGAATTTGACCTTGACAGGCCTGCCGGTTGTAAAGGCCATAAGAGCTGCGTGATGCTGGACACTCATATCTTCTTTACCGCCGAAACCTCCGCCGACAAGTTTGGATTGGCATCGGATATTTTCATTAGGCACTTTGAGCATTGCCGCGATTTCACGCTGTTCATCATAGACTGACTGTGATGCTGTGTAGAGAATCAGTTTATTGGTACCGTCCGGGATGGCAATCGCACATTCCGGCTCCATAAAAGCGTGGTCGGTCATAGGCGTGGAATAATGGCAGGTAACAGAATAGGCAGATTTAGCTATCGCTTCATCAGCTTGACCTCTGTCAATACTTTCGTGAGCCAGCAGATTGCCTCCCGAATGTATCAGCGGAGCGTTTTGTGCCAACGCCTGTTCCGGACTGGTAACAGGCATAAGTTCCGTGTACTTCACCTCTACGAGACCCAGAACTTCATCCAGGGTCTCCGCGTGGTAAGTAGCCGCCAGAACGATGGAATCGCCGATATAACGGGTTATGCCGCCCTCCGGTATCATCACATCCCAGTCTTTTTTTATATGTCCTGTCTTGTTGAACGGAACATCAGCAGCGGTAAGAATCGCCGCACAATCCGGATGAGCCTTTGCCTTTTCTATGTCAATTTTATCAACCCGTGCGCGCGGGTAGGCGGCGCGGAGCGCTTTGGCGTAAATCATGCCCGGTACGACAATGTCATCGACATATTCTCCCGTGCCGAGAACTTTTTCGGCAGTATCCACACGATGAAAGTGTTCGCCAACGCCGGCTGTGACAGATGTCTGCGGTACCGGCAGATTCTCTCTGATTATTTTTGCCGCCAGAAGGATTGCATCCTCAATTTTGACATAACCGGTACAGCGGCAGATATTGCCGTGAATAGCTTTTTTGACATCTCCTCTTGTGGGGCTCAGGTTGCTGTCGATCAGACTTTTGGCACTGATCACCATCCCCGGCGTACAAAAACCGCACTGCACGGCTCCGGCTTCACCGAAAGCATAAACATACACCGCCTTTTCACGGTCGGTCAGACCTTCAATCGTGATGACAGATTTACCATCAAGCCCGGACGTCCTGAGCATACAGGCTTTCGCTTTTTTACCGTTGACAATGACGGTACACGTACCGCAGACGCCCGAACTGCAGCCGTCCTTGGTACCGGTTATACAAAGTACCTGACGGAGATAATCCAGAAGACGCATGTCACTGTCAGCTTGGCACTGCCTGCCGTTAACTTCAAATTGATACATTCTACTTCACACTTCCTTTACGCGTTACCTGCATATGTGCCTTTATAAGGATGTGTGAGAATCCCGTTTTCAACTATTGGGATTCCTCCGAGCAGCACATGCTTTACGCAGCCTTGAACCGTCATTCCCTCATATGGAGTATAGTCTACATTTTGGATCTGGCTGCCTGCCTCCACACGATATGTCCCCTTCTTCTGATAAATTACAATATCAGCATCGCTTCCTTCTGCTAAAACGCCCTTTCGGGGGTACATATGATACATTCTCGCAGGGTTTTCTGCCATAAGCTCCACCAGCTTGACCAGAGAAATCAATCCATCACAGACAAGCCGGGTGTACATAAGCGGCACGCGGTGTTCTACCCCGGGCGCTCCATTGGGAATTTTGGTAAAATCGTCCCGCCCGAGAGCCTTCTGTGTGCCGAAGTTGTAACTGCAGTGATCCGTTGCAATCGTCTGAATCTCACCGCTGCTGACGGCGCCAAGGAGGGCGGCCTGATCGTCCAGACTTCGAAGCGGGGGGGACATCACATATTTTGCACTCTCGAAGCCGGGCAGCTGATACCGCGATTCATCGAGCAGCAGATACTGCGGGCAGGTTTCGGCTGTAATCTCAATGCCCATCGCCCGTGACTTACGCAGCTCGGCCAGACCGGCGGCACTGCTCAGGTGGACGACATGGACCGGGTATCCGGCAAGCTTTCCGATATATGCCAGCCGGGAAATGGCTTCTGCCTCAGCTTCAACCGGATGAGACTTCGGGTGAGCGGCCGGAGTCAGTGCACCGGCAGCCTTTAGTTCGGCCGCTTTCGCTTTGAGCAAATCGCCGTTTTCACAGTGGGCTCCAAGCAGCCCTCCGGCCTTTTTAACCGCTTTCAGGCAATTATATATAGCTGCATCATCAATCCTTATATCATATGCCATATAGACCTTAAACGATGTAACCCCGAGAGCGGACATTTCCTGAATTTCTTCTTTAATGTTGTCATTCCAGTCTACAATCTCCATGTGAAAACGATAATTGGCAGATGAACAGCCCATAGCTTTTTTCATGGATTCGTCAAAAGCAGCACGGAGTGTGCCGCCTTTAGAAGGAGAAGCAAAATTGATCACCGTTGTTGTTCCGCCTATGACAGCTGCTTTGGTACCGGTCTCGAAGGAGTCCGCTGTGGTTGTAATTGCGTTTGTCATCTCCAAATGAGTATGCGCATCAATAAATCCGGGGAACACAAGACAGCCCTGCGCATCAATAACTCTGTCGTCAGTACCAGGCTCGATATTATCTGCTATTTGCAAAATCCGGCTGCCTTCAACAGCAATATCAGCTCGAAACACACGATCGCGGACAAGCATACCGTTTTTAATAATAATCATATCCTGTAATTCGGAAGCTGCAATTTCATGGCATCCACACTCCTTTCAACACACAGGCGTCCCCTTCATAAGTCTCATATCGCATCAATTATATAATGACCGTCGGGCGTCTGGTAAACACCAATATTCCCATAGAGCAAGGATAATTTCTGTCGTATTGTGTCTGAATCATCCACTGCAGTCATAATATTCCCAATGATAGAACCGTTCTTGAAAAGCTCAATCCGATCGCAGTATTTTAGCGCCAGTGACGGATCATGCAGTACGACAAGACCGCATCTTAAGTCCCGCTGGATAATCATACGAAGTAAAGTCATCACCTCGTGACGGACACTGAAGTCCATTGCACTGTCGGGCTCATCAAGTAAGAGTACTGAAGTATTCTGAACAAGGCTTCTGGCCAGCATGACACGCTGCCGCTGTCCTTCACTCAGGTGAAGGAAGTCGTCGTTAATGACTGATTCCAGCCCGATTTGTCTGAGCCCCGCTCCTGCAAGTTCGCGCTGTTTCCGGGAATACCTCTCGAATAGCCGCATTTCCGGATTAAACCCCATTAATATGACTTCTTCTACCGATATCGGGTAAGTAAACTGATATCTCTGCGGGAGGTATGAGAGATGCTGTGACAGCACTTTGCTTCCCGCCGCACCCAGCTGCATACCGTTGACGGTTATTGAACCTTTATGTCCGATAAGTCCCATCATTCCGTTAAGCAGAGTGGTCTTTCCGGACCCGTTCGGTCCGAGCAGAGCCGTCAGACCATGTGTCGGAATTTCCAGTGACACTTTTTGGGTCTGCCAGCTGCGGTATCCGGCAGAAAACTTCTCAAGCTTCAGACTCATGGCAGCCTCCCCCCTCTCACCATAATGGCAATCAGTACGGGAACACCGATAATGGAAGTCAGAATACTTACAGGGATCTCAGCATATGACAGGGACCTGGACAGCATATCCGCTGCCAGCAGAAGACATGCGCCTATAGCGCCGCTGAGAAGCCACGCTGACATGTTGTTTCTTTTCATTATAAGCCGCGACAGATGCGGTGCTATCAAGCCGATA
>Ga0209540_10002398_pt1 | contig 13376 bp, 10 predicted proteins | sample BarGraIncu01121A_FD_184501 | JGI IMG/M metagenome (GOLD analysis project Ga0209540, IMG submission 184501) | Arctic peat soil microbial communities from Barrow, Alaska - Barrow Graham LP Incubations 011-21A (SPAdes) (version 2) | ecosystem: Environmental > Terrestrial > Soil > Wetlands > Peat... | reverse complement strand
GCCCAAGATGGCCGGTTCCGACATCATCCCGCCGCGCCGCAGCCTGAAGATCGGCAACTGGGAAATCCCCCTGGGCACCCCCAAGATCGAGTTGAAGCGCAAGAGCCAGAGCTTCTGGAAGATCGTGAGCAGCAAGGGCATATACGCCACGGTACTGCGCATGCCTTTCACCTTTCCCCCGGAAAAATTTTACGGCTCCATGCTTTCGGGCCTGGGCACGCCGGACCTGCGCGGCACTCAGGGGAGTTTCAGCTTCTATTCCAATGGTCCGGCCGAGAATTATGATATTTCCGACGGCGTTTTCGAATCCCTGCAGCCCCTGGGCGGCGATCGTTTCCGCGGCAGGATCAAGGGGCCTGGGCATCCTTTTCGCAAGGGCAATCCGCCCCTGGAGATCCCTTTCACTCTGGCCCTGGACCGTGAAAACAAAAGCGTGGAGATCGCGGTAGGCAAGGAAAAGATCCAGTTGCGGCAGAATCAGCTTTCACCCTGGGTCAAGCTCGATTTCAAGGCCGGTCTGATCGGCGTGGCCGGCATTGCCCAGTGGGTTCTGGAAGAAGTGGAACCGCTGAAGCTCTACCTGTCGCCGATCAATATCGACCCGGAAAAGCCCTCCATGCCGGTTTCGCATCCAAAAATATTCTCGGTGTATTTGGCCAAGCTGCTGGGTTCCTTCGCCACCCTGGGCATGGCCGAGGATACCTGGTCACTGAATGAGCGCGTCCTGTCGGAAAAAAACTTCATCGAGCAGGTTTACCGCACCCAGGAGGAAAGGGAAAGGATCTTTTTCAATACCCTGGCCAAGATCAAGGACGGGCTGGTCGTCCAGGTTTTCGAAACCACCGACCGCATCCAGCACATGTTCTGGCGTTACCTGCCCGGTTCCGGCTCGCCGGCCCCCAGGACCAGCGACGATCCACAGGTTACCGGTTCCATTCTGGAAAGCTACCGGCGCATGGACATGTTCCTGGAAAAGTTATACGGGAAAATGCTGCCAAACGACCTATTGATGATCGTTTCCGACCATGGTTTCAACGCCTTCAACCGCGGCTTCAACCTGAATACCTGGCTGCACCGGGAAGGGTACCTGGTCTTGAACGAAGGCAAAAAGACCAGCGGCAAGTGGTATGCCGACGTGGACTGGAGCCGCTCGCGGGCCTACGGCCAGGGCTTGAACGGCATCTTCCTCAACCTCAAGGGTCGGGAAAGCCAGGGCATCGTCAACCCCGGCCAGGAAGCGGAGGCCCTGAAAAAAGAGATCAAGGAAAAATTGATGCGCGTGATGGACGACAAGCACAAAAAGAACGCCGTCAAAGCGGCCTTTATCCGCGAAGAGATCTACCGCGGGCCTTATACGGTCAACGCCCCGGACGTCGTGGTCGGCTACGCGATCGGCTACCGGGTCTCCTGGGAATCGGCGGTGAATTACGTCGGTGAGGAACTGTTTTCCGACAATATCCGCATGTGGAGCGGCGACCACGCTTTCACCCGTGACCAGATCCCCGGGGTATTTTTCTCCAACCGCAAGATCGCGGAAAAGGACCCCGGCCTGATCGATATTTCACCCACCGTGCTGGCCGCCTTCGGCATAGAAAAGCCCGGCTTCATCGAAGGCCGCGACCTGAAAATAGACGGGACCCTCCACAAAAGTTGAATTTTTCCGCAGGTCGCGGGAGTTTGCGGCGCAGAAATGGAGTCAAAAGAAAAGATGGGCAGAAAAATGTATGGCGGGTTGTTCATGGTGACCCTGTCGACCCTGATGCTGGAAATCCTGCTAACGCGCATTTTCAGCGTCACCATGTGGTACCATTTCGCTTTCATGGCCATCTCCATCGCCATGTTCGGCATGACGGCCGGGGCCGTCGCGGTTTACCTCCTGCCAAAGCGTTTTCCGCAGGTGCAAGCCGCGAGACAGATGTCCCGCCACGCGCTTTTATTTGCCGTTGCCGCGCTCGCCGCTTTTCTCGTCCATCTCTATGTGCCTTTCCGACCGCAGATGACGCTCGCGGGCCTGGCCTCGGTGGCGGTCACTTTCGCGGCGCTCTCCCTGCCGTTCTTTTTCAGCGGCATATGCGTGACTATCGCTCTCACCCGCTTTCCCGCCCATATCAACAGGCTGTATGCGGCCGATCTGGCCGGGGCGGCCGTGGGCTCTTTCCTCCTTTTCTTTACCCTGGGCGTGCTGGACGGCCCGACCTCGGTCATTTTTGTCGCTTTCCTGGCCGCCATGGGGGGACTTCTTTTCGCCCTGGAGGCGGGGGCCGGGAAGCTGCGCTGGCTCTCCGCAACCGTCGGCGCAGTCTTCATCGCCCTGATCGTCTTCAATGCCGTACTGGCCGATCCCGGGTCCAGGCTTTTTTCCATCCGCAGAGTCAAGGGCATTCGCGAGCCGGCCCTGATCTATGAAAAATGGAGCTCTTATGCCCGCGTGGCCGTGCGCAAGCAACCCATGCTCCAGCCGGTGGGTTGGGGCCTGAGCGATCGCCGCCCCGATTTCGGACCGGTGCGTCAGCTCTACCTGGATATCGATGCCGCGGCCAGCACGGTGCTCACGCAGTTCGACGGCAGCTTCGACAAGCTGCAGTACCTGAAGTATGACATCACCAACCTGGTGCATTACCTGCGCTCCCGGGCCAGGGTGCTGGTGGTGGGAACCGGAGGCGGCCGTGACATCCTCTCGGCGCTTGCTTTCGGCCAGAAGAGCGTCCTGGGCGTGGAGATCAACGGCGATATCATCCGGGCGGTCAACCACCGCTTCGGCGATTTCACCGGCCATCTGGACCGCCGCGGCGACGTCCGTTTTGTCAACGACGAGGCCAGGTCCTATCTGACCCGGAGCAAAGAACGCTTTGACATCATCCAGATTTCCCTGATCGATACCTGGTCGGCCACGGCCGCCGGCGCCTTCGTGTTTGCCGAAAACTCCCTGTACACGGTGGAGGCCTGGAAGATTTTTTTCGAACGGCTCAGCGACCGCGGTATTCTCTCCGTATCCCGCTGGTTCGCCAAAGGCATGTCCGGGGAGATGTATCGCCTGACCTCCCTGGCCGTCGAGGCGCTGCGGCAAGCGGGTATTACGGATTCGCGGCGGCACATCATCATCGTGCAAATGAATGTTCCCCGGTCCGTGAATGTGCCGCCGGGATTGGGAACAATGCTTTTCAGCCGGGCGCCATTTACAGAAGAAGAAATCACCGCGGTCAAAGGAGTCTGCGCGCGGATGGGTTTTCAGCTGGTTTTGTCACCCGACGAGGCTTTGAACGGCGATTTCGCCAAGTTGACGTCACCCCGGGAAGCCGCCGGGTTTGTTGCCGCTTATCCCTTGAACATCCAGGCGCCGACGGATGAAAGTCCCTTTTTCTTCAACATGCTCCGTTGGCGGGACGTTTTGAAACAGAACTCCCTTGACCCCGTCATCGAGGTCAACCTCAAGGCCGTGCTGATCCTGGCCGACTTGCTTATCATCATTTTTGTGCTGGTCATCCTGGTCATCGCCGTCCCGCTTTTCCTGACTTCCCGGCGGCTGAACTTCCGCGGCACCGTGCCCCTTTTCGTTTTTTTTGCCTGCATCGGCAGCGGTTTCATGCTGGTCGAAATTTCCCAGATGCAGCGTCTGGCAGTGTTCCTGGGCCATCCCAGCTACAGCTTGACGGTGGTTTTGTTTTCGCTTCTGCTGGCCAGCAGCCTTGGCAGTTTCTTGAGCGGGGGAATGCGCGCGGAGCGTGCTGCCAGGAAATTGATCCTTCTTTTCTCTCTCCTGCTGCTGAGCTTGCTCATCCTGGGCTTGCTTACGCCGGCGCTGCTGCGCACTTTCCGGGGCGCCACCACGCCGCTGCGGATCGTGGTGGCCGCGAGCCTGCTTTTTGCCCAGGGAATTTTCATGGGCATGGCCTTTCCCATGGGCATGAACCTGGCCCAGCGCCATTCGCCCCATCTGGCTCCCTGGTATTGGGGGATCAACGGCGCCGCCTCGGTGTTCGCTTCGGTGCTGGCCGTGGTCCTGTCCCTGGGCTGGAGCATCTCCGTCACTTACTGGTCGGGCCTGGCTGCTTATGGGATCGCTTTCGGCGCCGTGGCCGTCATGGCGTTTCGCTCCCCGCGTTCGCCCGGAAGTTGACCAGGATTTGATCCTTTAAAATAATTTTTAAATTTTGTTCAAATTTTTTATTAAACCCTGGTCTTTTCTGAGAACAGAATGTTTGTCTTTGCCAACGCCTGTTAAAAATGTTACAATTTTGACATGAAAAAGATGGAGCAGGAGCTTACACGATCGGTATTGATCAGTTTTTTGCGGGAAAACAGGGAATTCCTGACCGATAAATTCGGTGTTCTTGATATTGCCTTGTTTGGTTCCTGGGTAAATGACAGGCAAAAAAAAGATAGTGATCTGGATTTACTGGTCGAAATGAAAGGTGAAAGCAAAACATTTGACAATTACATGGATCTGAAATTCTTTTTTGAAGACCATTTCAAAATGAAAGTGGATCTGGTGCTTAAAGACTCCATACGGCCGGAACTGAAAAAAGTAATTCTTGCAGAGGCCATGCATGCCTGAGCGGGACTGGAAGCTTTTTCTGCGGGACATTACTACCTGTATCGAGCGTATTGAAACATACGTCGGGGGATTGGGCCGCAAGGATTTTTTTGCCGATCAGAAAACCATGGATGCCGTCATGCGCAACCTGGAGGTCATCGGCGAGGCGGCAAAAAAACTTCCAGAAAATATAAAGGAGAAATATCCCAACGTGGAATGGCGCAAACTGGCCGGTTTGCGGGATATTCTCATCCACCATTATTTCGGCATCGATGATGACATCATCTGGGACGTGCTCGCTAACAAAATTCCCGAAGTGAAAACCGAGTTGAAAAAAATCTCATTGAATAAGAAATTACATTAGAAGCCTTTAAGTCATTTCCTTAGACAAAGTATCCCAGGATCTCGTTCAGCAGCAGGATCTTGTCCGGCGGCACGGCAATGTTCTGGCCGCGCCGGACCAGGAAGCCTTCGGAAAGCAAAAAGTCAGTGGGCGCAGAAAAAGGCTTGAAAGCCGAGTCCGGGATGCCATCCAGCAGGCGCAGGCCGGTGATGATACGGCGTTGGTCCGGGTCCATTTGCCTGGTCTTGATCTGGGGAAGCTTGCCGCCGGCGACGGCCGCGCCGTACTTTTTCAGGTCGGAGCAATTGTGATAATCCACGCCGTCCAGGTATCCGGCGGCGGAAGCGCCCAGGCCGATGTAGGGCTCGTTGCGCCAGTATTTCAGGTTATGACGTGAGGCCCTGCCGGGCCGGCAGAAGTTGGATACTTCGTAGTGGCGGTAGCCCAGGTCCAGAAGGTTTTGCCGGGCTTGAAAATACAGGCGGGCGTCCCGTTCGTCGGCAATTGGACGCGGCACACCCTCGAGGATATAGACCGAAACGTGGGCGGGCTTGAATTTTTCGATCCGGCGGAAATTCAGCTCCATGCTCTTCCGCGTCTGCGTTTCCAGGCCGATGATCAGGTCGAGGCTCAAGTTGGCAAAACCGGCGTCCAGGGCCAGCTCTACGGCCAGCGCGCCCTGCGCGGCGCTGTGGGTCCTTTTCAGGAAACGCAGGTCACGCTCCTGGAACGACTGGGCCCCGATGCTCAGGCGGTTGATTCCTGCGGAACGAAACCCTTTCAACAAGGGCAGCGAAAGGTCTTCGGGATTTGCTTCCAGCGTGATCTCGGCGTTTTTTGCCAGGCGATAATTGCTTGCCGCGGCCGCCAGGACGGACCCCAGCTGTTGCGCGGTCAGCAGCGAGGGTGAACCGCCGCCGATGTAGACGGTGTCGATCGGCAGGCCGGGATCGCGCCTCAGGCGCATCTCCCGCGCCAGATGCTCCAGGTAAGCGGCCGTGGTCGCCGGCTGGAATTTTCTCTTGAAAAAATGGCAGTAAAAGCAGGCGCGCCGGCAGAAGGGAAAATGGATGTACAGGCCGGTCTTTTTCAAATCAGGGCCAAGCGGTTTTTCTCGATCCAGCCGGCGATCTGGGTGGAAGCGGCGACCTGGACCCAATCGCGGAAGCGGTCTATTATTTTCACTTCCAGGCCGGGATTGACCTTGAACAGCACGGTATTGTCCTCGCCCGGGCCGCTGCGCAGGAGGGAGTCAGCTTGGCGAACGACCGCGCTGTCGCTGCGGCCAAGGTCGTGCACGCGGCTGACTTGATAGGCGCCGAGCGCCAGGGTCAAAGAGAAGAACAAAACCGCGGCATAAAGGACTTTTTTGTTTTTCCCCCTGGTCAGCAGCAGGAAAAGGCAGACGTTCAGCAGCAGGATGGACGCCAGCAGCAGGATGCTTACGCTGTCCAGGCTCAGCCTGCTTTCCAGGACCTGGATGGAGCGGGTAATGAAATCGGGCTCGGGCAGGGCCACTTCGTCACGGAAATGACGGTTGGTCATGGCGATGTTCCTGGTGATGGAGCCGTCCAAGGGCTGGAATTTCCGTGCTTTCAGATAATAGATCTTGGCGGCGAGGAAGTGCTCCAGCTTGTAATGGCAATTACCGATGTTGTATAGAACTTTCCACTCCACGACTTGCTTGCTGATGTTCAGGTAAAGGGGCAGGGCGGCGGCGAATTTCCCTTGCTCGTACAGGCGGTTGGCGGCTGTGAAATCCTCCTGGACCCCGGCGGTCGCGCCCGCGGCGAGCAGCGCCAACCAAGTGCAGAGAAAGATCGTTTTTTTTGCTTTCATTTCATTTTCTTGTCGATCTCCTTGAGAACGCTCCGCAAAGTTTCCAGGTCCCCTTTCAGCTCCAGCGACGACCGTTTGTGCGGCGAGAACCTCGCCAGCTCGGACTGCGACTTGAGGGTTAGGAATTTTTCGGCGGCGGGAACGGGGACGTGCCGCTGGCGGAAGATCTCGGCGATCCTCTGGTCGGTGATCTCGGCCAGGCCCAGGCCGCTCTTTTCCTGGAAATAGGTCTCCAGCAGGGGGGCGATGTCGGCGCCGTGCTGGACACGGGCCAGGCGCTTCAATGCCCGGGCCAGGATGCGCCGGTTTTCAAGCAGCGGGCTGGCGGCGATGTGGCGGTCCCAGAGGGCCGTTTTGAGCAGCGCCAGCAGGTTGAAGGCGAACAGGGCGAGGATGACGGCGGCATACCAGGCCTGGCGATAGAGCAGCCGTGACTGGTCGCGGAGCGGGCTGTTCTTGATGAAGTCAATATCTTCGCCTTTTTGCAGGATAGCGCTGCGGGGCAAGGTCTGGGAAATGCCAGCCTCGGTTTTTTGGCCGGAGACCTGGATCTGCAAGGGGCTGCTGTGCAGGCTGACCGGGCCGCCCCGCTCCGGGTCGAAATAGCGGAACTCCAATGGCGGCAGAAATATCTTGCCCGTTTTTTTGAAAGAGACCGGGATCTCGGCCCGCAGGGTCCCGCTCAGGGCGGTGGTCTGGTATGCGTTTTCCTGGGTGATCTTGGCCGGATAGACCAGGATCTGCTCGTCGCTTTGCAGCGCCGGCGGAATGATGGCTTTGCTGTTGCCGTTGCCGCTGATGCGCATGCGCAGAGTGACGATTTCGTTGACATCGGCTTTGGCTTGCGGGCTAACCAGGGCGAAGGTGAAATGCCCGACCGGCAGCCCGGCGCCACCTTTAGGCGGTTCGTTGACCGTGACCTTTATTTCCTGGGTCGAGCGGCGGATCGAGCGGGAGCCGAAGAACGGGGACTGGGGATCGGCCAATTCCAGATCGAACTGCAGGGGCGGGATGGCCAGGGTGCCGCTTTCGCCCGCGAACAGCGCCGCCTTGCGAACCTCGTAGACCTGGTAGATGGCGCCGTTGACATTTTCAGTGCCCGGAGTGATGGATTGGGGGACCGGGAACCACTCCTGCCAAAAACCGGCGAAGGAAGCACTGGAGACCATGTTCACCGCTTCGATGCGGTTGCGCGTGTAGAGCAGGATGCGGAACAGCAATTGTTCGCCCTTGAAGCAGGTTTTTTTGGACAGCACGGCCCGCAGATAGGCATCCACCTTCTGCGGCTGACGGCTCTGCCTGGGGGAAGCGAAAAAATCGTCGTCGAAAAACGAGGGCTGTGCCGCCTGGGGAGAATGGCTGGAGTTGAGGCTGCCTTTGACCACTTCCACGGTGAAGGCCTGGGTCCGGTACTCGCGGCCCTGGTGGCTGTAGACGACCGGCGGCAGGGTCAGTCTGCCCGTGCGCGTGGGCTGCAGGTAATAGATGAAACTGGTGGACGAGGTGCTGGCGCCGTTGCTGAATTGAAACTCGGAACTGCGCGAGGTCTGCAGGGTCTTGAAATCATCCCAGCGGGAGAGGTCGGGCTGGCTCGGATTCTCAATGTTGCGGAAGGTCAGGGTGAAAACAAGGTTGTCGTCCAGGCCGATCTTTTCAGCGTTGATACTGGCGGTGACTTCGGCTTCCAGCGTCCCGGCCGGCATGACGGCCGGGACCAGCAGCAGTGCCAGGAGGGCTAAAAAGCAGGCTTTACCAGTCCTTCTCATTTTTGGCCGGGGTGATCTTGCGTTTTTTCTTTTCCATCTGCTGCTTTTCGTTCTGGTTGAGGAACTGCATCATGGCGCTATACTTTTGCTTCTGCCGTTCCGCGTCGGCTTGCTGGTCCTGCTGCGGGTCCTGGTTTTGCTTTTCCTGCTGCTGTTCCTGGATTTTTTTCAGCGTCAGTTCGAAATTTTTCTTGGCATCGACGTCGTCTGGATGGAGCAGCAGGCAGCGTTTGTAGCTTTCCAGGGCCTTGGGGAATTGCTCCAGGCGGTAGTAGGCGTTGCCCAGGTCGTAGTGGAAATCGGCCCGGTCCGCCCCCAGCTTGGCGGGGTCAATGCGGGAAAATTCGTCAACGGCCTCCTGGTATTTTTTCAGCTGGTACAGAGTGGCGGCGGTGTTGTTTTTCAATTGCGGGGCTTCGGCCTTCAGCCCCTTGGCTGAAAGGAACTGCTCCAGCGCCGCTGCGAATTTCCCCTGGCGGTAGGACTCGATCCCCTTCTGGTTTTTGCGGGCGGCCGGTTCGAACCAGTGCCAACCCCAAAGGGTCCCCGACAAGGGGGCCAGTAGCAGGAGGATCAGCAAAAGGGGAATCAGCCTTTTCGCCATGTGATTTTCCTGTCGCTGATGGCCATCTCGCTGACCAGCAAAAAAACGGCCAGCAGCAGCGGATAGGCAAAGCGGTCGATTTTTTTGCTTTTGACTTTTCTGGCCAGCAGCTGCCACTCATAGGCGCGCAAAATGCGGATGAAGGGAGCGATTCCGTCAGCGGCGCTCAGGCGGTAATATTGCCCGGAGCAGGCCGAAGCGATCCGGACCAGGGTCGCCTCGTCCAGCTGCGACTTGACGATGCCGCCCTGGCTGTCTTTTTTCCAATCCACGGTCTTGCCGTTTTCGTCAAGGATGGGAATCGGCGCCCCCTCAGGGGACCCAATGCCAACTGTGAAAACCGTGATCTTTTGCTTTTGTAATTCCTCTACCGGGCCGGGCCACTTTTTTTCCTGGTCCTCGCCGTCGGTGATCAACACGATCACTTTCTGGCTGGCCGGGGAACTCTTGAACATGCGCAGGGCCAGGACAAACCCAGCGGCGAAGTCGGTCCCCTGCTCTTCTTTCGGGCTGGGGGCCGAGGACTGGGCCAGGAGCTTGAAAGCCTCGTAATCCATGGTCAGCGGGCATTGCACGTAAGCTACTGCGGCGAAGTTGACCAAGCTAACCATGTCGGTCTTCAGTGCGTCGACGATCGTCGTGATCAGGTTCTTGGCCACTTCCAGGCGCGAGGGCGGCAAGTCTGCGGCGTTCATCGAGGTGGAGGTGTCGAGCAGAAAAACGATCTCCAGGCCGCGGATGTCCAGGCTTTCGAAGCGCTCTCCCCACTGCGGCCGGGCCAGGGCCAGGATCAGGAAAAAAAAGGCCGCCAGCAGCAGCGCCGCCTTGAAAAAATCCATTTCCCGGCCGCCGCGCACGACACTCCGCGCTTCGGCCGGTGCGGCGATGAAATCGCGCAGGATCTGCCTTTTCTTGCGGTAGTTCCACAGGACCAGCAGGGTGAAGGGAATGAGCAGCAGCAGGAGAAAAAGCACGTTAGAGTTGGCAAAGGTCATGGCAGTTCGTGTGGGTATCGGATTCTGTCTAATTCAGCCATTTTCGTTTGAATTATAGCAGAAAAAGACGGGGGAAAAAAGACCGTAAGGGGTCAATAGAATGTTGGGGTTCAATATGAGCTGCCGGAATCTCGTATTGAACCCCTACATTTGATCTGCTATTATCTCGTATTGAACCCCTACATTCGATTTTTCACGATATTGTATTTAACCCCTACATTTGATATAACATCATCTCGTATTGAACCCCTACATCCGATATGGTTTACATGTTGTCGGTAAAACGCTAAAATATTTTCATGACAAAAAAGCATTCGCGCCCTTTGCGCGCCGTTTTCGTGGGTTTCGGCAATGTTGCCCAACGGCTGGCGGCCATGCTGACCGTGGAGCGCCATTTGTTCCCCGGATTGGAGAAACTGCAACTGGTGCCCGTTGCCATTTTCACCCGGCAGCGGGGAGCCCTGGTCGAGCCGGCCGGGATCGACCTGGCTGCGGCACTGGAGCGATTCCGGGCGAGCGGCGCTTTCCCGGATGCGCCCATGCCGGTCATGCAGGCGCTACAGGAGCTCGATTATGATGTCCTAGTGGAATTATCCACTTTGAATATCGCGGACCGGGGCGAACCGGCCGTCACCCACGTGCGGAACGCCCTGCAGCGGCGGCGGCACGCGGTCACCGCCAACAAGGGGCCGGCGGCTTTCGCTTACCGGGAGCTTTCGGCCCTGGCTCGTAAAAAAGGCGTGCGTTTTCTTTTTGAAAGCGCGGTCATGGACGGAACTCCGGTCTTCAACCTGATGCAAGCGCTGGCCGGCTGCCGGGTCACTGGCGTTTCCGGTATTCTGAATACCACCACCAATTTTGTCATCTCCCGCCTGGAAATGGGCGAAACCATGGATAGCGCCGTCAAAACGGCCCAGCGCCTCGGTTTTGCCGAGGCCGATCCCTCCCTGGACCTGGATGGCTGGGACGCCGCGGCCAAGACCGCCATCCTGGCCAATGTCTTCCTGGGCGCGGATATCGATCCCCTGCAGGTGGAGCGCCGGGGAATCGGCGACTTGACCCCCGAGGCTGTGGCCAAGGCCGCGGCTTCCGGCAGGCGCTTCAAGCTGATCTGCCGGGCGGAGCTTGAAAACGGGAAGGTGCGGGCCAAAGTGGCTCCCGAGGAGATCGCGGCCGACCAATTTTTCGCCGCGGTCAACGGCAAAGGGGCCGCCCTGCGCCTGGAAACCGACATGATGGGGCCGTTCTGGATCGTACAGGAAAATCCCGGCCTCAACGATACGGCCGCCGGAGTCCTCCAGGACCTTTTGACCGTGGCGGCAAGCAGGTAAGGAGATAAAGTGCGCATAAAAATTAAGTTTGGAAAAAAAAAGGCTTTCTTGTTCCCGGTACTGCTGCTGTTTTTTGCCCTGGCGGGGATGCATATACCGGCGGAAACGGCTCAGAACGGAGATGACGCCTGGCGGCAGGAACTTCTCAGGGAGAGGGAGCAGAAGGATATTGAATTCAAGACCTCCGCCACTTCGCCCATGGCCGGGAGCATGCGATTGACCGTCAACGCTCCGGGAAAAACCTTTATTACGATTCTGGACGGGATCGTTTCCGCTCGGCCCCAACAGGGAACCGGAACGGTCTTCACGGTGTTTTTCAGCCAGGGCAAGTGGTACTGGGATGATGCCGCCCCGGGTGTTACCTGCCTCCTGGGAGAACATGCCGTTGCCCAGATCGTCGAGGCGCTGCCGGCGGGCAGCCTTTTCCGTACCGGGCGTTTCACGCTGGCCGTCTATCCCGGTCCTGACTTGCTGGCGCTTATCGTTTTCGACGGTCAGCGCCAGCAAGTGCTTGAGTTTAAGCATTTGCTCTATTTTCTCCCCGATGTCCGCTACGCAGTGAAGGCGCGCCTGGAGAGGTTTCCAGAAAAAAAAGCGGTCCGGATCACTACCACCCGCAAACTGGAGAAGACCTTTTACCGTTATGGCCGGGTCCATTTTCAGCTCGAAGGCCGGAAACTGGAATTGACCGCCTTGAAGTCAAGCCTGGAGGGGCCGGACGCCAGCGCCCTTTTCATCCCCTTCAAGGACGCGACCAACGGCCGGGAATCCTACGAAGTCGGGCGCTTCATCGACGTGGAAGAGCCGGCGGGGGAAGAATTTATCCTGGATTTCAACCGCTGCTACAACCCGCTGTGCAACTATTCTCCCGCCTACAACTGTCCGCTGCCGCCGCTGGAGAATTTCCTGGACGCGGCCGTGCCGGCCGGTGAAAAAGTCTATCCCCATTGAATAATTATTTTTAGGAGTGACCATGAAAACGCAAATCATTTTTTGCATACTGGCGCTGCTGCTGGCAGCGCCGACTTTTTCGCAGGCCGGCATCCAGAAGATCGACCGCTGGCTGGTCCTGGGGCCGGCCGAAATCCTGGCCGGAGGCGCCGCCTTGCCGGCCGGGGACGACTCGGCCCTGGAATACGATTTTCTGCCACCGGCCCGTCTCCGGCCCGAAGCGGGTATGAAAGCGCAGTGGAGCGCCCAGCAACAGCTGGCCTGGCGGCCTGAGGCCGTTCGTTTCGCCGGGTCCCCCAGGAAGCAGGCGGTCTACCTGGCCGTTTACCTGGAGAGCCGGTGCTGGCTGCAGGCAGAGCTGACCGTTGAAGCTGCTTTCCCGTTTCAGGTTTATTTTGACGGCGCGGCGCTGGCCAAGGAAACGGGAAAAAACAGCTTCCAGCTGACCCTGGCCAACGGCAAACACCTGCTGCTGGTCAAGGGCATCTTGCCCCCCCGAGGGGACGCCGCTTCGACGGCAGCCCCCCAAGGGGGCGTCGCTGCGACGACAGCCGCCGGGGGAGGCAAGATCTATCAACTGCAGGCCAGCTTAAAAAACAAGCCGGCTTTCGGCGCCGAACCGGTTGTGGTTTCCCTGGTCCCCGACCGGCGCACGGACATGGGCGACGTGCTGAATACGGTGAATATCAACGATGTTTTTCTGGCCCCGGACGGGAGCAAAGTGGCCGTGGCCCTGAGTCAGCGTCCCCGCGGCGAGAGCGAGAGCAGCAAGTGGCTGGAAATTTTGGATACGGAAAACGGCGGCCGGGTGTTCACCTCGCAGGGATTCGGTGACCTTGGCAGTTTCCAATGGCTGAAAAATTCACGGAGTTTTTCCTTCAGCCGCGATGAAAAAAATCTGACCGACCTGTGCGTCTTTGACCTGGACACCCACGCCATGCGGACGATCCTGGCCGGAATAAAGAACTTTTCCGCCTGCTGGTGGGCCGAAGACAATTCTTTTCTGATTTACG
>Ga0209540_10002397_pt1 | contig 13380 bp, 9 predicted proteins | sample BarGraIncu01121A_FD_184501 | JGI IMG/M metagenome (GOLD analysis project Ga0209540, IMG submission 184501) | Arctic peat soil microbial communities from Barrow, Alaska - Barrow Graham LP Incubations 011-21A (SPAdes) (version 2) | ecosystem: Environmental > Terrestrial > Soil > Wetlands > Peat... | reverse complement strand
CTCTTCCGGCTGGGGCACACGCCCGAGCGACGTCGCTCGGGCGATGCGCGTCTGTATCGTTCATTCCCACCGGACACAGACTCGAGGCCTCTGTCACTCCGGCTAAGGAAGCGGTCCTCTGCCGAGCTGCACGCGGGGCCGGATCGGTCAGAACCGGCCGTTCGGCGGAATCGGAGAAGACGCAGCTAGGCCCGCCTGCTAGCACAGACGGGCCTAGTCATTTCTTTGGTGCCCCCAAGGGAATTCGAAACCTGACCTGCGCGTCCCGGCAGGGGTCTGGCGGTCCCGTTGACTGCCGCATCGTCGCAGGTCAGGCGGCGTGTGCGGTGTTGGCCAGCGCCGCTGCGTCTCAGCCCGATTCGGGCCGCTTCAGGGCGTTTCCTGCGCATGAGGCACGCGAACGGCACGCGCCAACGCAACTGAACCTCCGTCAAACCCGGGGCGTTTCAATCTCGGAGTTGGCGGTTGCTGATGATGATCTCCGACGCCCGACGCTGCTTGTCGCGTTCGATGGCCCGCTCCCCCAGCATGCCGGACAGGACCTGGAGGTTGGCCTTGTTGTCGTCGACGATCAGGATGTCCGCCGACTCTGGGGGCGTCTTGCCGGTCATGGCGGCGCCGTTCGCCGCATCCGTCACGAAGTCTCACCTCCCGGCAGTGCGGCCAGGATGGACTCGGCATCGAATCGCTCGGCCAGAGTCCGAAGCGCTACTGCCGCGCGATCGTCGTGGCGCTCGACCTCGTCGGCCAACCCGAGTATCGCGTCGAAGTCACCGCCCGTGGCTGCGTCCCGCAGACGACTCGCCAGGTCGCCGGGCAATGCGGCCACTGCGGCCGGGTCGAGCGTCTCCGGCGCCTGTCCGACCTCCTCTGCCTCTTGTTCGTAGACGTAGTGCACGCCGAGGAGCCTGCCGATCTTGTCGAACAGCTCGTCCTCGTGGAACGGCTTGACCACGAACTCGTCGACCCCCGCGTCGAAGACCCCCTGCCGCATCTCGGCGAAGGCGCTCGCAGTCACGCCGATGATCGCGACGTCGGCGCCGCCGGGAGCCGAGCGGATTCGGCGGGTGGCCTCGTAGCCGTCCATCACCGGCATGCGCATGTCCATGAGGATCAGCTGCGGGTGCCAGGATTCGAACTCCTCCAGCGCTTGTTTGCCGTCGGAGACGGGTCTGACTTCGAACCCGACCGGTTCGAGCAGCTGGACCAATAGCTCGCGGTTGTCAGGCGCATCGTCGGCGACGAGGATGCGATACCGTGGCTCTCCGGGGCGCAATCCAGTGACGCGACGCGCCTCGGCGACGCCGGGGGCCGCCGCTTCGGCCGCCGCTTCCTCGATGGCGACGTCGAACCTGAAGACGCTGCCCACGCCCACTTGGCTCTCCACCGTGATCTCTCCGCCGAGCAGGTGCACGAACTCGCGGCTGATCGCCAGCCCGAGACCCGTGCCGGTCTCCGCCTCGCGACCGGCGCCGACCTGCTCGAAGTACTGGAACAGTCTGTCCATGTCCTCGGGCGCGATCCCCCGGCCTGTGTCCTCGACCTCGGCCAGCAGACGGAGCTTGCCCTCCTCGTCGCGTCGGACTCCCACGCGCAGCTCGACGCTCCCTGCGTCCGTGAACTTCACGGCGTTGCCGAGCAGGTTGACGAACACCTGGCGCAGCTTGTTCTCGTCGGTCACGACGAACCGGGGCACCTCGTCCGAGCGGACGACACGGAAGTCGAGAGCCTTCACCTGGGCTCGCAGGCCGAAGAGAGAGTCCATCTCGTCGAGCAGCGAATGGAGGTTGAACGTCGTCGGGTTGGCCGAGATCCTACCTGCTTCGATCTTCGACATCTCCAGCACGTCGTTGATGAGCGCGAGCAGGTGCTCGCCGCTGCTGTTGATGATGTCGAGCTGCTGCCGCTGGCGCTCCGACAACCCGTTGTCGTGCCTCATGAGCTGTGAGAACCCGAGGATCGCGTTCATGGGAGTACGGATCTCATGGGACATGTTGGCGAGGAAGGTGCTCTTCGCGATGTTCGCCGCCTCAGCGGCCTCCTTGGCGATGCGCAGCTCCTCGGCCTGCCGGCGCTCCGTGACGTCGCGGGCGAGCGACATGACGCCGACCACAGTGCCCGAATCGTCGACGAGCGGGGTGTTGACCCACTCGCACAGGATGGTCCTGCCGTCCTTGGTGACGTTCTCGTTCGTGTTGAACTGGCCGCCCTGCTGCTGCAGGAGTTGGTTCCAGACGGACTCCACCTGAGGCCGGACCGCCTCGGGGAGGATGAGGTCGGCCGCACTGCGGCCGATCGCCTCCTCGCGGCTGTAGCCGAAGATGGCCTCGGCGGCTGGGTTCCACTCCTTGGCCCGGAACTCCGTGTCCCACTCGATGACGCCGAGCAGCGTCTGCTCGAGATGGAGCGCGAGCTTCTTCTGCGACTCGCTCAGCGCCTCTTCGGCGCGCTTGCGCTCGGTGATGTCCGCGAGCATCGCGATGGAGCCCACGAACTGGTGGCTCTCATCGAAGATGGGGGCAGAGGAGACGCCAGCCCAGAGGGTCTGTCCGTCTGTGCGGAGGAACCTGCGTTCGTAGGTGCTCGATACTCCTTGCCGGCGCTGCTCCAGAATCCGCAGGTGATCTGGTGCATCCTCCTCGAACATGAAGTCGGTGGGCGGATGACCGATGATGTCGCCGATGGAGCAACCGAGCATCTCGGCCATTCGAGCGTTGGCGAAGGTGGTTGTGCCATCTGCTCCGAGTACCCAGATTCCCTCGTTGGCGGTGTCAACTATCCGACGGTACTTCGCCTCGCTGTCCCTGAGCTCCTGACTCTTCTCGTTGAGTTCGGTCACGCGCTCCTGCAGTCCGACAATCAGCGAGCGCAGTTGAGCCGTCATGCTGTTGAAGGCCTGCGCGAGCGTTCCAATCTCGTCTGAGCGATCCACTCGCACCGTCAGGTCCAGGTCGCCCCCAGCGATCTGAACGGCCGTCTGTGCCAGATCGGACACCGGCTTTGCGATGCTTCCGGCGATGGCTATTGAGACCATTGTCGCGATCAGGAGTGAGGCAAGCGCCACGATCATGTTGATAGTCAGAGTCGTGAGCAGCGGCTGCAGCGCCTCGCTGCGGTCTTCTTCGGCCAGAAGGGCCACCTGTAGGCTGGGCAGCCACCGATAGACGCCGAGAACCATTACTTCCCGATAGCTGTTGTACACCCCCGAACCATCGGAATGGTTCCGTATCACAGCGTCTATCCCGAGGGAATGCACGTAGTTCTTCCCCGGTGCATAGCCAGGAAAGTGCGAAGACGTCAGCAGGACGTTATTCGAGCCCACGAGGTACGTCTCGGCGGAGCCGCCCAGTCCGACTCGTTCGGACATGATTTGTTCGAGAGCCCCCAGGCTGGCTCGGCCTGCCAGAACACCTAGGGTATGCCCCTGCTTGTCGACCACAGGGTACACGGCAACGACGCTGTTGATCCCCTCTGACGTGGAGGAGTACGACGCAGTCTGCACGTAGACGCCCGGTGCGCGCAGACCACCTTGGAAGTACGGCTGGAGACCGCGGTATTGGCCCTCGTCAGCGGCTCGGGTGGACAGCACCACGTCGCCGCGGGCATTCATGAGGAACAGCTCGCCGAATTGCTGCCTCTCACGAATCGCCAGTTCGAAGCGCAGCTTCTGCGCCGCGTAGGCCGTCCGAAAACCCGCTGTGTCTGGCCCCGTCTGCAGCAGAGTCGGCGCAAGTGATGTAGGCGAGTCCAGTTCGGCGCTCAAGTTCACTCGCAGTTGCTGCAGCCAGTCGTTGATGGCTGCTTCCTTCAGCGTTGTGACCGAGTCGAAGTGGTTGATGACTTGGGTGTATCCGGCCTGGAAGCTCACGGCGACCGATGCGAGCGTGATCACGAGTGCGGTCAGAAGAACGACCACCACGAAGCTGAGCAGCAGCCGGGCACGAATACTGCCCAAGCGAAAGCGAGTCGCCCTCTTCTTCCCGGTGCTACGGACGCTGATGTCTTCCTCGTCTCCGTCGCCCTGCTACTTCGGCAATGGGGAGTCGATGTTGTCTCGAGTGACTAGGTTCTGCGGGCTGAACACGACCCGGGGTACGGCCTGGCCTTCCAGTAGACGCAGCGCCACCTCCACTGCTGCCTCGCCCGTCACGAACGGGAAGGAATCGACGGTCCCCGTCAGCGCACCGGCGCGGATCGAGTCGTAGGCCGCGTGAATGCCGTCGGTGCCGATGACCATGGTCTTGCCGAGCCGGCCCGCGTCGCGCACCGCCTCGACCACTCCGAGAGCCATGATGTCGTTGTTGCAGTAGAAGCCCTCTATGTCAGGGTGCTGCCTGATGATGGTCGCGGCGGCCGTCAAGGACTTCTGCAAGTCCCAGTCGCCGTGAATGCTGGCCACCACATTGACGTTGGTGCCGGCCAGTGTGTTCGCAAAGCCATCGGTGCGCTGCTTCGCCGCGTAGACTCCGGCGAGCCCCTCGATGACGGCAACCTCGCCGCCGTGCGGTAGCCTCTGAACAAAGTACTTCGCGGCCCTCACCCCGTTCTCGTACTGATTGGGCCCCACGAAGTGCTCCGCGTCCTTGAGGACCGCATCGTCGACGTTGACAATTAGAATTCCAGCCCTTCTCGCCCTTTCGACCGCCGGAACCAGGTTCTCGTTCGCCTGCGGCGATACCAGCAGCGCCGCGTACCCTTTGTCGATCATCGCCTGCATAATGGACAGCTGCCCCGCGGGGTCGGACTCGGTGGCAGCGCCCTGCACGTCGAGCACAATGCCGTATTGGTCCGCCCTGGACTGCATACCATCCGCCAGCAACTTCCAGTACTCGTTGCCGAGGAACTTCACCACCACACCTATCTCGTACGACTTGCTGGCCTTGGGAACGGGCCCGAGCTTCGCAGCCAGTTGGCCATAGGTGATGGCGCCTTTCGCGTTGTCAGGATCGAACAGCCCCGTCGGAGTCGGCGCGATGAGGGGCGCGGCTCTCCTGCAGCCGGCCAGCAGGGCGAACGCGCCCACAGCGAGGCCCGCCCTTGCGCACTGGTACACGAAACTGCGGCGGTCCATCGCGTCTTGCGTGGCGGAATCCGTGTGACGATCGATCTCGTGCATGTCCCATTCCCCCCGGTGTGACGACCGGAAGATCGTCCCGGCCACGCGAGACCGGACACACCGAAGCCGGGTCGGCTCTCGACCTTCCTGTTAAGCTTGTTCCCGCGATCAGCGAGGTCGAGTCGTGAAACGCCCTGAGTTCCGCGTCGGCCCGATCATGTGGCAAGCCGCGGACTCCTGAGTCTAGCGGTCGAGCACCTGTGGGTGCGTCCTGCTTCTACGCCAAGTCGCTACGTATTCGCTCCAGATGTGAATGCAGAGCCTTTCTTCGCCAAGACGCTACGTATCCGCACCAGATGCGGATGCACAGCCCTGGTACGGCGAAGACGCTACGTATTCGCCAACGCGGCTCCCGCAACGAGTCCTCGCGCGCCACGGAATCCGAGCGATTCGACCTTCGGGCTGAACACCCCGAAAGCACGTCTGATTCATCGACAGCGGCCACTGCGTATTCGCCCGGACGTCGAGCCCGGACCGTGCATAACGTCTAGACCAGCCACCAAACCTCGGAGCTACTTGTTCCCTTTGGCTCGGTTGTGAGTGGCACACAGCACTTCGCAGTTCTCGAGGTCCGTGGCGCCGCCCTTCGACCATGCGGTGACATGGTCCGCGTCCATCTCCGACTGCTGATAGATGCGCGTCTTGTTGCTGTTGTCGCCGACGCTACACAACGGACAGTTCGAAACACCTGTGGCCTTGGCCTTCGAGGTCTGACGCTCGAAGGCGAGTTTCTTGGTCTTTTCGTCGAACACGCGAACGCAGAGAAGCTCTGGGTGCCCCGCACCGCCCAGCAGATACTCGTAGATGCCCTTCCGACTCTGAACGGCAGGATCTCCCATGAGTCGCCGTACCTCGGCGACCAGCAGGCGCGGGTCGTAGGACTTGTCGTGGTACGTCTCATATAGGCGTCCCCACTCCAGGCCCCGCATCTCCTTCTCGGGCGGCGCGATGAACACGCTTCCGACCCAGTCGATAACCGTCGCGAAGTAGGTCTTCAGCTCGATGATGTTGTCCTCGTGGCGATGCTTCGCCATGTACGCGTCGATGCTCATCCCCTGTGAGCTGGACACCCACCCCAACGCGACCTCCAGAACTTGCTGACGCTTCGGGTCACCGTTGATGTAGACGGACCACTTCTGAAGGTTCGCGTTCTGCGAGTTGCTGAACTCAGCCTTGGCCTTTGTGACGAATGGGCCTGAGTAAATGGCATTGAGGAGTTCTTGAGTGCTCAACGGTACACCGGCGATGTTGATGGTCTTGAACCACTCCTTGATCTCTTTCTCGGTGCCCCTGCACTCGTAGACGAGAAGGTCGCTGTCAAGGATCGTGTTCTGCTCCTCGACCGCCAGGGACGAGAATGTCTGCTCTCTGCCGTCTTGGCGGATGGCGAACTTTCCCGTCACGAACCGGCCAACACTGGTGATGCGCTGCTGCCCGTCCAGGACCTCGAGGCCGGTCTCCGCGACGTTGTAGTAGATGAGGCCAAGCGGATATCCCTTGAGCAGCGACTCGATGACGGCCACGTCCCGTTTGCCGTCGTTGTAGATGTAGTTGCGCTGGTATTCAGGTTGAATGACGAGCTTGCCGGCCAACCCGAACAATCCCTTGCCCTCGAACTCGTTGTATACAAATCCTTCGACGGTCTCTCGCACGGCGTAGTGCTTGAGTTCGGTTCTCATTGTGCCGTCTTCCGCCGGATGAGGATGCGCTTGAACACCTTGATCCCATTTACGACCCCGGCCGCATTGAGGTCGTAGACGCCTGGCTTGCCGAAGCGTGAGAGGTAAGCTGCGCGGCACTCTTTCGATGTGTACGAACGGGTTCTGCAGTCATTGCCCGGGTCGTTTGATTCGAGCGTCCCAACAATCTCGAACTGGTCGGGACTGTACTTGTCCAGGAAGCTAATCGGTACGCCCATCACGCCATCGTAGTCACTCGGGATCGCGTCCGTGAAGGGGACTTCGATGGCGTCGTAGTTGTCGTAGTGCGCATAGCCGGCGCCGCGCACTTCCTTGTGCTTGCTGTACTGAATGTTGTCGGCCATGGTCATCAACTGCAGCGGCTCGTGGCGGCGACCGTTCTCAAGGTTGGTGAACCATCGAACCCCCTTGATCCGAATGAATCGGTTGCCATCTGGATCTGTGCGAGTGCCGGCGCCCTCCAGCGGGTAGCTATCAGGGACCCGAAACTCCCTGTCTCCGCTGGTTATGGTAGGGCCGAGCCACAGCCTGTTCACCTTGATCAGGGGGAAGACCTCTTTGTACGTTGTCGCGTTCATGTTGCCAATGATCAGGAGGCGTTTCTCAGCCTCCGAAACCCACCCCAAGAACTCGCGGAAGAGGCTGAAGGGCGGGTTCGTGATGATGATGTCGGACTCATCCCTGAGGCTGATCAGCTCTTGGCTGCGAAAGTCCCCATTGCATTCGAGGTACCGCCACTGAAGGTCTTCGATGTTGACCACGCCGTCCGCGTTGATGTCCTTGTTCTCCAAAGTAAAGAGGCGGCCATTCGCACGAGTCTTCACCGCGTCAAACTGGGGGTCATCCAACTCGAGGAGCGTCGGCATGTAATACGCCCCGTCACTATTGCTGTTCGGCGCGTAGCTCGTAGAGATGAGCTTCTTGAGGCCATATTCAACGAAGTGGAGGGCGAAGAACTTGGTGAAGTTGCTCCATTCTGGGTCGTCACACGGAAGCAGCACGACCTTCCCTCGGAACACGTCCGGGTCGTATTCCAGATAGGCGTTCACCTCACGTTCGATGTCCACCCACTGAGTGTAGAACTCATCCTTCTTGGCCTTCTTCGCTGACGTCAGGTTCGCATTTGCCACAGTTTACGGCTCTCTTCCGTCGACAATCTGCAGGTACCCCCGGGTGCAAACCCGGGCGGAGTGTGCTGAGCATCCGCGCTGGCCTGCTAGGCCTCTAGCGACGCTTCTTCACCCTTCGCGGTCAACTCCGTGTGCCTCTTTGGTCCCACCTCTTTGCAGTGGTACTCCTTGAGCATTCGGCGAAGGTACGGCGCAATCACATACCACTCCGCATTCGGATCCCGGAGTGATGCCTCATGCTTGAACCACTCCATCACCACGGATGCGGGAATGTCCGGCAGCATGGCCTCGATCGCAGGCTGGGTGACTCGATCGAGATAACAAAGAGGGATGACCCACTCTCTCTCCGTCGGCGCCATCCATCTGGTGGTGCGCTCGTACAGCTGCTGGTAGAAGCTGACACTGCCCCCCTTGGCTTCGCACAGGAGCGATACCAAGAAGGGATATCCCTGGGACTCTTCCATGAGAGCGGGGATGTCCGCATCCGGGTGCCCGGCTTCGCGGAACATCTGCCGAGCAACATCGTCAGGGAACCGTTCGAGACGGATCTTGTCTCTGACCAAGCGAGACAAGTGGTGCTGAAAGGCTACGTGCGCGTCAGGGAGAGCATCGCGCCCCAAGATGATGACCGTTGAATGGAAGTTGGCGTGTTCCAACGCCGGAATCAGAGCGGATGTCACGAAGTCGGCGATTGTCTTTCCGAGAATCTCAAAGTCATCTATCACGAGCAGCAGCCGATCCAAGCCCTCTATGGGCGAATCAAAGAGGCGATAAACGTCCTTACGCTGAGGGCGGCTGAGAATCGCGCAGAGATCGGCGACCCATTCATCCGAGCTCAAGCCGTAGAGATCCGTCCTCAGGCGCTCTCTGTACGTAATGCCCAAGGCGTTCTTCACAGGTCCAGGTAGCCACGAGGTGCCAATCATCACGCCGAGAGAGGCGAGGAGGTCGATTCCCATGTCGAGCCCCTCAACGGCACCCGCCTCTTGCAGCGCCTTGAAGTCCACCGCGTCCTTTGTCTTCTTGGAGTACTTGTTGACGGTGGTTCCAGCTCGGAAGATGAGTCGTGCGGCCTTCTTTGCGACCTCGGGGATGTCTGCCCTCTCGATTTCTCCGTCCACACGCCTTGCGAATTTGTCGCGCTCCCGCGCCAGCGCCCGCGCATGCGGGAAGTAGTCGTAGTTGGGCTTGCCATGAGGCACCGTGCTGGGTGCGAACTTGCGGTCGTACAGAGCCACGAAGTCGCCAAGGATCGATGCGTCTGACGCGTCGGCCGTGATCGTCAGGTAGCCGCTCGACAGAGGCTGGGCATAGTCGAACACTTGCCTCAAGAGGTATGACTTGCCGACGCCTCCGTACCCGGAGATGCCAAAGATGTCGACCTGACCGGGCTTGGCGTCAGAGTCCAGCCATGCTGCTACCGTGCTGAACTCGTTTGGGCGTGAGCCGTGGATATCCATCCGGTTGATCCCCCCATTGGCGTGCGGTGGCACCTGCACACTCCCCCCTCGCGCAAGCGACTCGCCCATATCTTATCGGGAACGGGACCTGACCTGCGAAATCAAGTACGGCAAGCAGATCTCCTGAGGCCGCGTGTTAGAAGAATGTTAGAAAGCGGCTCTGACAAAGCAAACAGGCCAGACACCGAATACGGCATCTGACCTGCGTAAATACTTGGTAGCGGGGGCCGGATTCGAACCGACGACCTTCGGGTTATGAGGCGTCGCTGGATCCGGACGCCATTCTCCGTGTGAACGCGTGGCTTCTCTCGAGGAGAAGAGCTACTCTCCGACATCACTCGAGGGACGGAGGATCGAGATGGCCCGGTGCAGGAAGACTGTGCTGCCCAAGACTAGGACTCCTCAGGAATGGTCCGCCTTCTTCGATTGCATCGCGACCCGCTACCCGACGGCAGCTCGAAACCACGCCGTCCTCTATCTCACCTACGTCACCGGTCTGCGAATCGGCGAGACCCTCGCCCTTAGGGTGAAGGATGTCGACCTCGATCGGCTGAAGGTCCACGTGACCGAAGGCAAGACCGGGGAGCGGATGGTACCGCTCCCGGAGGACCCGGAACTCGAGAGAACGATCGGGCGATGGCTGCAGTTCCGCGAAGTGTGGCCGACAAGCGATCTGCTGTTCATCACGAGATCGGGCGCAGCCCTGGACTCAGGCGCGGTGAGACGCGCAATGGTGCTGTACGGGACTCGCAGCGGAATCGGCCACGTGACGCCTCACATGCTGCGGCACTCTGCGGCAACGGAGATGCTCGGTAACGGGGCACCGCCCATCGGCGTGCAGCGGATACTCGGGCATCGAAGCCTGCGAACGACGCTGGAGACCTATGCGCATGCGTGCGACACGCATGCAGCCGAAGCAATGGCGCACCGCTTCGTGCGATAGGCCCGAGGTGGGCGGTAGTGCACGAACTTGGAACCTAGGAGTTGGTAGCCGCGGACTGACTGCCGCGTTTCGCCATCGCCGCTTCGAGCAGGATCGCAGCCGCTTCTCTGTGTGCGGCAACCAGGGCGTCGGAAGAGTCGACCTCCTGCTTTCGCAGCAGCCCGACAGCCGCTGTACCCTCACGGCAGCTGGCGGGCCTATGCGTTGCTTGTCGGCGATACTGGATGAACTTCGAACCGAGCCGCACGGGTCTGGGGGCAATGATTCTGGCGCAGCGTTAACCTTGCGCAGCCTCCGCGCTGTCTTCGGCCGCGGAGAGGTCCAACGTGTAGCGTTCGAACTCGGTCAGATACAGGCGTTCTGATTCATCGACGAACTCTCCCCGGCGGTCGCTCAGTTCTTGCAGCTTCTGAGCGACGCTCTTGTACACAATCTGCTGGGCGCGATTCCCGATACCGGCCTCGCAATACGCGTCGATCTCTACGTCGCTGGCGAGCGTCATGTCCACGAGGCGGAGCAAGTCCTCCTTCGTGATCCCGTCGATGACTGCCCATTCCTTGTCGGCGGCCAGGAACCAGCCCGCACCTTCGCTAATCGTCAAGAGCTTCATAGCCCTGCCTTCTGTCCTCGTAAGCTTCTCGGCCCGCTTCCAGCGAGTTCAGCATGACCTCGTAGTTCTGGACTCGCCTGCCATCGCAAGATTCGAGTTCGTGGTCGGTAGGGTATCCGGAGTAGAGACGGTACACGACGTTATCGCCGTCCGGCTCCTTGCTGGCATACAAGACATAGTCGGGATGAATCGACGCTCCGACCGTGCTGTTGTGAGTCACGACCACGACCGGCATGTATGCGGCAATTGCTCTGATCACCTCATTGACGTCGCTTCTCAGGAATATGTTGTCGAACGACGACTCTGGCTCGTCAACCAGTAGGAAGTCGTAGTTCTGGGCGTCGGCTATCTCGCGCAGGAGTCTGAATTCAGACCGCTCGCCTCCCGAGATCTCAAACCCATCTGCGTTCAAGATGCTGTAGCTGATCTTGGCGAAGAGTTTGTACAACTCCGATTGCTTCAGCGGCTCGATCTCGAGGAGTTGCTGCAGGTACTGATAGGGTCGGTCGTACTCATTGAAGGCGTCGCGAAACGCAGCGACCACTCCACTCACGCTCTTGATCTCGCCCGCGCCGCCGTACGGACCCTTCTTTGCGATCACTTTGAAGCCTTGAATCTCATCCTCGCGGATGACCGCCGCCGTCTCAAGTACGCGCACTATGCGCGAGAACCTTGCAACCTTCTTGGCATCCAAGCTCACCTGATACAAGTCGACATCGCTGACCTGCGTGGCGGACGTGCGCATCTTCAGGGCCTTCTTGATGTCGGCGACGAGCGCGTTGACTACGGTCTTCCTCTTCCTGTCGTCCGCCCTCTCCCAGAGCGTCTTGATGAGATCGAGGGCAAGGCGTTTCAACGCGTTTCGGTCTATGTAGCGCTCGATCACGTCCCGATACTTCAGGTTCTCAATCAGCTGGCGAGTGGAGCCAATGAGCTGAGACAGGAGCTCATCGTCGCTTTGAGGGAACTCCGACTCATCGAACAGCGCGGTCTTTGAATACGCATCTTGTCTGTCGGCCTCGTCGGCAGACCTCAGTAGAGTGCTCACATAGTCAGCCACGGCTCGGTCGTTGGCGGCCAAGTCGACCCGCATAACGTCATTCAGGACCGCCTTGAACCCGCGCAGATACTCCTCCGTAAACAGGCTCCGGTCTCTGTCGAGGCCGCGGTCGAACTCCCGCTGGTCCGCCTGGGAATCCTGTTGTACGAGAGAGAACTGCTTGATGTACTTCACGTTGTCGTGTGACGTGTCGATTCGGTCGAGCGTGAACGACTTCCCGGAGGAGCGGCTCCCCATCAGAACGTTGAGTCCCGTGGAGATCATCTGACCATCATCGAAGACCTGGACGAGAGCGTTTCCATCGTTCTCGGAAAGCGCCACCTTGCGCTTGTCCTGAAGACTGGACTTGAGTGCGCGGAGCGTCAGTTCGCCGCAGTCTACGAAGGTGTGCCTGGTCGGAAGATCGTGCAGCCCGATTGCGATTCGAGCATCACTGAACAGTACGGGCGTTAGACCCGCGTCGTTCTTGGTGGCGCGAATGAACTTCTTCGCGCTATCGACCTCCCCTGAACACGCGTATTGGCTGATGCGGTCGAGCGATGCGCCCGTCACAGCGGGTGACTTCTCGTAGTGAGGTATGACGAGGTAGGATCGCAGGTCTCCGAAGATCCGCTCGAAGTCGTCAAGCGAGATCGTGTCTAGCGGCGTGGCAACTCGCTCATGCAAGCGGTCAGCCTTTTCCTCGAATGTGTCCAAGGCGTCACAGGCTGCGATCACAAGGACGTGGCCGCATTCGAGGCTCACTTCGATCCCAGGAAAGACGACGGCATTCACAGAATCTCTGACCGTCTCGAATTGCGCGCGATCGAAGCAGTCGTGGTTGGTGATCGCGATGGCGTCCAACCGCGAATTGGAGACGTACTCGACGAGCTTGGCAAGGCTGAATTCGAACGAAGCGTCCCTGACCGTGGGCACCGTATGAATGTGCAGGTCGATCTTCTTCACGATTCCCCCAGCGTCAGCTTCCTCGTGGTCCGACGCGAGCCTACGAACGCCGGAGTCGTCGACTGCCGAACGTGGTTCACGGTGCGCCTCCCCCGGCGTGCCAGCTCTCTCATCATGACGCTGCCTGCCGATCGCGTCCACGACAGCGGCGCGCGTCTGAGCAGTTCAAGAGCCCCTTCGGGGTCCTGGCAAAGGACCCCTCTGGGGCTCGCGGTCATTCCTGGTGGGCCATCGTATACGAACTTGGAACCTAGGTGGTGCAGTCCAGACTTGGACCTACGCTTCGGGCCTGTCGTTTCTCGTGCGTCCGTCGAGAATCTTCATTCTCGCTTCCAGCAGTATTGCCGCCGCTTCCCTTTGTGCCGTCAACAGAACGTCTGCGGCAGTGCCCTCTACCTCTCTCAAGGCATCTGCAG
>Ga0209540_10002396_pt1 | contig 13382 bp, 13 predicted proteins | sample BarGraIncu01121A_FD_184501 | JGI IMG/M metagenome (GOLD analysis project Ga0209540, IMG submission 184501) | Arctic peat soil microbial communities from Barrow, Alaska - Barrow Graham LP Incubations 011-21A (SPAdes) (version 2) | ecosystem: Environmental > Terrestrial > Soil > Wetlands > Peat... | reverse complement strand
GGATTCGACGCGGGCGTCACGCCGCTGGGCCTGGCCGGATTCGCCGCCGCACGCGCGCTGTCCACCCGCAACGACGATCCGGCCGGCGCCTCGCGCCCGTTCGACGCCGGGCGCGACGGCTTCGTGATCGGTGAGGGCGGCGCGGTGCTCGTGCTCGAGGAGTGGGACCACGCGGTCGCCCGCGGCGCGAAGATCCGTGCCGAGCTGCTCGGCTACGGGGCGACGGCCGACGCCTACCACGTGACCGCACCCGCGCCCGACGGCAACGGTGCCCGGCGCGCCATGCGCATGGCCATCGAGCAGGCCGGCATCGCCGCCTCCGAGGTCGGCTACATCAACGCTCACGGCACATCCACCCAGCTCGGAGACGCCGCCGAGACCGGCGCGATCCGCGAGGTGTTCGGGGCCGGCGCACCTCCGGTCTCCTCGACCAAGTCGATGACAGGCCACCTGCTCGGCGGCGCCGCCGCGATCGAGGCCGTCGCATGCGTGCGCGCGCTGGAGACCGGCATCCTTCCGCCGACGATCAACTACACCGACGCGGACCCGGCCTGCGACCTCGACTACGTTCCCAACGTCGCGCGCCTCACGAACCCCGCAGTGACGCTGAGCAACTCGTTCGGCTTCGGCGGCCACAACGCATCGATCCTGATGGGGCGCGCCGACCGATGAGCGAGGCCGCATTCGACGCGCTGCTGCAGCGCCTCGACGTGCCGATCACCGACCGTGAGCTCTATCGTCGCGCACTGACGCACCCGTCCTGGGCGCTCGAACATGGCGGCCAGCACAACGAACGCCTCGAGTTCCTCGGCGACGCCGTGCTGGCGTGGGTGGTCGCTCCGCGGCTGTATGAGGCGTTCCCCGATGCCCCCGAGGGTGACCTCACTCTCATGAAGATCGCTCTCACGTCAGGCCGTACGCTCGCCGCCGTCGCCCGGGAACTCGACCTGGGCCCCGCGATGCGGATGGGTAGGGGAGCCGCGCGGGAGAGCACCCGCGACTCGGTGCTCGAGAACGCCTTCGAGGCTCTCGTCGCGGCCATCTACCTCGACGCCGGCATCACCGTGGCCGGCACGTTCGCCATGCGCATGCTCGGGGACCGCATCGACCGCCAGACGTTGCTCGCCACCTCCGTGGACGCCAAGAACCGGCTTCAGGAGATCACCCAGGGCAACGGTCTCGGCCTGCCATCGTACGCGATCGTCGAGCGCACCGGCCCCGTGCACGACCCCGTGTTCACCGCCGAGGTGTCTCTTGCCGGGCGGGTCTGCGGCACGGGGCGCGGCGCCACGAAGCAGCGCGCGGAACAGGCCGCCGCCGCCGAGGCCCTCGAGGCGCTCGAGAACTCCTGATACCGGCCCGGAAGCGGCGCGGATCGCTCCTGTGAGGCACGTCTCCTGTGGTAGGATTCTTCGGTGCGCGGCCACCCGGTCGTGCTCGTTTCCACGCAACCACGTCCACCGGGGACCCGTGTACCTCAAGTCACTCACCGTCAAGGGATTCAAGTCCTTCGCCGACCGGGCCATCCTCACCCTGGAGCCCGGAGTGACGAGCGTCGTCGGCCCCAACGGCTCGGGCAAGTCCAACATCTCCGACGCCGTGCTGTGGGCCCTTGGGGAGCAGTCCGCCAAGTCCCTGCGCGGCAACTCCATGGAGGACGTCATCTTCGCGGGCTCGTCCGCCCGCCAGGCCGTCGGTGTCGCCGAGGTCGACCTCGTGCTCGACAACTCCGACGGCACGCTCCCGCTGGAGTTCAACGAGGTCACGATCACCCGCCGGATGTACCGCAACGGCGAGAGCGAGTACCTGATCAACAGCTCGCCCTGCCGCCTCATGGACATCCAGGATCTGCTCCACGACTCCGGCCTCGGCCGCGACACGCACTCGATCATCAGCCAGGGCCGCCTCGACGAGATCCTGAACTCGCGTCCCGAGGACCGTCGGGCGCTCATCGAGGAAGCCGCCGGAGTCCTCAAGCACAAGAAGCGCAAGGAACGCGCGCTGCGCAAGCTCGGCGCGATGGAGTCGAACCTCGAACGCGCGCGCGACGTGCTCGGCGAGGTCGAACGCCAGCTGCGCCCGCTGCAGCGCCAGGCGGACAAGGCCCGCCAGTACGACGGGTTGCTCGCCCAGCTCCGCGACATCGAGGTCGCTCTGGCCGTGGACGACCTTCGCTCGCTGCACGAGGCGTGGGACGCCGTCCAGAAGGAAGAGCGGGAACACGACGCCGACCTCGAGCTGGCCCGCTACCGCCTCACGGAGAAGGAGCGCGAGCTCGGCACCTTCCAGGCGCTGCTCGAGGAGAAGGGCCTGTTCGTCGGCGACCTCGGCGAGCAGCGGCGGCGGATCCAGGCGGTGCTCGAACGGCTGAACTCCGGGCTCCTCCTGCTGGAGGAGAAGGGCAAGAACCTCGTCGAGCGGATCTCCGAGCTGCGCGCGAAGGTGCACGGCGCCGCCGGCCGTCGCGAGCGCCGCGTGGAGGAGGTCGCGCGCCTCAACGAGGAGCGCGCGGCCGCCGACGCTCAGCTCAAAGCCCTCTACCAGCGCCTCGGTGAGACCCGCAGGGAGTCCGAGACGGCTCGCAAGGAGCGTCTCGCCGCGGAGGCCTCGCTGGCCGAGGTCACGGCCGCGATCCGCCGCACGCGCAAGGAAGCCGACGACGCGCGCGCCGAGCTCGCGACGGTCGAGCAGTCGCTCTCCGCCTTCACCCTCGAAGAATCGCTTCTGGCGGAGCGCGCCACCGCGCTCACCGGACAGAAGCAGTCCCTGACCGCCACGCTCGCAGCACGGCGCACGCGCCTGGACGAGACCGAACGGGTGCGCAACCACACCCTCAAGCAGATCGCGCTGGCCGAGTCCGACGTCGACCGGCGTGTCCGTGTCGTGGAGTCGCGCCGCCGTGAGCTGCAGGAACTGCGGGAGCGCCTCACGCAGGTCCGTGCTGAGGGCATCGGGCTCGAGGAGGTCGATCGCGCGTTCGCGACGGCGACCCCCGCGCTCGCCTGGGTCCTCTCCTCGGACCGCAGGGTCCCCGGACTGGTCGGCCCCCTTACCGACGTCATCTCCGTGGAGGCCGATGTCGAGAAGGCCGTGGAGCTCGCTCTGGGCTCGGACCTCTTCTGCGTCCTCGTATCCGACACCACGGCGCGCGCCGGGGTGTTGTCGCTGCTCTCCGAGCACGCCACCGGCGACATCGCGATCATGTCACTCGACGCGGCACAGCCGGTCGAGGCGCGTCCCGGAGCGGGTCGCCGGCTCTCCGATGCGGTCACCTGCGACGCCTCCGTTCGCCCGGCGATCGAGGCGCTGCTGGGCGACGTCTACCTCGTCCCCACGCTCGAAGAGGCGCTCGACGCCTCCTCGCGCTTCCCCGGAAGCCGCTTCGCCACGCCCGACGGGCACATGGTCTGGCCCTCGGGCAAGGTCACTGTCGGCCCCGGGCTGGATCAGAGCGCGTCCGTCCTCGAACGCAAGCGCCGCATCAACGAGTTGCATGACGACGAGTCGGCGGCCTACGCGATCGTCGGGGACTCCGAGGCCTTGCTCGCCGAGGCCGAGGAGGCGCTCCGCGCCGCCCAGCAGGACGCCCTGGAGCTGGGCCAGCAGTTGGCGACGCGCTCGGGCGAGCATGAGTCGATGCGCGAGGAGCTGACCCGACTCGAGTCGGCCCTGACCGATCTGGAGAACGAGTCACGTTTCCTCGAACAGCGAGGCGCGTTGATCGCCGAGCGCACCGCCAAGGACCGCCCCGCGCGCGAGCAGCACGCCGAGCGCATCGCCGACATGGAGGCGCGTATCGAGTCGCTCGAGGAGGAGGCTATCGTCAAGCGCGAGACGCGCGACGACCGCTTCCGCGAAGAGACGGTCATCTCCGACCGCCTCGCCTCGTGCCAGGTGGACATGGCCACGGTCTCGGAGCGCGAGATCCACCTCAAGCGTCAGATGTCCGCCGCCACCGGCGACCTCGCGGAGATCGACGAGACGCTCGCGTCCTCGGAGCGTACCGAGGCGGCCCTCGAGCTGCTGCGCGAGCGTATCCAGCCCGTCCACGACCTCTACTTCGCGCTTCTCGAGCGCGCCGAGGAATGGGCCGTCAAGCTGCGCGACCGTGCACGCTTCGAGCAGGCCGACTCCCAGTCCCTGCGCGACACGATCCGCTCCGCCCAGGACGCCGTGCGAGACGCCCAGAGCGCCCTGGACGAGCGCATCGGCGCGATGGGCGACCTGCGTGTGTCCAAGGCCCAGCTGCAGGTGCAGGTCGACACAGCCGTCAGCCGCATCGTCGACGAGTTCGACGTGCCCCTCGAGCGCGCACTCGAACTCGAGCCCTTCGAGAACCGCGACGCCGCCGCCGACCGTGCGCACAAGCTGCGCAAGCAACTGGGGCAGATCGGCCCGGTCAACGAACTCGCCGTCGAGGAGCACGCTTCGCTTCTGCACCGCCGCGACCACCTCGCGATCCAGATCGACGACCTCACCTCGAGCCGCACCGCCCTCACGAAGGTGGTCCGCGCCATCGATCGGAAGATGCGCGACCGCTTCCTCGAGACCTTCGAGCACGTCAACGGCCACTTCCAGAACATCTTCTCGTTGCTGTTCCCGGGCGGTCACGCCGAGTTGGCCATGACCGACCCCGACGACCCGGAGACCACCGGCATCGAGGTCATCGCGCAGCCCCAGGGCAAGAAGCTGCAGAAGATGACGCTGATGTCGGGTGGCGAGAAGTCGCTCACAGCGCTCGCGCTGCTCTTCGCGCTCTACCGGACGCGCCCGTGCCCGTTCTACATCCTCGACGAGGTCGAAGCGGCGCTCGACGACTCCAACCTCCGGAGGTTCGTCTCCTTCGTGGACACCATGCGCTCGCACACCCAGTTCATCGTCGTGACCCACCAGCGCCGGACCATGGAGATGGCCGACGTGCTCTACGGGGTCAGCATGCACTCCGACGGCGTGAGCAAGGTCGTGAGCCAGCGCCTCGACCGTGCCACCGGCCGTCCCGTCGACGCGGACGGCTCGCGGTGACGCCGGCGTGGTTCGACCGGCTCTCCGCCGGGCTGAGCCGCACGCGCGACCAGATCGGGGACCGGATCGCGGATCTCGTCGGACGCGGTCCCGACGTCGATGAGGGATTCTGGAACGGCCTCGAGGAAGCGCTGATCGCCGCCGACATGGGGGCGACCGCCGCGGTCGAGATCGTCGAGCGCCTCCGTTCACGGGCCCGTCGCGAGGACCTCCCCGATGCGACCGCCGTCTCCGACGCCCTCGTCGACCTCATCGCGTCCGAGCTGCCGCAGTCGCCCGATCCGCTGGCCACGAGCCCGCTCACGGTCTTGTTCGTGGGCATCAACGGCACCGGCAAGACCACCTCGGTGGGCAAGATCGCGGCGGAGGCCGCCATCGCCGGCCGGAACGTCGTCATCGGCTCGGCGGACACCTACCGCGCCGCCGCGATCGAGCAACTGCGCGTGTGGGCCGACCGGGCCGGCGTGCCCGTGGTCGAGCGCGACCGCGGCACCGATCCCGCGTCCGTCGTGTTCGACACGCTCGCTGAGGCCCGGACCCGCGGGGCGGACCTCGTCCTCGTTGACACCGCCGGTCGTCTGCACACCTCAGCGGACCTCATGCAGGAGCTGCGCAAGGTGCAGCGCGTGGCGAAGGCGCAGAGCACCGCTCCCGTCATCTCGCTGCTCGTCCTCGATGCGACGACCGGCCAGAACGGCCTTCAGCAGGCGCGCATGTTCAACGACGCGCTCGACCTCGACGGAGTGGTGCTCACCAAGCTCGACGGCACCGCCCGGGGTGGGATCGCCGTGGCGATCTCGCGCGAGCTCGGACTCCCCATCGTGCGGATCGGAGTGGGGGAATCGCTCGACGACCTCCATGCGTTCGACGCCGCGGAGTTCGCACGCGCGCTCACAGGGGCGCGCTGATGGACGCCACCCCTGAGGAGACCCTTCCCGGGCCCGCGACCGAGATGGTCGGCGAGGATGGGCTGACGCAGCGCCAGCGCCGTTCGGCACGCATCGCCGTCGCCCTGGTGGCACCGCTCACGGCGATCCTGCTCGCGCTGATCCTAGTGTTCTTCGTGTTCTTCGACACGACCACCATCGACGGTCCGTCGATGTACCCGACGCTCTTCAACCGCGACTACGCGCTCATCACCAAGGGACTGACCACACCCCACCGCGGCGACGTGATCGTGCTGCACGTCCTGTACAAGGGGAGGCAGGAGGAGTGGGTCAAGCGCATCGTCGGGCTTCCGGGCGACCGCATCGATGTCGCGGGTGACATGATCACGGTCAACGGCGCGGGCGAGAAGTTCCCCCACATGATCATCGACGGCGGCGCCACGCAGCCTGTCGAACGGGTCGTCGTGCCCGCCGGCCAGATCTTCGTCGCGGGCGACAACCGCTTGGTGTCGCTCGACAGCCGGTTCGTCGGCACGTTCCCCGCCAGCTCGATCCACGGCCGCGTCGTCGCCGTGTATGCTCCGCTCTCACGCATGCGGCTCGTTCCCGAGCCCTAGCGCCCCGACTTCACAGGCACCGGAAGGACCACACGTGTTCGAGAACCTCACCGAACGGCTCCAGGGCGTCTTCTCGCGCCTCACAGGACGCGGACGCCTGAGCGACGCCGACATCGACGCCGCCATGCGCGAGGTACGTCTTGCGCTGCTCGAGGCCGACGTCAACTTCACCGTGGTCAAGTCGTTCGTCGCCAAGGTGCGCGAGCGGGCCTCAGGCGCCGACGTCATGCGCTCGCTGACCCCGGGACAGACCGTGGTCAGCATCGTGCTGGACGAGCTCACCGCACTCATGGGGACGAACGAGAGCAAGCTCGCATTCTCCGGGCGCGTCCCGAACGTGATCATGCTCGTCGGCCTTCAGGGATCGGGCAAGACCACCGCGACGGCGAAGCTGGCGAACCTCCTGCGCAAGCAGGGGAGACGACCGATGCTCGTCGCCTGCGACGTCTACCGTCCCGCCGCCATCGACCAGCTCGAGGCGCTCGGCCGCGAGCTCGGCGTCCCCGTCTACCGCGGCGAGCCGGGCGCCGACCCGGTCGTGATCGCGAAGGCCGGCGTGAAGGCCGCGGTGGCCGACATGCGCGATGTCGTGCTCGTGGACACCGCTGGCCGCCTGCACGTGGACGACGCCATGATGGACGAGGCCGCCGCCATCCGGGACGCCCTGCGACCCGACCAGGTGCTGATGGTCATCGACGCCATGACGGGTCAGGACGCGGTCGTCGCGGCCACCGCGTTCGCCGAGCGCGTCGACTTCGACGGCGTCATCGTGACCAAGCTCGACGGCGACGCACGAGGAGGCGCCGCGCTTTCCGTGCGCGCCGTGACCGGCAAGCCGATCAAGTTCGTCGGCGTGGGCGAGAAGCTCGACGCCTTGGAGCCGTTCCACCCCGACCGCATGGCGCGACGCATCCTCGGCATGGGCGACGTCGTCTCGCTCATCGAGAAGGCGCAGGAGACCGTGGCCGCCGGAGACGCGGAAGAGCTCGAGAAGCGCATCCGCGCCAACGAGTTCACGCTTGACGACTTCCTGGCGCAGTTGCAGCAGGTGCGCAAGATGGGCTCCCTGAAGGACATGCTCGGCATGATCCCGGGAATGGGGGCGGCGCAGCGCGCACAGCTCGCCGACGCTCAGATCGACGAGAAGGCCCTCGACCACACCCAGGCGATCATCCAGTCGATGTCGGCCGCGGAACGCCGCAAACCGGCGCTCATCAACGGCCACCGCCGTGTACGCATCGCGCAAGGTTCGGGCACCTCGGTGCAGGAGGTCAACCGCCTGCTCGACCAGTTCGTCCAGGCGAAGAAGATGATGAAGCAGATGCAGAGCGGCAAGGGCAAGTTCCGGGGGATGCCCGGGGCCGGCAGGTAGGCTGCGACCACCGGATCACGGTGGCGCGGACCGTCCCGCGCTTCACAGGGCTCGGCGTATGCCCTATCATAGGCAGTCGCTCTATCAGACACGCATGAGTCACGAGGCCCAACGGGCCTCGCTCACTGACCCGGAGGTGAAGGTTCTTGGCAGTCAAGATCCGTCTGGCGCGCGCAGGCGCCAAGAAGGCGCCGTTCTACCGCGTGATCGCCGCGGACGGCCGTTCGACGCGCGATGGCCGTTTCCTCGAGATCCTCGGCCGTTACAACCCGCGCACAGAGCCTTCGTTCATCGAACTCGACCTGGCGAAGGTCGACGCGTGGATCGGCAAGGGCGCCCAGCCCACCGAGGCCGCAGCCAAGCTTATCGCCATCGCACGCGGGGACAAGGCCGTCCCTGAGGTCGTCGCCAAGCCTTCGAAGAAGGTAACCGCGAAGGTGGAGGCCGACAAGAAGGCCGCCGCCGATGAGAAGGCCAAGGCAGAGGCTGACAAGAAGGCCGCCGCTGAGGCTGCCGCCGCCGCGAAGGCCGAGGCCGCTGAGGCCGCCGCTGCTGCTGCAGCCGAGCCCGAGATCGTCGAAGAGGCCGCCGCCGAGCCGGAGGTCGCCGCTGACGAAGCAGTCGCCGACGCCGCCGAGCCGGCCGCCGAGTAACCGTGGCAGCCGACACCGCAGCGCTGATCGACTATCTGGTCCGCTCACTGGTCGACGACGCGGACGCGGTCTCGATCGCCCGCACGGAGACCGCGAGCGGCGAGTTGTTCGAGATCACCGTCGCCGCCGATGACGTGGGCAAGGTCATCGGCCGCTCCGGGCGCATCGTCAAAGCGCTGCGCACGCTGATGCGCGCAGCCGGCTCGGTCGACGGCCGCAACGTCGACATCGAGATCCTGGGGTAGCGAACACCGCATGGAATCCGAAGCGTTCGCTCCGCTCGGGCGGATCGCCAAGACGCACGGTCTGAACGGGGAGGTCTCGGTCATCATGGCCGCCGACCTCCCCGTTGAACGCATGCCCGGGCTCGAGGTGTGGTTCGTCCCGCCGCCCGCGCTCGTTCGCACCGGGCGCATCACCGGCGTCAGGCAGGGTCCCAAGGGCCCGCTCTTCGCCATCGACTCGGTCGCCGACCTGGCGACCGCCGAGACGCTTCGTGGCTGCAACATACTGGTTCACGCGGCCGACCTCCCCGAGGCCATCGAGGAGTTCGACCCCGTCGGCATGACCGTCACCGACGCCGAACGCGGTCTGATCGGCGAGATCACCGATGTCATCGTGACCGGAGCCAACGACGTGTGGGTGGTCGAAGGACCGTTCGGCGAGGTCCTGATCCCCGTCATCGAGCAGGTCATAGACGACATCGACGAGGAGTCCGGTACGGTCCTCGTGACGCTGCTGCCCGGACTCATCGACGAAGGCTGAGGCCCATGCGTGTCGACGTAGTCTCCGCGTTCCCCGAGGTCTTCCAGCCCGTCATGGGTTCGGGGATGCTCGGCATCGCACAGGCCAAGGGCGCGCTCGAGTTCTTCGCCCACGACCTCCGCGACTGGGCGTTGCCCGGCGTCCACCGGCAGATCGACGACTCGCCGTACGGGGGCGGGTCGGGTATGGTGTTGCGCCCCGAGCCGGTCTTCGACGCGATCGAGACGGTCACGGCACTGGATCCGCGTCTCCCGCTCGTCATCCTCATGAGCCCCCAGGGCGAGCGGTTCTCACAGTCCAGGGCGGAGGAGCTCGCCACGCGCGAGCGCCTGCTCATCGTCTGTGGGCGCTACGAGGGCTTCGACGAGCGCACCCGCTCCCTGGCCGACCTCGAGCTCTCCATCGGAGACTACGTGCTCACCGGTGGCGAACTCGCTGCGATGGTCGTGGCCGACGCCGTAACCAGGCTCCTGCCCGGAGTGCTGGGAGGGGAGACCTCGGTCGAGGACGAGTCGTTCACGACGGGGCTCCTCGAGTATCCTCACTACACGCGCCCGTCGGAGTATCGTGGCATGGTCGTGCCTGAGATCCTGCGCTCCGGCGACCACGGCAAGATCGCACGGTGGCGCCGCGACCAGGCTCTGCTGAGGACTGCACTCCGACGCCCCGACCTCCTCGAGACCGGAGACGTCGTACTGTCAGACAACGAGCGCGCAGCACTCGATGACGCGCTGAACCGACATTCGGAGGACGAGTGAGCGACGAGACCATACCGGCCCAGGCCGACGAGACCGCACCGGCGCCGCGCCCCGGTGCGCTGCGCCAGATACTCGAGTTCCTCGCGACTTTGGCGATCGCATTCCTCGTCGCGCAGGCGGTCCGCACCTGGGTGATCCAGCCGTTCGTGGTGCCGACCGGCTCGATGCTCCCGACGATCCAGCTGAGCGACCAGGTGCTCGCCAACAAGTTCATCTACCGCTTCTCGAAGCCGCAGTACACCGACATCGTCGTCCTCGACGATCCCGCGGGCCAGGTCGGGACGCTGATCAAGCGGGTCATCGCAGTCGGCGGCCAGACCGTCGATCTCAAGGACGGCAAGGTCGTGGTCGATGGCACGCCCCTGGTCGAGTCCTACACGCACGGGCAGCCCAGCGACCTGCTGCCGGGCAGCAACGTCACCTTCCCGGTGAAGATCCCGTCGGACTCCGTCTGGGTCATGGGGGACAACCGCACGCAGAGCCAGGACAGCCGCTGGTTCGGTCCGGTACCGCTCTCCTCCGTCCATGGCCGCGCGTTCTACATCTACTGGCCGTGGGCCCGGATCGGCGAGCTGCGCTAGCGCGTTCGCGCACTCCCCGCGGCCCGGTCGCTGTTCACCGTTGCCTGGCGCCCGAACCGCCGCTATACTGTCCACTCGTGTCACTACCGCCCGGTGCGCATATGCACCTCGCTTACCGCAGACGAAGGACGAGACGAAGTCATGGATCACATCAAGGCACTCGAAGCGCAGCAGCTGCGCGAGGACAGGTCAGGTTTCCAGGTCGGTGACACCGTCAAGGTGCACTACCGCATCATCGAAGGCACGCGTGAGCGCATCCAGGTCTTCCAGGGCGTCGTCATCCGTCGCCACGGCGCCGGTGCCCGCGAGACCTTCACCGTCCGCAAGATCTCGTTCGCGGTCGGCGTCGAGCGCATGTTCCCCGTGCACTCGCCCAAGATCGACAAGGTCGAGGTCATCAGCCGCGGCAAGGTCAGGCGCTCGAAGCTGTACTTCCTCCGCGACAAGGTCGGCAAGCAGGCCCGCCTCAAGGAGAAGCGCTACTAGGCGTTCCCTGTGACCCGCAACGTCACTGCATCAGACGCGCTCCCGCCAAAGGGCGAGGGGCGCGTCTGCGTTTCCGGACCCGGGTGGGCGTCGTGAGCGAATCAGCGCCCTCCCTCGCGACGCTCCGGGCGGGACTCGCCGAGGCCTCGGGCGACGAACTCGCGGCGCTGTTGCGTGCCCTGGCTGACGACCCGCGCGCGGGCGCGCAGGAGCTCCTGGCCGCGACGCGAGCGCGCGAGCGACGTGTCGAGGCCGAGTCGGCGCGACTGGGCCTGCTGATGGAGATGCAGCGCGAGCTGCACGCGCGAGGCATCGCGGTCGTCGCGGGCGTCGACGAGGTCGGCAGGGGAGCGCTGGCGGGACCCGTGACTGCCGGCGCGGTCATTCTGCGCGCGGACGTCCGGATCGACGGACTCGACGACTCCAAGAGGCTCTCCCGCGACGCGCGTGAGCGCGTCGCAGCGCGGGTGCGTGAGCAGGCATTGGCCTGGTCGGTGGCCCATGCGGGGCCTGACGAGATAGACGCGATCGGGATCGGCCCCGCGACGCGCCTCGCATGGCGACGCGCGCTCGAAGGCCTGGGCACACCCTTCGACCACGTGCTCGTCGACGGCAACGACGGGCGCGGGCTGGGTCCGGCCGTGACGACCGTGGTGCGGGGGGACTCGCTGGTGGCGTGCATAGCGGCGGCATCCGTCATCGCCAAGGTCACCCGCGACGCGCTCATGGCCGACCTCGCGATCGGGTACCCCGGATACGGGTTCGAGGGCAACCGCGGCTACGGTTCGCCCGACCATCTCGAGCGGATCCGCTCGGTCGGGCCGTCGGACGTTCATCGTCGTTCCTTCTCACCGTGTTCGGACTGGGGCGCCCTCTTCTAGGGCATGCGAACCTGTCGCAGTCCGGGATCGGTCAGCCGAAGTTCAGGAAGCGGTAAGTGCTTCTCGCCACGATGGGTGGCGGAGGTGATGCGGTCATGGATCGCATGGAGATCGCCCGCAGGGGCGAGGACGCGGCAGCCGCGTTCCTGGAACGTATCGGCATGACGATCGAGGCTCGCAACTGGAGGTCCGCCTCGGGGGAGCTCGACATCGTCGCGCGTGACGGCGACGCCCTCGTGTTCGTCGAGGTGAAGACCCGTCGGTCCGAGCGGGCGGGGACCGCCGAGGAGGCCGTCTCGCCCGCCAAGCAGCGTCGCATCGTCCGCCTCGCGCGGGCGTACCTCTCATCGGACGCAGCGGAACACGACGGGCACGTGCGGTTCGACGTCGTCGCGATCAGGGTCATCGCCGACGACCGCGCGCTGCTGCGGCACTATCGGGCCGCGTTCGAGGCGACGCCGTGACCCAGGCCGTCGTCGCCTCGTCGACGATCGTCGGAGTCGACGCGGTCGCGGTCGAGGTCCAGGTCGACGTTTCAACGGGTCTTCCGGCCTTCTCGATCGTCGGGCTCGGAGACACGGCGGTGCTCGAGGCGCGCGACCGCGTCCGAGCGGCCCTACGTGCGTGCGGCTTCGACTTCCCCAGCGCACGCGTGACCGTGAACCTGGCGCCCGCGCCGATCCGCAAGCATGGGACGGGTTTCGACCTGCCGATCGCGCTGGGGATCCTCGCCGCGACCGGGCAGGTCCCACGCGGCGCGGCGGACGCTGTGGCAGTCGGCGAACTCGCGCTCAACGGCGGGGTCAGGCCCGTGCCCGGTCTCCTGGCACACGCGATCGCCGCGGACCGCAGAGGCCTGCCCCTCCTGCTCTCGGAAGACGCCCTGTCGACCGTGAGCGCTGTCGCAGGCGTCTCAGCCCGGCCGCTGAAGACGCTCTCTACGCTGAGGGCCGGACTGCCGGATCCCCGACGCGCGGACACGCGCGACGCGAACCGAGGCACCGACGGGCCGGACCTGGCCGAAGTCCACGGACAGCCCGCGGCCAAGCGAGCGCTCGAGATCGCGGCCGCAGGCGGCCTCGGGGTGCTGTTCGTCGGGCCACCGGGAGCGGGAAAGACGATGCTCGCGCGCCGGCTTCCGGGCATCCTGCCGCCCCTGACCGCAGCGGAGGCGATCGAGAGTGCAGTGGTGCACTCCGTCGCGGGACTCGATGTCGAGTCACTCCTGGCGGGGGAGAGGCCGTTCCGGGCACCCCACCACACCGCGTCCACCGCGGGACTGGTCGGAGGGGGCTCTCCGCCACGCCCGGGCGAGGCGAGCCTCGCGCACAACGGCGTGCTCTTCCTCGACGAGGTCCCG
>Ga0209540_10002395_pt1 | contig 13384 bp, 12 predicted proteins | sample BarGraIncu01121A_FD_184501 | JGI IMG/M metagenome (GOLD analysis project Ga0209540, IMG submission 184501) | Arctic peat soil microbial communities from Barrow, Alaska - Barrow Graham LP Incubations 011-21A (SPAdes) (version 2) | ecosystem: Environmental > Terrestrial > Soil > Wetlands > Peat... | reverse complement strand
AGATATAACCCTTTTTTATTTCAAATAAAAAATTTTGAGCTCTTTTAATAAATTATGATACTCTTCATGTTTTCCAAGACCTATCTTCTTAACTTCCAATTCTTCAAAAGCATCAAATATTTTTGATTGTTCTGTATCATTTAGTACTCTGTCAGCCATCATAAAAAGTATATTGTTTTCTTTCTCAATATGATTTCTGAGAAGCTCAATATAGCTCCTGGAATTTAAAATGACGATATTGATGGCAGCCTTATTGCCACCTTTATATTCTTCTAAGGCACTGCTTAATGATTTAATGTAATCTCTACCTAACTGATGCTCATGAAGCATAACTGCTATCGGGCCGCCTTCTTTTGACATCCCATGACCTATTAATTCCGGGAATAGAATATCCTCTTCTTTCCCATGATGACACTTATCAGCGAATCCTTTTATGAACTCAAGGATTTTTTCATAATGGTTTATATCCAATTGCTTCCCTTTTTCGAGATCATCGCAAATGGTTTCCATTATATTAAGCATTAGTTTGATGCCTTCATGCTCATCCTTTAATTGTTGCGTAGCTTTCATTTTTCTCCTCCAATTTTCATTAATTACCATCCTTTTCAAGTTTATTAATAGACCAGCCCGTCTTCAGTCCAATTACAAACCATGCTAAGGCAAGTGCGCCCACAGAAAATACTGAATCACCTATTATCCTTAACCATCTTAACGTTTGCATTCCCGAACCTTGCATAAATTCATTCGAACGGGCATACCACATCCCGTGTTTAATACTCGCAATTGTTTGCAGCACTCCTACAGGAAGGATGCTTATAAGTATCATGAGCATGAGTCCTATATTAAGCGACCAGAAGGATATACTGATTATTTTATCTTTCCAGACATATTTGCTTGTGAGGCCTTTAAGAACAAACAACATTAAACCGATACCTAACATTCCGTACACACCAAAAAGTGCGGTATGTCCATGAACAGCGGTCGTATTAAGTCCCTGCATATAATAGAGCGCAATTGGAGGGTTAATAAGAAATCCAAATAAACCTGCTCCAACAAGATTCCAGAAACTTACAGAAATAAGGAAATAGATTGGCCACTTGTATGTTTTTACCCACTCTGTAGCTCTGCTAAGTGTCAAATTATGATAAGCTTCAAACCCCATCAGAACGAGAGGAACTACTTCAAGTGCACTGAACGAAGCACCAAATGCCAAAACAGCAGTAGGAGTACCTGCAAAGTACAGATGATGGAAAGTGCCAATTATTCCACCTGACAAGTAAACAATAGTAGCAAACAAAACACCCGCTGTGGCGTATTTAATGTTCAGCAGCCCCATTCTGACAAAAAGAAAAGCCGTAATAACAGTAGCAAAAACTTCAAAGAAACCTTCCACCCACAAATGAACTACCCACCATCTCCAATACTCAGCTATAGACAAATGTGTATGTTGTCCCCACATAAGCCCTGCTCCGTAGAATGCAGCTATAGCTATTGATGAAATTAAAAACAAAGTCAATAACTGTTTATTTTCGGATGGATTTTTCAATGCGGGTAACAGAGCACGAAACATTAGAATCAGCCATATTACAAGACCTATGAATAAAAAGGCTTGCCAGAATCTCCCCAGGTCGACATACTCATAACCCTGATGTCCGAACCAGAAATTTGTTTTAAATCCCAGTTTTTGCATTACACCCATCCATTCTCCGATCAGGGATCCTACAACTATGATTAATAATGCAATAAATAGAAAGTTCACTCCGAGACGCTGATACTTAGGTTCTACACCTGATACTGCAGGAGAAATATATAAACCAGTTGCGAGCCATGAAGTGGCAATCCAGAAAATTGCGAGCTGGACATGCCAGGTTCTTGATACTGAATAGGGTAATATGGTATCCAGCTTAAGCCCAAAGAAACCATTGCCTTCAACTCCATAATGCGCTGTAATAACTCCTGCAAGAATTTGAACCAATATCAGGGCAGTTACGATCCAGAAATACTTCAATGTTGCTTTCATTGATGGGGTAGGATTCAGACCAATCAATGGATCATTTATAGGCAACTTTGACTTATCAAGTTCTTCGGATTTAAAACGAGCATGATAATATGCCAGTAATCCAACACCTATCAGGAGCATGATAATGCTGACTCCCGTCCATAAAATTATCCCAGGAGTTGGAACATTGCCAACCACCTCATCAGGAGGCCAGTTATTTGTGTAAGTGATTGCAGAACCCGGTCTTTCAGTAATACATGCCCATGCCGCCCAAAAAAAGAAAGCATTCATATCCTGCATCCTTACTGAGTCCTTAATTGAATTTGGCGGGATTGCATAATCCTGTCTTTCTTTATTAAGTGCAGGATCATTCATAAAAAGTCCGGCATAATGAGTACAATTGGCCTTAATGGCACCGGCCCTATCACTGGTTACTGAAATATTACCTGTTTTGATGTCATATGTATTTGCTCGCAGAGATTTCTGAAGCCTGGCTTTTAAAGCAGCCTGTTTTTCGACATCCAGATTATTGAAAGACATATTGAAGTCTTTTTCAGCCCATTTATCAAGCAGATAAACAGATTCTTTATGCAGCCAGTCCGCAGACCAGTCGGGTGCAACCTATGCACCATGACCCCAAACAGTCCCAACTTCCTGTCCGCCTATTGACTGCCAGACATTCTGTCCGTTTTCAATTTCCTGTTTTGTAAAAATAGTTGTGCCGTCTTCAGAAACTACTTTCTCAGGGATTGGAGGTTTCTCTCTGTATATTTCATGGCCGTAAAAACCAAGAATTGAAAAACAAATAACGAGAACAGCGATAAAACTGAACCATAGATTTTTTGATTTCATATTACAATAGTTTATCTGGTGATTTATAATATTTTGCCTTTTTCATGTGGGTTTGGAGTTTTAACTACCAGAACTCTCAGTATCTCATTGCTTTCATTATACCAGCAATACGGTATCTTTGCAGGACTGTATTTTTAAAAGTGCTATGAACTCTGGATTAGAGTTTCCAATGTTTTAATAAGAATATTACCTCTTTCTTTAAGATCAAAGCTAAAGCCTGAAAGACTCCATTGATTAATAGTGAGGCGAACGCTACCCATTATTACGAACGCAATCTGTTCACTTGTAATATCTTTCCTTATTTCTCCTGTGCTTTTTCCCTCATCAATTATATTTATAAATGTTGATTTTGCACTTTCCATTATTTTAAAAATCTTGTCATATAATAATTTTTCATTTTTATACAGACCATCCGATAAAATAACAATGGCATAAGGTGGGTTTTCGGCAAAGATTTTAAGCTGACCCAAAATCATTTTTTCAATTTTCCCAAAGGGACTGATTTTTAGCTTGTTGACATTTTCATAATGAGAAATAATTATAACACCAAGAAAGTCCAGAAGAGTACTAAGAACTTCTGTTTTGCTTTTAAAATGTCGATATAATGCAGACTCAGCAATACCAATTTCAGAGGAGATATTTTTGATAGTAAGTGCTTGTATTCCTCCCTCACCAATAAGCTTGATTGCGGTATTAATTATTTCTGATTGCCGGCTACTTAATTTATTATTCATTATTACGTGAGTGAATATTCACTCACAAAAATAATAATTTTTTATAAATACAAATAGATTACTGAAAAAAAATTGACCCGGGAAATCCTTATCTCTTGAAATCTATCATGATCTTGTCGATAAATCTTGCCAGGTTTCTTGCCAGGTTTTGGGGATAACAGGTATTAAATAATGGAAATGTAATGATTTTGTCTTTATACAATTGACTTAATAATCAATATGTTAAGATAAGAATATTATATTCTCGTATTCTTCGGGATCAGAAGGCCACCCCTGCAGTCAGGCTCCTTCTTAAAATTGCCCACCGGGCAATTTCTTAACGGTCGTCCCGGTTCGAAACTTAACGGGACAACCAGGAACCGGCTTTTTTTAGCCGGTTTTACTATTTTGTCAAATCATGGTAAGGCATGCATTAACTCCTGTAAAACTCAAAACCCTGCAGATGCTTTATCTTGCAGGGTTTATAATTTAATGCTTTGGTGATATTCTCCCATTATGAACTTTTGAATAATTTCTTATAAATTCTTTATAAAAGTGTCTTATCTTTATTCAGTTATTTAATTGTCAATAGTTTGTATGATTTTTTAAAATCTCATGCGTTGCTGAAGAATTACAGATTGATTGTTCTGTTTTTAATTGATTACCAGTTTCCTAAGTGAGATTTAAGGCAAACATTTAGGATGTATTAATTTATCCAGCTAAACTAAATGAAGGAAATCGGAAAGATATATTTATACATATTTTTTGTTTTACTCTCTCTTTCGTCCAATATGATCTCTTTTTCTCAGACATCTGATAAAAGGATAATTAGCGGCACTGTTATTGATGCTAAAACAGGCGTTCCGCTTACGGGGACATCCGTTTTTCTGGCTAAGACAACTGTTGGAACTATAACTGATAAGGATGGGAAGTATATTATCGATACATCAGTTAAAGCAGACACAATTCTATTTTCATTTATAGGATACGAAACCGAATCCAGGAGCATTTCGAAAGTTGAGCATCAGATAATCGATGTAAGATTGAAATTATCGGCAATTGCTCTCAATGAAGTGAAAATAAACAGAGGAAAAACAAGTTACAAAAACAAAAATAATCCCGCAGTAGATCTTATTGAAAAAGTAATTGAGAATAAGGATGCAAATAAAGAAGAAAAATACAATTACCTGGAATACAAAAAGTATGAAAAATTACAGTTTGCTTTAAGCAACATAACTGAAAAGTTCAAAAATGGTAAACTGTTTGGGAAATTCAGGTTTGTCTTTGAAAACATAGACACAACAAAACGTATAGGTAATAATGTCCTTCCTCTTTATATAAAAGAGGCAATCTCTGATCATTATTACAGAAAGAATCCTGAAGCTACAAAAGATATTGTCCGTGATGAGAAAACAACAAATATTGACGAATACCTTGACAATAAAGGTATTTCTGCACATCTTGATTATTTATATCAGAATATAAATATTTATGACAATGAAATTTTGTTTCTGACAAACAAGTTCGTAAGTCCGATTGCCAAAAGCGCTCCTGTTTTTTACAGGTATTACATTATTGATACATTGTCGGTAAGTGATATTAAATGTATCAGGTTGTTTTTTGAACCACGAAATAAATCTGATTATCTTTTCCATGGTTATCTCTATATAAACCTTGATAGTAGTTTTGCGGTTAGAAAGATTGACATGGGGCTAAATAAAAATATAAATGTTGATTGGGTACAGGATATCACTATCACGCAGGATTTTGAACAGTTCGGACAAAAGACCTGGCTGCTTTCAAAAGACGAAATCTCAATTGATTTTGGTATAGCTAAAAACTCAATGGGTTTGTATGGACAGCGTACTATTACTTATAAGGATTATAAAATCAATGAGACTATTGATAATAAGGTTTTCAGAGGTCCGGAGACTGTTGAGAGGCTTGAACCATTTGCAAGCGGAGCAGAATTTTGGGAATCAAACAGATATGTGCCTCTGACAAAATCAGAAAACAAAATCTATTCAACGATTGACAGCATAAAAAAGATTCCCGCATTTCAAAGAAGGATGAAGTTACTGCTGTTAATAACTACCGATTTTCTGAATCTGAATAAAGTAGAATTAGGCCCTTTTGATAGTTTTTACAGCTATAATCCAGTGGAAGGATCCAGGTTCAGGCCTGGAGGAAGAACTACACCTGAATTCAGTAAAAAATTTAATATTGATGGTTATCTTGCTTACGGCCTGACTGACAAAATGCTCAAGTATAATTTAGGTTTCACCTATTCATTAACACCACGGTCAATTTACGTTTTCCCTGTTAAATCAATCAGGATTAGTTACCAGAAAGAAGTCAGAATTCCGGGTCAGGAACTCCAGTTATCCGAAGATGATAACATACTTTTATCCTTAAAAAGAGGGGTAAACGACAAATTCTTTTTAAACAGAACTTTTAAAACCGAATTCCTTAATGAATTTGAAAATCATTTTTCTTACCTAGCGGGGTTTAGCTATACCAGGCAATCGCCATATGGTAATCTTCATTTCAATACGGTCGATTACATGTCATTGACAAATGAAATCAATAATATAAATATATCTGAATTTTATCTTAATCTGCGTTGGGCTCCAAATGAAACATTTTATCAAGGGAAATTATACAGATATCCCATTCGTAACAAATACCCTGTTATTCAGTTAAAAGGTACAGTTGGATCAAAATTGATTAATAACGATTTCAATTATTTGCGACTTCAGTTGAGTGTTAGTAAAAGATTTTTTGCTTCAATATTAGGATATGGGGATATTACATTTGAAGCTGGCAAAATATTCGGAAGGGTACCTTATCCACTCTTGTTTATACACAGGGCAAATCAGACTTATTCATATCAGAAGAATTCCTTCAGCATGATGAATTTCCTGGAATTTGTCAGTGATCAATATGCTTCAGTTAATGTAGAGTATTGTTTTAACGGATTTATTTTAAATAAAGTCCCTCTGGTAAAAAAGCTCAAACTGAGAGAATTGGTCACATGCAAGGTTTTATACGGAGGGTTAAGTAAAACTAATAACCCTGATTATCAGAATGATCTGTTTAAATTTCCAACTGATGTAAATGCCACACCACTGACTAATGCACTTGGTAGTCAACCATATGTTGAGGCAGGCATCGGAGTTTCAAATATTCTGAAAATATTCAGAGTGGACCTGGTTAAACGCTTTACTTACCGGAATAATCCTTATATCACAAGGAGTGGATTCCTAATTCAGTTCAGATTTGATATTTAAGTTAAGTATTTTAAAAAGTATTACTTAGACATTTATTATAGAGTGTGCCTGAAGAAGTAGTTAATTTCATAACAAGATATGGCTATATGGCTATATTTATTCTGGTTTTTCTCCAGGAAATAGGTATGCCGAATCCAATTCCCAATGAGCTTGTACTTATGTTTTCAGGTTATTTATCATTCAAAGGACTGCTGTATCTTCCTTTTGTAATACTTACAGTTATATCTGCCGATTTTATAGGAACTAACATACTTTATGTTATATTTTATAATGCCGGTAAATATATTATGCAGAAAAAACCAAAATGGGTTCCTCTTTCTGCCACAATGATAGAGCGGCTCACAAGGAAAATCTCAGAAGGCGGAAAGTTAAATATTTATATTTTCCGGGTTACTCCATTTACCAGAGGATATACATCTGTTATAACTGGTTTGCTCCGCATTAAACCCGGAATATTCTTGCCTATAGCATTAATTTCCGCGTCAACCTGGGCAACAATTTATGTTGTAATCGGCTATATTATTGGCCCTTCCTGGAATATGTTTACTAAGGATATAGGAAGTTTCAAATATATTATGCTTGCAGTACTTGTCACTGTATGCTTTACGGTTCTCCTCGTTTATTTTTATAGAAAAAGAGGGAAACATAAAGCAAAAGCGCCTGTTAATAATTCCTGAAACTTCTGAAATTACATTGTGTACCTTTGAATCCTAATTAGCTGTATGAAAATTCACGTGATCTCAGAAACTCAGTTTATTATGAAAGCAACAGGAGTTCATACTGCTTTTATGGATCATATTGAGTTATTAAAGGAGAAAAATGATATTGAAGTTGTGGTAAATGATGAAGGCACAGGTGATATATTTCATGGTCATACATACGGACTTTATTATCTTTGGAAGGGAAGAAAATATAAAGGAAGAAGAGTATTTACTGCTCATGTGATACCTGATTCAATAAAAGGATCTTTGCCTCTTTGGTGGCTCTTTATGCCTTTTATCAGGTTGGGTTTAAAGATAGTCTATTCTTATGCTGATATATGTATCGCTATCTCTCCTATGGTTGAAAAAGCAATAATCGCTACCGGTGCTAAAACAAGGATAGTGAAGATATATAATCCCGTTCATATTGATAGATGGAAGAGGACGGAAGAAAATCGAAAAAAAGGAAGGCAGATGCTTAAATTAACTGCAAACGAATTCATTGTTCTTGGTGTTGGACAATTAACCGGGAGAAAGGGTGTTGAGGATTTTCTTGATATAGCCAAAGCTATACCCGATATAAAATTTGTTTGGGTGGGAGGCAGACCTTTTAAGGGATTTACGGAAGGCATTAAAAGGATAAATAAAAAACTTACCAAAGCTGGAAAGAATGTTATCAATACCGGTCAAATTAACCTTGAAGATATGCCTCTTATCTATGCAGCCGCAGACCTTATGCTTTTCCCTTCATACCAGGAAAACTGTCCTCTGGCGCCAATTGAAGCTGCTGCCTGCGGAATGCCAGTGATCTATAGAGATATAGAAGAATATAGATCATTATATGAGAATCCCTATATTAAGGCAGGAAGCATAGAGGAATTCATCGCTCTTACTAAAAGAATGATTGAAGACACCCAATTTTATAACGAAGGTCTGAAAATATCGGAACAGATGCTAAGACAGTTTGATAAAGACATTATAAGAAAAAAACTCATCAGTATTTATCAGAGTTTATTAAGCAACTAAAAACCACCGTCCTGACCATCTTTGGCAGGAATAAATTGACCACCAAAATCCGGAGCTAAAGATATTCTGCTTACGCAAATCCCAATGTTTCAAATTTTCTACCCAAAATTTTATCTCCGTTAACTCCCATCCAATTTGTTAATAAAGTAGTATAAACCTGTCGGAAATCTATATCGTGTTTTAAATCACCATCTTGTAAAAAAGTCAAATCAGGTGCTTTGTTATAGATACCTTTTTTATGTAAGGATCCTCCCATTACAAAAACATTGTTCGCAGTGCCATGATCGGTTCCACCACTGGCATTTTCAGCAACCCTTCGGCCAAATTCCGAAAAAGTCATCAGCATAACATCGTTGAAACGATTATTCATTTTCAGATCTTTTACAAGAGCGGCCACTGCATCGCCAAGCTCGCGTAATAACCGCCCCTGTTGGTCAATCTCGTTAACATGGGTATCGAAAGAGCCATGCGATATATAGAAGACCTTTGTATCTATCCCCAAAATGATAAGTTCGGCAATAGTTTTGATCTTCTTGCCAATGGCTGTGTCAGGATATTCAATAGTGCTCTTGTATATTTTGGATCGCTGATAGATGTATTGTGCATTATCTATTGTTTCGGTCATGGTATTAATGAGATAATTTAAGCTTTCGTTGGTATCACCAGATGACTGCGTCATTGATTTAAAATAAGGCTCCGTTGCCAACGAGAACAGTCTCTGCGGATCTTTTACCGCCATACCTTTCACCTTGTCGCCCTTTAAAGCAAGACTTAACGTGTCATCAACCTCAATAGCCATCGAAGCTTTATCGCATTGCGGACAATTAGAGTCTAAATAGCGGCCTATCCATCCGTTGGTAAGCACTTCATCGCTATTACTGGCGGTTTGCCAGATGTCCATGGAACGAAAATGGGAACGATCGGGGTTAGGATAACCAACATTGTTAAGGATGCACATCCCGCCTTCGTCGTAAATATTTTTAAACCCCTCAAGAGCTTTATTGAGCGCTAACTCATCATTAATGGCAAGCAAGCTGTCGGGTTTCATCCCAATCACCGGGCGCATACGGTAATAGACATCATTGCGATAAGGAACAACAGTATTAAGACCATCGTTGCCCCCACTAAGCTGAACTACGATCATCTTCCGTCCCTCAATACTACCTTTCAACAACTCTGTATTGGATTGTGCCTTTAAAAAGCGTGGCAAGAATAATGCAGCCGACGCTAATGATGAAATCTCTATAAATTGACGACGTGTTGTCATGATGTTTTTAATTAAATGAAAGTTTATGTCTTCATGTTTGCAATCTGAAGCTATTACTATCCCAACTGATATTGCGGCGTACTCATAATAGCTGTTTGTGGTTGCTGTAAAATGATGTTTAATGTGTCGTCGCCTTTGAAATTACCCGTTTTGCCAAGGAATATTTTTACTCCATCGTCGTGTTGCTTTTCGCGAGATTCGAATTCTCCTTTAGGGTTGGCACCCCATCCGGTAAATGCGCGTGCCCCTCCTTAATATCCTGTTCGGTATATTGACCACGGCCTAAAGTGAAAAGTTCCATCACTTCACGGGCAAAATTCTCGTTTGGATGCGCTTTACGGTTTTGCTGATTGTTGAGATACTGAAGCATAGCCGGACTTTTAGATACTGCAAATAATAACTCTCCAAAATTACCAAGGGCATGAGTATTTAAATCGTTATAATATTGTTGCATAAAGTACGAGTTCGGTACCCTGCAAGCGAAATGACCATGCCAAAATAAGGTCATCTTTTCGCGCAAGCCAAAAACGCTCTCCTGCATATGTTTTAGCCATTGGATATTCAAACCGTCAATCTCCTGACGCATTTGTTTCTGTTTCTCCTGATTCATCTTCCTGACTTCGTCGGGAGTCATTTCAGTTTTATCCATGATTCTGACAGGCTCTTTGGGAGGAGGTATCTCAGTAAAAAGTTGAAGCTTCTGGGATTCGTCGAAAATATGTTTTAATACTTTCTTTTTGTCTTTACCGCTAACGAGTAACCCATTTTGTGGCGAGAACCCAAAACCGGCACGAGACAGCAAATGATGAACATCGGTAGATTCCATTGTGCTATTCATTGGTATATTTTCTACTTAGATAAAATTTTGAGGATAAAGTTTAATCAAAGAAGTTTCAAGTTGATGCAAAATGAAACCAACGTCGGAATTTTATGTTTCAGGTGGATATAAAGGGAATAAATATCCAAAGCTTGACGAACTATATGAAAAACTATTTGATGAAAATATTGAATGTCAGTATGATGCCATAGATGATTTCAGAGCAGGAGCTGCTAGTTTTTGGAGACTTAAAGATTTAGAAATAATTGATAAATCCAGTCAGCCTGATCCTATTACAATCTTGCCTGGTTTCTTGCCAGATTTTGGGGATAACAGGTATTAAATAATGGAAATGTGATGATTTTGTCTTTATACAATAGGTTTAATAATCAATGTGATAAGGCATGTTTATTATATTTATTGATGAGTAACTTATTCCAGTTCTTTAAGCTGAATGTTCCGATACTCCATTTGACCCTGATCGGATTCGAGACCAATCGGACCCTTAGATGGTATCTTTAGTGCTTCTTCAAGCAACTCCCCATTACATGTGCAATGTGCTACATTATTTTTTACAACAACTTCAATTTTATTCCAATCCTGCGCTTTATAGTTCTTTAAATTCTTATACGGACCTGCAAGCGGATAATCTCGACATTGCAATTGTGTTCCACGGAGAAAAATTCCGCTGTCAGCATTCCTCGATGCACGGAATTCCAATATAAGTACGAAGTCCTGCGGAAACTCTCTTATTGTCCAAAGGTTGCGGTAACGTTCCACATCCCCTTCTTTATATGGATTGGCCGTAAGGATCCCTCCTTTCACAATAAATCGTTTATCTTTTGATTCGGTGTTGCCCTCAAAAGATTCAAAAATGACTCCCTTTTGTGTCTCAATACGATAACCCCAGCCAGTTAAATCTTTACCGTTGAAGAGGCTTATGAAGTCTTTATTCTGAACAAAAGAATTTTCTCCGGTCGGGATATCATCTCTCAATGAAACAAACTCCGTACCCGGAAAATCTTTATCAGATGATCCATTAACAATACCCAATTTAAACTCATCTGTTTTTGAAGGGATGATGGCAATTGAATTTATTACCCAAAAGAATGCAATCGTGCAAATAAAAAGCTTAGTTTTCATATTTCTAATATTACATTAAAAATTTCTTCAGATTTGTTATATGATATAATTTGACCCTAAACTAAAATAAAAATACTATTTCTTCAACACTTTAAAAATCAACCGCAAAATAAACATTTATCCATCAGTTCTATGATATTGAGCATACTTGTCCGGTTGTCTCTTAACTCTTGAAACACGCTGTGAATGATGTAACTTTTTTCTAAAGTTATATAACACTTCAATCAGCAGTTATCCCACCTTTGTGAAAACTATTAACTCACAACCATTTTATCTAAATTAACAAAAAATGAAAAAATTTATTACAATTATTTTTTTATCGTTCATTACTCTTTTAACAGTCAATTCTCAAAATCCGCATGAAAACAGGAACCAGTTAAATGCAGGTATCGGCTTATCAGGGTGGGGTGTTCCAGTGTATGCCGGATTGGATTTTGGTATTCACAGAGACGTTTCTTTTGGTATTGAGGGTTCCTTCAGATCCTTTAATCAAAACTATACCGGATCAAGATATAATAGTTCAATTATAGGTTTATCGGGAAATGTGAACTATCACTTTAACAGGATTCTGGAAATTCCGAAAAACTGGGATTTCTATGCAGGATTAAATCTTGGATACTACTTCTGGTCTACACCGTCAAATTATCCCGGTAGCGGTTCTTCGGGTCTTGGTCTGGGTGCTCAGATAGGGGGAAGATATTATATAAACGATAGGTTTGCGTTGAATCTTGAAGTCGGTGGTGGGAATGCATTTTCAGAAGGCAAATTCGGAATCAGTTATATTTTCTAAGCATCCGGAAGTTTCCTGCCTTAACTTGCCCTGCGAATAAATGTGAATAATATAACTTAATTCTTATTTTATGTAACGCTATTCATGATTGCGGGATATACCTTTGACAGGTATTAAATCAACGAAAAATCAATCAAACAATAGTTTAGACTTGTCCTGAGATAAGGAAAAAACAATAATTAAAATTAAAAAAAATGAAAAAGAAATTAAAAATATTCCTTCTACTTATAATCTTGTCATTGGCCACTTTTTCCTGTTACCCGCTTAACCAAAGTGGATATAGAAATCAGGGGAATAGAGATCAAGGTAGCAGGCATCAAAGACATCAACAAGATTCCAGGGAATATGGAGACAGGAATCACATTTCTCCTCAGTAATATAAAGTCTGATAGTAGATGTTGAAGATCTGTAATATTACCTTCTTCCTTAATCTTCCCGGTAATTGCAATATCAGATTTGAATGAAACTGAGAGCATCATAACTATGACATCATAAGGTTGAAAAGCCAGTGGCAATGAATACCATTTGCCTGAATAAACTGACCTACAAAAGTCGGTGTTAAATGGTTATTATTTAGCTATTTATGGCGCGTAAAACCAGACCTGCCAATTAGAGATAATGCACCCTTATTCAGAAGTCTATGTTGAAAATGACAAAACACACTTAAAAAAGAAGCAACTATTCTATCATTAATAATCCAGAATTGAATTAAAGAGAATTTGAAATATCTTTACATGCCTGCACTTTGAATTATAACCTTAAATGGTTCACTTGGTTCGAAAAAAT
>Ga0209540_10002394_pt1 | contig 13385 bp, 13 predicted proteins | sample BarGraIncu01121A_FD_184501 | JGI IMG/M metagenome (GOLD analysis project Ga0209540, IMG submission 184501) | Arctic peat soil microbial communities from Barrow, Alaska - Barrow Graham LP Incubations 011-21A (SPAdes) (version 2) | ecosystem: Environmental > Terrestrial > Soil > Wetlands > Peat... | reverse complement strand
GGCTCGATTTTCCTGAACCGGCTCGATTTTCCTGAACCGGCTCGATTTTCCTGAACCGGGAAGCCTCGGCTTCTGATGCCTCCTCGCGTCAGCTTCGCCGGCAAACGAAACGTCGCTAGGCAGTAACGAGCTCGCGCACCGGCTCCTCGGCCGATCCGTGCTCGAAGCCCATGACGAAGCGCATCTCGAGTGCAGCTGCCAGCCGTTGTAGAGTCTGCACCGAGGTGCCGTGCTGGCCGCTTTCGATTCGGGAGATCGCGGAGTGGCTCGTTCCCATTCGCCTAGCGAGCTGCTCCTGAGTGAGACCGAGCTCCATGCGGCGGCGGATGACGACCCGGGCGATCTGCTCGTAGGGGGCTAGACGCGCTCGAGCCTCGCGGTAGGCGGCGCTTCGGTGCGCCCGACGGCCGGCGGCCTCGGCGACCGAAGACCCAACCGGGCCGGTAGCTGTCTTATTTGCCTGGGTCATGCCTCATCACTTCTCGCCGTGGTCATCGGTCGTAGCTTACCAGAATTGATAAGTCATGAAACCCTGGCTCAGGGTGCGAGATCCGCTTCTCCGGCGAGACCGAGCTGGCCTTGAGGCGTTCGAGTGTTCCTCGCGCCCCTCACCGCTCCACGACCACGTGCAGAGACTCGTGCTGCTCAAGCACGATCACCGAGGTCTCGTCGTGGTGGCGGCGGAAGAGCAGGTCGACGCTCCCCTGGCCCACCTGCAGGCCGCGCACGGTGACCTCGCCGAGCCAGTCCGGCAGTTCCGGACGAACAATGCGGAGGGTGTGCTGGGTCGCGTCCGGTTCCAGCCCGAGCGCTGTTCGCAGCATGTAGGGGATCGCCCCGGCGGCCCAGGCTTGCGGCGAGCAGGCGACCGGATAGCGCACCGGCTCGGGCGAATCGCCGCGCGCAAAGCCGGCGAAGACCTCGGGCAGGCGGTAGTTCGGGAAGCGAGTCGCCGCCTCGTAGACGGCCGTGAACACGCTCAGCGCCTCCTTGTCGAAGCCGTAGCGCTTGAGCCCGGCGGCAATGAAGGCGTTGTCGTGCGGCCAGATGGCTCCTACCTGGTAGTCGAGCGGGTTGTAGGCCGACTCGCCCTCGGCCATCGTGCGCACGCCCCAGCCGCTGTTGGGAGAATCCAAATCTGCGAGCCTCAGCGCCTGCGCGATCTCGCTCGAAGTTGTCGAGGACTGGCCGTGTCCGTGGTAAGCGCTAGGACTCGGGCCCTTCGTAGCTGACGCTGTCGGTGAGGATTTCGTCGATCCGCTCGAGCGTCTGGGAGTCGAGTTGGACGCCCGATGCGGCGGCATTCTCCTCGATCTGCTCGGGACGGGTGGCGCCGATGATCGGTGCGGCGACGTTTGGCTCGCGTAGCACCCAGGCGAGGGCGAGTTGAGCCATCGTGATTCCAAGCTCGTCGGCAATGGGTTTGAGTTGCTGGACGCGGCCGAGGAGGGTGTCGTTGTAGCGCCCATCGACCATGAATTCGTTCATGACATCCGAGGCCATTCGGCTGTCGGAGGGGGGAGGCAATCCCGGCTTATACTTGCCCGTCAGCACTCCCTGTGACAGCGGCGAGAACACGATCTGCGAGATCCCGTTGTTAGCGCAGAGTGGAATCACGTCGAGCTCGGGGCCGCGCCAGAGCAGCGAGTATTGGGGCTGGCTCGAGACGAACTTCTCGACATCTGGAAGCGAGAGTGCCTCCTGGATCTTGTCCGCCGGCCACTCGCTGAAGCCGATATAGCGCGCCTTGCCCTGCTTGACGACCTCGGTGAGCGCCTCCATCGTCTCGGGGAGTGGCGTATCCCAGTCGTAGCGATGACACTGGTAGAGGTCGACGTAGTCCATCCGCAGGCGCGTGAGTGACGCGTCGATCTGCTTGAAGACCTGCTCTCGCGACAAGCCCCGATCTTCCGGGGTCATGGGGAAGAACAGCTTTGTCGCGAGCACGTACGAATCGCGCGGCCGATCGGCTAGCACCTCACCGAGGAACGACTCCGCTCCGCCTCCGGAGTAGGCGTTCGCGGTGTCGATGAAGTTGATTCCGAGCTCGAAGGCCTTCGCAACGCATGCTTCGGCCTGCTCGCGCCCGATGGCGCCACCGTAGGTGAGCCACGAGCCAAGACAGATCTCCGAGACCTCGAGGTCGCTACTTCCGATCTTCCGGTAGAGCATGCTCGCGATCAGCTCCCCTTAATCTTCTAGTTGACTATGTCGTCTGCTGATGCTGGGCTCTGGCTACCGGTCAGCGATCCAGCTTCTGAGGAGCTGTAGCCTGTTTGGATATCGAGCCCCGTTCGACAGTTTATCGAAGGCGTTCTGATTTGATGAACCGCCGTCATCTCGCAGACTACGCGCCGCCGGCTATCTCACTACCATAAAAAGTGGACCAACAAACGGGGTCAGGTCACCGACTCCACCGAACCAGGGGCAGTGCGGAGCCTCCAAAAAACTCAGGGTGCTTCACCTTTACAGGGGTGCCAGACTCGAGGCGGAGGTCCGAAACAGCCTCCGATAATGCTAATGCTTGGTGGTCCTAACCGGACAGCTTCACAACCTCTCGGAACCTCTCAGGAAGCTGCTCGCGACAAGCTAGGCCGCTCCCAAGCTGCACCTCATGAGACAGCTTTCCAACCCTTCTCCAGAGGTGCGGAGTCTCGGCGAGACACCTGCGAGGGACTCTCGCGAGTCAAAATAGCTGGAAATAACCACTTCTAGTCTACAATGGCGATGCCAGGAATGGCAACGCCGCACCTCGTCTTTCCTATTGAGGAACGCCCGCTCCCTCGGTGGAACGTGACGCTCCGTAAAGACCAGTCCGGTTGGGTGGAACTAAACGGAGCACGTTCAAATCCTCGAGCCGGGGTTGAGCTCTCTCGGCTCGATCGACATTTCGAAGTGATCTCCGGCGACGCAGTACCGAGTCCGCGTCACGGACACCAATAGTTGAAAGCGTTCGCTCTTTATGGGCGCTCGGCGAAGACACGGGCCTGGTTCGCCAGGACCCAGACGGTGGCGCCGCGCTCGAGCTCTAGGCGGTCGAGTTCGGCGCAGGTCATCTGCGCCCAGATCGTGTCCGAGTCCGCGAGCTGGAGCTCGACGCGAGCCTCGAAACCGAGACGAGCGATCCGCTCGACGCGAGCCTCGATCGCGCCGCCGACCGGCTCCAACCGCAGGTCGAGATCGTGCTGGCGCACCCACCGCTCGCCGAGTTGAGCGGCCGAGCCGACGAAGCTCATCACGAAAGGCGTCTTCGGCTGGTCGTAAAGCTCGCGTGGCGAACCGACCTGCTCTATTCGTCCGTCGTGCAGGACGGCGATCTCATCGGCGAGCGCCATCGCTTCCTCCTGGTCGTGGGTGACGAAAACGGTCGTCACGCGAACCTCTTCGTGGAGGCGGTGTAGCCATTCTCTGAGCTCGCTACGGACACGCGTGTCGAGCGCGCCGAAGGGTTCATCGAGAAGAAGGACATTCGGCTCGACGGCGAGCGCCCGTGCGAGTGCCATCCGCTGCCTCTGGCCACCTGAGAGCTGGGAGGGGTAGCGATCCGCGAACGGCTGAAGCTGGACCAATGCCAGCAGCTCGTCGACTCGCGCCCGAACTTCGGCTCGCGGGCGCTTGCGGATCTTGAGACCGAAGGCGATGTTGCCACGCACCGTCATGTGCTTGAAGGCCGCGTAGTGCTGGAAGACGAAGCCCACTCCGCGCTTCCGTGGCGCTAGCGTGGTCGCGTCCTCTCCGGAGATCGTCACTGTGCCCGCATCCGGGCGCTCGAGGCCGGCGATCACGCGCAGGAGCGTTGACTTGCCCGACCCGCTCGGTCCGAGCAGGGCCGTGAGCGAACCTTGCGGCACATCGAGCGAGACGTCGTGTAGAGCGGTGAACGATCCGAAACGCTTCGTCACGCCCTCGACATGGATACCCATCAGTGGACTCCTTCTTTGGGCCGGAGGAGATTCATCGTCACCAGCACCACGATCGCCATCAACGCGAGCACGACCGAGGCTGCATAGGCGCCGACGATGTCGAAGTTCTCGTAGCGGTCGCTGACGTAGAGCGTGGCCGTTTCGGTCTGCCCGGCAAGGCGCCCGGAGACGACCGAGACGGCCCCGTACTCGCCCAGCGAACGGGCGGTCGTGAGCACGACTCCGTAGGCGACCGCCCAGCGAATCGCCGGGAAGGTCACGCGTCGGAAGACCTGCCATTGCGAAGCGCCGAGCGTCTCGGCCGCCTGCTCCTGGTCTGTCCCGATCTCGCGCAGCACCGGCACGACTTCGCGCACCACGAACGGTATCGAGACGAACGCCGTGGCCAGGATCATCGACGGCATGGCGAAGAGGACCTGGATGCCGTGCCTCGAGAGCCACGATCCGAACCAGCCCGTGCGGCCGTAGAGCAGGAAGAGCGCGAAGCCAACGACGACCGGCGACAGCGCAAGCGGCAAGTCGACGAGCGCGTTCAGGACGCCCTTCCCTGGGAAGGGACGGCGCACGATTAGAAGCGCGCAGAGAACGCCGAAGATCGTGTTGGCGGGAACGGCGATCGCGGTGATCTCCAGTGTCAACTTGAAGGCATGCACCGCGTCGGGGGTCGTGACCGCAGTCCAGGCCGGGCCGACGCCTTTATCAAAGGCGCGCCAGAAAACGACCGAGAGCGGCCCGAGCAGAATCAGCGCGAGGTAGCCGAGCGCCACCGTTCTGAGCGCGAGCTTACGCATGATGACGGGTCGTCCAGCGCCGCAGCGCGCCGATCAGAAGAAGGATGCCGAACGAGATCGCGAGCAGCACCACCGAAGCCGCAGCGGCGCCGGAGGTGTTACCGCTCTCGATCTGGCCGAATATGTAGACGGAAGAGACCTCGGTCTTGAAGGGGATATTCCCGGTGATGATCACGACCGAGCCGAACTCGCCGACCGCCTTCGCGAACGCGAGCGCCACGCCGGAGAGGATCCCCGGTAGAAGGTTCGGAAAGACAACTCGCGAGAAGGTCTGCCAGTTCGAGGCGCCGAGTGACTCGGCCGCCTCCTCCAGCTCACGGTCGAGCTCCTGTAGCACCGGCTGAACGGTACGAACAACGAAGGGAAGAGTTACGAATAGGAGAGCGAGCACGATCGCCGTGCGCGTGTAGGCAACATCGATGCCGACCGGCGAGCGCGGTCCGTAGAGCGCGAGCATCGTCAACCCCGCGACGATCGTCGGTAGAGCGAAGGGAAGATCGATCAGCGCGTTGACCACTCCCTTGCCAGGGAATTCGTCGCGTACGAGCACCCAGGCGATCACCGTGCCGGTAACAGCGTTGATGAGCGCGACCGCGAGCGAGGTGGCGAGCGTCAGCTTGAGCGCCGCAACCGCCTCGGGGCTCGTCAGCGACTGCCAGAAGCCGGTCGCGCCGCTCTTCGTCGACTGCCAGATAAGCGCCGCCAGCGGTAGCGCCACGATCAGGCTCAGATAGGTGACGACGAAGCCAAGAGTGAGCCCGCCGAACGGGCTCACTCTCTTTGCGATACCGGGTCGTGCGCTGGCGGTCGCGGCGGAGCTAGCCAGTGACGCCTCCTACCTGGGCTTCGATCTTCGCCATGATCCCGTTCTTCGGATTGAAGAACTGTGGCTGCACCTTCTTCCAGCCGCCGAGGAGGCGGTCGGTGATCTTGAAGATATTCAGTTTCTTGACCGGGAACACCGAGGCGAACTTCTTGAAGACGCTCGGCATGACCGGGCGGTAGCCGTTCTTGGCGAAGAGCGTCTGCGCCGCGGGCGTGTAGAGGAACTTGACGAAGGCGCTCGCCTGAGCCGGGTAAGCCGTATGCGTGGTTACCGCCACAGGATTCTGAATCAGGATCGTGTTCTTGGGGGAGAGATATGCGATCGGCTGCCCCAGCTTCTTGGCGGCGTAGGCCTCGTTCTCATAGGAGAGAAGGACGTCGCCCTTGCCGGAGAGGAACGTCTGCAGGGCGTTACGAGCGCTCGTGTCCTGGACGCTGACGTTTCGGAACAGCTTTGTGAGCTTGGCGATGGCTTGATTCTTCGTCGCGCCTGCTTTGCGCCAGGCGCCGTAGGCAGCCATTACGTTCCAGCGGGCGCCGCCTGAGGTGAACGGATTCGGCGTGATCACGTCGACGCCCTTTTTGAGCAGGTCGTTCCAAGTCTTGATGTGCTTGGGATTACCTGGGCGTACGACGAAGACAACGATGGAGTTCGTGACCATGCCCCCGTACTTGCTTTGGGCGTGCGAGCTCCACGAGCCGCTGACGATGCCCGCGTTGACCAGTCGCGTCATATCCGGCTGGAGCGAAAGGTTGACGACATCGGCCTTGAGCCCGGCGATAACGGCCGAGGTTTGTGTGCCCGACGCACCGTAGGAGGTGCTGAAGGTCACACCGGAACCCGCGGGTGTCGCTTCGAAGGCGGGGATGATCTGGGCGTATGACGCTTGCGGCGTCGAGTACGCGACGAGTGTGAGGTTGGCGCCCTTACCTGCGGCCGAGGCGGTGATGGTCGGTATCGCGACAAAGAGCGCGGTGGCCAGCAAGGTCAGAGGGCGGGTGAAACGTGGCATCGGGAGCTCCCTTTTTGTGTGCTTTGACCTCGAAATACATCAGAAATTTTTATAATAGCTATTAGCAGATAGCGACCAACATAGCGGCCCGCCCAGATGCTGTCAACGGCGTTTCGTGCGGGATCACGAACGTCGCCACCATAAGCGCCGGCAACGGGCACACCTGCGGCCTCCTCTCCGGCGGCACGGTCGAGTGCTGGGGCCTCAACTACGACGGCCAGCTCGGTAACGGCGAGATGGGCTACAACCCAACCCCGGTCAGTGTGATCGGCATTCCGTAACGCCGATCGTTAGAACTGGCTTTTTCCAAAGCCGTTCGAACATGCCCGGCTCGCGTGCCGCGTCTTGCAGGCACTTTTGAGATTGGTGAGTGGCGGATACGAACTCTGAGATTGCGCTCAGGGGTTTGGACGTCGCACTTTGGTTGTTGCGGATTACCCCGTAAAACCGTGGTTTGGAGCTAGGCGGATTCAAACCGCCAACCTCCTGGGCGCGATCTCGGCGCGGGCCGTTGCGACCGTAGCCGCGCGACTACTTCTTCTCGCCGCCGATCATCAGGCAATCGCCGTGATCGAGATCCCAGAGGCCGCCGCTTGTGTCGACGTCGAGGTAGTGGATTCCCTTCTCGACGAGGGCGACGGCGCGCACGATGTCGTCACGGTATTGCCGCCGTCGATGGTCACATCGCCGGGGTCAATCGGCTCACCTAGCTCGCGCACGGTCTGTTCGGCGACCTGCCCGGCCGGAACCATCACCCAAACGGCTCGAGGCTTGTCTCGGGAACCAGTGCCGATCGCACCTTCGGCCTCGAGCTTCTTGACCTGGCTAGAGTCGACGTCGAAGACGACGCTGTCGTGCTCAGCGGGCAGGAGCCGCCGGACGAGGTTCGAGCCCGTCCGCGCGAGTCCGACCATTACGAGTTGGCGAATCTCCGCGCCGGCTCGCGACTTCACATCATGCGTACACTCGTCCAGCAACGCGCGTCAACCGCGCCTCCGAGCATGGAGCAGTTTTGGAGCCAAGGGGGCGCAACCAGTGGCAACCAGTGGCAAATGCTCAAGCCCTAAAACGGCAAAGGCAAGCCAAAACCGTTGCCGTCGCTTGCGACCAGTTGCCGATAAAAGCGCATGGTAAGGAGGGGGTCCACGGTTCGAGTCCGTGAGAGGGCTATTCGAAGGCGCCGGAGATCAGGGCCTTCGCTATGGAAGCCAGGACGAGCGCCGAGGTGCCCCGCGATGCATGGTCGAGCAAAAGCGCCGCTCGTTTGTTGGTGAGCGCGTGTGGATACTCTGGATTATCCAACCGTCCGTCTCGGGCTCACCGGCCGCGAGAGACTTTTTTAGCAAGGAAGCCACCATGAAGGTTCTAGTAGCCAATGTGCCCCAGCGCCGAGAGCTCGAGCCGCTGCCAAACGGGGTCGAGCTCGTCGCCGAGCCGGACGCCGAGGTCGAGTTCGTCGTGCTCGGACCGGAGCTCTACCCGAGGGCGTCCACACTGTTCAAACGGCTGCCGCGCCTTCGCGTCGTGCAGTCGACCTCCGCCGGGGTCGACTCGCTGCTGCCGCTCGTGCCCAAGGGAGTTACCGTCTGCGGAGCGAGCGGCGCGTACGACATCGCGGTCTCGGAATGGGTGGTGGCGATGTTGCTCGCGCTGGGCTGGCACCTGCCGCAGTTCTACGAGCTCCAGCAGCAGGCCGAGTGGGACAGTAACGCGGGCGACTGGATCAGCACAGGCCCCTCGTCTATCGGCCGGGTCGACGACCTCGATGGTGCGACCGTCCTCATCTTCGGCCATGGCTCGATCGGCCGCGCGCTGGCCGCGCGCCTGGCGCCGTTTGGGGTGCACACGATCGGCATCGCCAGACATGCACGGGAGGATGCCGAGGCTCCAGAGGCGCTTCCCCGCCTGCTCCCCGAGGCCGACGCGGTCGTCCTGCTCGCCCCGCTCACACCCGAGACGAAGGGAACCGTCGACGAGCACTTCCTCGCCCGGATGAAAGAGGGTGCGCTTTTGATCAACGCGGCGCGCGGCGCCATCGTCGACACGGACGCGCTCGTCGACGCTTTGCGCGCGGGACACATCCGCGCCGCGCTCGACGTCACCGATCCCGAGCCGCTTCCACCCGGGCATCCGCTCTGGCAGGCGCCGAACGTCATCATCACCCCGCACATCGCCGGCTCGGTGACGCGCTGGCGGAATCGTGCTTACCGTCTCGCCGGTGAGCAGCTGCGCCGCTACGTAGCCGGCGAGCAGCTACTGAACGTGAACGGCGGCGAGCAACCGCGGCGCTCCCAATCCTGAGACTCACGATGACAAGGCGCGCCCGGGCTCGGCGCCGAGCTCGAGCGCCCTCGTCGGCTTGAACGCCTCGAGGAAACGCCGGTCGTGGGTGACGAGCACGATCGTTCCGCCATAGTCCTCTAGCGCCTGTTCGAGCTGCTCGATCGCCTCGAGGTCGAGATGGTTCGTCGGCTCGTCGAGGACGAGCGCGTTGACCCCACCCGCGGTCAGTAGTGCGAGCACCGCTCGGCTTCGCTCGCCGGGTGAGAGCGACCGACCGGGTCGATACACGTGTTCGCCGCCGAGGGTGAACTTCGCCAGCAGCGCTCGCGCTTCTCCGATCGGAAGGCGCGAGCGAGTTGTGAACGCGTCGAGAAGCCTTTCGGGCCCGGAGAAGGGTCCGTCACCCTGCGGTAGCGCGCCGAGGACACTGCTCGGTCCGATCCAGCGTCTTCCGGCACTCAGCGGCAGCTCTCCGAGGAGGGCCTTGAGGAGCGTCGTCTTGCCGCTGCCGTTGCGCCCGCGAATCGCAAGACGGTCGCCGTTTCGAAGCTCGAGGTCGACCGGGCCAAGCCGAAACCCGTCGCGCTCGATTACCGCTTGCTCGAGCCGGGCAACGACATCGCCGCCTCGTACGCCCGACGCCAGCCCGAGTTGGAGCCGCCAGGGCGACCAGGGCTTCTCTACTCGCTCGAGTCGGTCGAGCTTCTTCTCGAACGCCTTGGCGACATCCTTTCCCTTCTTCTTCTTGCGGCCCTGGCCGTAGCCGCGTTCTTCCCACTGGCGCATCCGCCGCGCCTGCTCGGCCACCCGCTCGCGCCCGCCGGCGTAGCGCTCGTACGCGCGCTCGCGCCCGGCGCGGGCGCGGCTGCGCTCGGCCTCATAGGCGCTCCAGCCTCCGCTGTAGACGCGCACGCGCCGCGTCTCCGCCTCGAACTCGACTATCTGCGTCATCCGCTCCAGAAACTCTCGATCGTGGGAGATCGCGACGAGGCCGCCTCTGTAGCGGTCGACGAACCGCTCCAGCAGCTCGAGCCCGGCGAAATCGAGATCGTTCGTGGGCTCGTCGAGCAGGAGCACCTCGGCGTCGGATTCGAGAATCGCCTCGAGCTTCGCGCGCGCGGCCTCGCCGCCCGAGCGACCGGGCTGCTGCGACTCCTGGGTGAGATAAGAAACCGCCAGACCCGCCGGCTCGCGGCTCACGACCCCCGAATCTGGCGGCTCGAGCCCGGCGAGCACTCGCAACAACGTCGACTTACCGATGCCGTTCGGTCCGACGACGCCGATCCGCTCGTGCGCTGAGATCGCCAGCGAGACGCGATCGAGAACAACGACGTCGGCGAAAGACTTGCTGATACTGCGTACTGCTAGCACCCCGCGCTGGCGCGACATGGGGCTGACCACCTCCTGATCGAGACTAGAAAGACAGGTATCGGGTCAGCGAACGCGCATGAGTGGGAGCTTGCGCTCCGAAAGCGAAGGCTAGCAGCGCCCTGTGCTCTCAGCCAGTCTCGACGACAAAGAGCGTGCTTCCATCCGGATCGGGAGGAAGAACACGGGCGGGCCTGACATTCTCAGCGCCAGATATCGAGCACGCCGCTCGTCGCGTGATCGTTCGAGCTGCCTTCGGGGAGCGCGACGCGACCGTCGACGACGATCGGACTGTTCCAGTGGCCGGGCCCGGCCTGGAGCGTCGTCACGAGCGCCCCGCTCTTCGCTGCGTAGACGCGGAGGCCACCACTCGGGCCGTAGACCCAGAGCATCCCGCCGGCGACGATGGGGCTCGTGCCGCCGCTGGTGTTGTGCCAAGCCTGTTGCAGTCTCCCACTCCTCAGTCTCCACGCCGTCGTGCCGCCCCCGTCGGCGGCGAACATCCAGACGCCCGCCTGAGTCCGCCACACGGCCGGCGCCGTGAACATCTCGCCACCGGAGGGAGTTGAGACCACCTGGAGCTCGCCGCCCTTGTGCGGCGCCGTGCCTCGCAGGCGGCTCATGCTCAGAAGACGGATTTTCCCGTCCTTGCCGCCCTGCGCAACGAGACTCGAAGTGAGCAGCACCGGAGACGTGGAGCCTACGTCCAGATCGGTCGCGTTCAGCTGCGCGGTGTTGGTCGGCGTGTAGTTACCGATCATCTTCGTCGCCGAAGCCGTCAGCAGAAGCACCGAATCGCCCCAGTCGGTAGTACCGCTCCAGGGCCCGTTGCCCGTCGCGACGAGCAGGTTGCCGCTGCCCGGGACGACGACGGCGCCGGCGCGACCCCAGATCGCGGAGTCGCTGGAGGCACACGAGCTGGGCGCGATCAGGCCGTGCCGGTTGGAGCAGAGCGAGTTCCAGACGTGTAGGAGCCGGCCACTCGTCGAGATGATCGCGACGTGACCCTGGTAGGGCGGCTGGTCGCCGATGTAGCCGCCGGTCGTCGCGATCACGTGCCCGCCGGCGAAGTTGAGCGAAGAGGTGATCTTCTCGCGCTGCGGCAGCTTGGTGATCGAAACCCGCCACACGGCGTGACCCTTTGCGACGGACAGCTTCTGGATGCGGCCGTCGGGTGAGGAAGCATAGATCCAGCGCCGGCTCGGATCGGCGACCGGCGTCGCGGTTGTGATCCGGTACGAGCCGGCCCAGTTACGGTACCCGCGCGGCGTCCACTTCCAGAGGATCGATCCCTTCGCGGCGTCGATCGCCAGCGTGATCCCGTAAGTGGTCGTGACGAAGAAGGCGTCACGCGTCACACCGCGGATCTTCACGCCGTGCAGATAGATCGCCGACGAGTCGACGGTCCCCGGCAGGTGTACCTGCTGCCGCTTCAACCCCGAGACGTTCGCCGCGGAGATACCGGTTGCGAATGTCACCGAGCCGCTTCGTCGAGCGTCCCAGTTGAAGCGCGTCCAGTCGTGCCCGCTGACGACGGTGCTCGCGGCGACGCCGGTTCCAGACGAGCCGGCCGGAGCCACACGGCCGCCACAGGCGACTACGAGAAGTGCGACCGTGAGCACGGCGCCGGACGAGACCTTCATCGGCACTGTCTCGGTCTACCCGGTTGGCTTCGGGACAAACCTCGGCGCCGGCGGTACCGCTTTCTGGGCAAGAAACAACCCCTCATAGAGGGGGCCGCTAGTAAAGGGGTGAGTTCGGCAGGCTGCGACCTGCCTGGTCACCGCTCAGGAGGCGATGCGGATACCGAGCTCGAGCAGCGCGCTCAGTTCTCCTCGGCGGATTGCCTCCGCCCGTTGCGCGGAAGTACCGCTGCGGAATGAATCTGCCCAGATCGCATCAATGACCTCTCGTTCCTTCTTTAATGCAGGTTGGCTTGTATGAGTACGTGACCGGGCGAGTCTTCGCGTTCTTGATTCTCTTCTCCGCGACGCAGAGGACTTTCTTGCTCTCATTTCCCTCCCTTCGTTTATCGATTGATAACCAGCCTACAGCCCATCGTCGGATAGCCGATGCCCGACCTCCGCGAGGCGAAACATCGCCTCCTCAATACGGCAACAGCGCTAACGTCCGCTCCATGAGTTGGGAGCTCTGGACGCTCGCGCTGCTCGGCGGACTAGCGCTCGCTTGGGGCGCCGCCGTCCTCTTTCTCGTCTTCGCAGGCCGCCGCACGCAGGCGCGGGCGCTCGTCGGCTTCATCCCCGACTGCATCGTCCTGGTCGGAAGGCTTCTGCGCGACCCGAGGGTGCCGCGCCGGCGCAAGCTACTGCTTGTCGCGACCGCCGGCTACCTGGCGCTTCCCTTCGACCTCGTCCCCGACTTCATCCCGGTGGCGGGTCAACTCGACGATGCGATCATCGTGGCCCTCGTTCTCCGTCACCTGCTCCGCGGCAACGAACAAGCCATCCGCGAGCTCTGGCCCGGTCCCGAGCACTCGCTCGAGTTGCTTCTGCGCTTGATAGGCCGCGGCGTGCCGCTAGACGAGTCGGCTTAGCCGAGGCCGGACGAGCCCGGCCCGATGCGTTTAGGCGGACGGTCGGCTGCCTTTCCGGAACAAATCGTCGTACGCCCGGCCGGGAATGGGAATCGCTCCGCAGATTTCGCACTTGTCCTGATCGTTCCATTTGTGAGTGTGCGGCTTGTGCTCAGCGCTCTTGTCTTCCGCGCTCTTTGGCTTCCTGTGCAATCCGGTCATCTTGGCGCCTTCTCATAACCACATCGATGCTGGGACAGAGGCCTCACTTATCGCCCGGATTAGGTGTTCCGAAACCGATCAAGCCACCGCTCCTGCTATCGCTCAGCCCGTAACGCCCGGCCAGAGAAGGGGCAGCGTCTAGGACGCCATGCGCGACGGGTCACGATAGAGATCGCCGGGGGCGATGAATCCCTGCATCCGCTGCGGGCCGGGATGGAAGACTACGACCTGCTGCTCGCGCTGCTGGAAACAGGTGCCGCCGGGCGCGCCCTGCCAGTACTTCTGCACCGTCAGCCAGACGTAGACGGCGACCTCGTCGTAGGGCACGTCTGCCTGCGCCACCTCGTAGCGCTTGCCGTTCTGGTTCTCCGTGCCCTCGGGCCCCTGGTACGAGTACCACTCCGCGCCCGGGCCGTTCAGCTCGACG
>Ga0209540_10002392_pt1 | contig 13389 bp, 12 predicted proteins | sample BarGraIncu01121A_FD_184501 | JGI IMG/M metagenome (GOLD analysis project Ga0209540, IMG submission 184501) | Arctic peat soil microbial communities from Barrow, Alaska - Barrow Graham LP Incubations 011-21A (SPAdes) (version 2) | ecosystem: Environmental > Terrestrial > Soil > Wetlands > Peat... | reverse complement strand
TGCTTTTTTGTACACATTCTCTGGTTTTGATCTCCCTTCTCAATCGTCAATCAGCAGATTGATAAACAATTCAAAAATCACGAAAAACACAATCAATCGATAAACAATAAACTGTCAAATTGTTGGTCTGAAAGTGGGCTAAAAATCATAGAAATCACACTCTATAACCGTAGATAGAAATGTCAAATTCATATTGGACAAAATGGTTAAAAATCGTAAAAACCACGTTTGTTCAAATCAAAAATAACTGTCAAATCTATGTCAAAAAAAAGATAATAAGATGAGATTATGATGAACTTGATAAAAAGAATATTCACTCAGTAATAATTTGAACTGTCAAATTTGGGTTATAATGATGGGGATGCTGTGAAAAAAAGCGTGATAACTAATATCGAAGGCTGGGTTGCGAATGGCGGCATACTTCACGTAGAATGTCTTGGCACAGATACAATGGATGATGCAGTGGAAAGTGTTGCTGCCACAAAAAATAAACATCCATGGTATGGATTTATAGGGATAAATGGGTCTGATCGAGATCAGGTTCCAAATGGTCTAACACCACCAAGCGATGATTCATCAACATACAATAGATCGAAGGATGGGAGGTTCATGAAACTTGTGGACAATATTACGCCTTTCAATGTATCTTATACATTTAATATGACACCCCCGATCCCTCTTGCCGGACTTGCAGATCCGGGAGCGCCTTACGACCCTGTTGCCCAGACAGATAATACAAGCGGAATGTTCGGATCGGAAATTCAAGCAAATGGAAAACCTTTTCGTGCGTCTACAACAGCATTCTCTCTTCGCAAAAATCCAAACCAGGTAAATCCAGATACCAATATCATTGCATATGCCTCATATGCAAATGGCACACCACTTTATGGTGATTATTCTTCAGAAAATAATGTTAAAGTTCCGATGTTGACTTACATTGAGGCTCCATACGACAAAGGATTAGTGGTATATGTCGCAGGACACAATCTTACTCAGCGCGCTGGCTATACACAGCGGCTGATTTTTGAGTCTTTCTTTGCGGCTTCGATGAAACGGACTGAAACTATGATCGTTTCTGCTAAAACGATCAATGTCACTATCAAATATTTCGATGGCAAGGTAATGAGTGAAGACACTTTATTAATTAATATATAGGGTGGTTTATGATACGAAAACGTTTTGTCTCGGACGATTCCGCGCTTACCGTGACGTTAGAGACCATTCTTCTGTTCAGTATATCAATAATCGTTATGCTTATGATTTTTCAATCATTCCAGGGTTTGAACCAGAAGCATAATAAGATGATGCTGGAAGAACAAATGTATACGATAGGGAACAGCATCGTAAAGAAAATGTCTGAGATGAACCTTGAAGCAATATCAAGCCAGGGAAATGATGCAAAGACTTCGATCAGATCAGAATTCTGGATACCCGCAAAAATAGGTGACAACACTTACACGATCAAACTAAGTGAACAACAAATCATACTTGAAACCTCCAGTGACCCTTATATTACTGTCGAAGTACCTTTCAGTTCAGATATTAAATTTGCTGAAAATAGCACCGTTTACAGTTCGGACTATAAATATGTACTTCAATATGACCCTCAAAGTGCGCAAATGTTTTTCGAGAATGGGGGCGTAGAACCAGATCCGGACAACAATGATCCCGTTATCTATATTATTTCGCCGCCAGAGGGTACCATTAAAAATACAACTGTAATTAATGTCAGTGTAAACAATGATCCGGACGTGACAAGAGTTGAGTATTTCGTTAACCTTTACGGGCAGAACGATCCACCACCACATAACTATACTGGCAGAAAATCGTTCAACTGGTCTTGGGATACTACCACAATGGACAATGGTAAATACAATGTGACTGCAAAGGCATACTATGCATCGGGGAATAGTGGCTTTGATAATAGAACGTACACTATAAGCAACACAGGATCAGTCATTCCAGTAGTCACCATACTTTCTCCGGACAATAACTCCACCGTATATTTTACAAATCCCGTTATCCAGGTGGTTATAAGAGACAATAAGGGAAGAAATTTATCCTCAAGTTCATTAATAGTTAATGGGTCCGAGCAGAATCTAAATGCTACATTTTACCATCTGGAAAATCAAAAACTGACTACTATCACATATACGCCTTTAAAGAATATGAGTTGTAATTCAAACAACAACATAAATCTTACGGTTAAAAATGATTCAGTGACCACCCTGCTCTATAAGAACTGGTCTTTTAAAATAAACTGCACAACTGATATAATTAATCCTTCAGTGAGTATAATTTTTCCCTTTACAAACGCATCTGTTGTGTCTGGTTCTCCTATAAGTGTGACATACACTGCTTCTGATAACAATTCAGGCATCAATAATCTTTCAATCAATATTACAAAAAATGGCTTGCCTCTGAATAATTTTACCGCTACTATTTCTGAATATCCAACTGTCATAAAGACTATCGACCCCCCCGAGACATGGACTTTTCCCGAAACTTATATAGGTAATATGAGTTACTCATTTAACATTTCTGTATTTGATAGGGCTGGAAATAGAAACTATTCAAAAGTGGTGAATCTTACAGTACCGCCTGGCCAGGATAATCAACTTGAAGTGGTGACATCCGGAAAGACGCTGACTAACTCAAATAAAACGATCGGGAATATAACGCTCAGGGATAGTTCCCCTTTTGATTCGATGGTAGTGACAATAACGAAAATCAATGTATCCTGGGTTACAAACTCTAGCGAACATATCAATAGGGTAAAATTTGACGAAAAAATGAAATGGAATTGTACAGGAAGCTATACCCCGGGTGGAACCCAATTGTCTGGAAAATCATTAACTTTAAATCAATTCACCGTCTCTGGCTCACCCATATCCCTGGGATTGGATTTTGATATGGATGTATCAGGCAAGGCATTTACTATTAAGTTCTTATTTAGCGATGACACAACCAAAACGGTGACATTTAACACATAAAAGGATTATGAAGAAATTTATACAATCTGAAAGTGCAGTTTCCGAGTCATTGAGTTTCGCACTGACCCTGGGAATTGTATTAGTCTCAACTGCCATGGTCTTTTATGGAGGTATGCCCATCGTTGAACAATCGCAAAAAACCACGCATTTTATTGAAATGGAGAGAAGCTTTATCTTCATATCACAAAATATCGATAAAGTTGCGCGTGAAAATGCGCCTGTAAGGAATACGGAATTGAAAATAAAAGGCGGAACCTTCAGGGTATCTCATGACAGCTCTATCACCGTTGGTGATTATACTTACGAACTCGGCTCCATAGAGTATTCATACGATGATAAAACGGTGGCCTATGAAAATGGAGGAATATTTACAAAATATCCTGCATATCCTGAAGATAAGGTAGTAATGGTTTCAAGGCCCACATTCTCTCTGGGGACGGTCACAACGATTCCTGCTATTGAACTGGTAGGTGAGTCGGATATCAGTGGAGAGGGGATCATAAGGATAAATTCCATTCATTCCACTGCTTCTTCTCCCCTGCAACGTATCAACGCAACTGAAAATGTTTCTTTGGTGATAAAAAGCAACTATTATCAAGGATGGTTTGAATACCTGAATGAGAATATAAAAGAACCCGCGGGCATTTGCCATGCGCCAGATAATTTAACCAGATCCGTAACATGTTCTATTAACTCAACTATTGTGAATGTAGACAGTGATATGATATTAATTAAAATGGAGAGTTAATATGAAGTCAAAAAAAATGATGATAGAATCCGATGATGCAGTTTCAGAGGTCCTTGGCTACTCTCTCATTCTTGGCATCGTAGTAATCTCAGTCGGCCTCATGACGGTCAGTTCATTTCCTATCCTTTCAGATTTAAAAGATTCAGTATTCATGGAAACTTCATTAGAGTCCCTTTCAATAGTTGACGGAAGAATAAGCATGGTCGCATATGGAACGACCCCTTCCCAGCCCTCAAGATTTGATCTTAATGGCGGGAAAATGATCATAGGTAATGAAACCGATAGTAGAGTGACTATAAAAGTCGCCAATAGTTCGGGAGTGTGGAATGAGATATTCAATAAATCGCTGGGCAAACTTGAATACGTTGTGGGAGATCAGAAAATTGGATATGAAGACGGGGGACTGTTCAGGAAATATCCGGAAGGAAACACAGTGATGATCACACCCCCGGAATTCACCTTTAATGGGGGGACGTTGACTTTTCCCATCATAAGGATAGAAGGCAACGATTCGATCTCCGGGAAAGGAGTTATTACTATTAATGCGATCTTAAATAAATATCCGCCGGTTATAATTTATCCGAATGTCTCGAATAATTCTCTCAACCCGATTTTTGGCAAACAAGTAAACATCACAATAAAGAGCGAATACTATAAGGCGTGGGCAAAATATGTTGAAGAGGGAACAGAAGCTGTCCCGACCACGAACGATTCAACTCAAGAAGTAAAGGTTTTTATTAATGCGAGTTCGGGGGATATCTACTACCTTCACATTGTTGAACATGAAGTGAACATCGTGTTTCAATAGTGGGGTTTCATTATGAGATCAAAATCATAATAATAAATTGTCAATAACGATGGACAGGTTGGGGAGTGGGGGTTAGTGTATTTAAAAAAATATCCTGCCCATCGCAGGATTCCATAACAATATTAACGTATATAAAGATGTCGACCGACTAAATGAACAATGTTAAGAAGAGTTTTTTCACCTTGCAACCTTTATAAATCCTTAAATCAATAAGGTAAAAATATATGAATTTCAAAGGAAGCAGAACTGAAAAAAATCTTCTTGCAGCTTTTGCAGGGGAGTCACAGGCAAGGAACCGATATACTTACTTTGCAAGTGCGGCAAGGAATGAAGGATTTGAACAGATAAGCGCGATCTTTCTTGATACAGCGGATAACGAAAAGGAACATGCCAAGATCTTCTTCAAGCATCTCCAGGGCGGGGATGTTGAAATAACGGCAATGTATCCGGCCGGGGTCATCGGGAAGACCGTTGAAAACCTACTTGCAGCGGCAGATGGTGAGAAACTTGAATGGGGCACACTTTATCCGGGATTTGCGAAAATCGCAAAAGAAGAGGGATTTCCTAAAGTTGCCGAATCGTTCACCGAAGTGGGCGAAGTTGAGCAGTTTCACGAAAGACGCTACCGTGAGCTATATAATATTGTAAAGTCCGGATCATTCTTTAAAAAGAACACGAGTGTAAAATGGCACTGCAGGAACTGCGGATATATACATGAAGGCACAGAGGCGCCAGATGAATGTCCTGCATGCAATCATCCGCAGGCATACTTTGAGGTGCTTGCCGAGAACTGGTAAGAATAATCAACCACAGAGGACGCAGAGATCACAGAGTTGTTTTAGTTCTCTGTGCCCCCTGCGCTCTCTGTCAAAACAGAAGATATAAAAAATGTTTTGAAATTAAACTCTTAGAATAATTGTGTAGAGCTGGTATGTCAACTCTTTTATCCGATGATCGATGCATCAAATCCAGGGATGTGCGGGAAAATGCCTGGGATTGCGATATCAGCATCTGCAAATCCCTGTGCTGCCATAACTGCGCAGTCCTTACCAGGGATGAAGTTTCTGAACTTGTATCAAATGCAAGGAAAAAATATGAAATTGAGCTTGACCCAAAAAGATATTTTAGATCGGTGAAGGGCGAACATGGAACCTATTTTGCGGTAAAAATGATCAAGGGGCGATGTATCTTCTTAAATAAAGAGGAGCGATGCCGCATATACGAATGCCGGCCAGTCCTGTGCAAGCTATATCCTGTTATTGATGTTGATGACATTGATGAGCGATGCCCGATGGCAAACAGGTTATCTAAAGATGAGATCGCGGTTTTAAAGATGAGGTACGAAGAAGAAGTGGATGAAGGGATTAAAGCGGAAAAGACCTTCATATTCGTCTGAGTAGATTTACAGTATCTGTATCCCGAATTCCTTCAGGCTTTCAACCAGGGCGCAAAGTGGAAGCCCGATAACATTGAAATGATCGCCTTCGATCCTTTTTACAAAGACTGACCCCAATCCCTGGATGGCATAGGCACCAGCCTTATCCAGTGGTTCTTTTGTTTTTACGTATGCATCGGTCTCTTTCATCGTCAATTTCTTAAAAGTCACCCTGGTTTCCACTGACCTTGACAAACTTTTACCCGTATCTGTATCAATAATTGTAAACCCTGTAATAACAGAATGGGTTGAACCATTAAGCAACATCAGCATTCTGCTTGCCTCTTCTGTTGTATGCGGTTTACCAAGTATTTTTTCTTTCATGACAACAAAAGTATCAGCAGCAATGATTATAGCATCATCATATTTCCCTGCTACTGACCTTGCTTTTTCAAGCGATAAGAACCTTGCCAGCTCATGAGGGCTTATCGGGAGGTTCATATCCTCTTTATGATCGGCAGGATCGATCTTGAATTGCAGACCGGTCAGTTCAAGCAGTTCTTTCCTTCTTGGGGACGCTGATGCCAGTATTATCGTTCGTGTCTCACGCATACTGCCCTGCCACAAAACCGGAAGCCCATGCCCAGTGCAAATTGTAACCGCCAAGCTGCCCGGTCACATCTATGACCTCGCCAGTAAAATAGAGCCCCTTTACCTTTCCTGATTCCATAGTCTTTGATGAGAGTTCGTTCGTGTCTATCCCTCCAAGGGTGACCTCAGCCGTTCTATAATCCTCTGTAGATTTTGGCCTTGTCTCCCAGTTGTGGAGCTCGTGAGCGATTTTCCTGAGTTCTTTTTCATTATACTGGTTGACTGGTTTTGATTGTAGATTCAAATCGCACCAGTTCTTTGCAAGGCGCGAGGGGAGAAAATCAGAAAGTAGGTTATGCATCTCAGTCTTGCTTTTGTTTAACTGTTTTTCTGTAAAAAATCCGAATATATCGATATCAGGTAATAGATCAATTACGATTGTCTCGCCCTCCTTCCAGTAAGATGAGACCTGAAGTATCGCTGGACCGCTAAGTCCCCTGTGTGTGAAGAGAACGCTTCCCCGAAAAGTTATTTTGTGGCATTTGATGGATGCGTCAATTGAAATACCGCTTAATTCACCAAATATTTTCATATCTTCCCGTGAAAAAATGAAAGGAACAAGAGCAGGTCTTGTTTCTTTAACTTTCAGGCTGAACTGTTTTGCGATCATATATCCTGAGCCTGATGCTCCTATCTGGGGATATGCCAATCCTCCGGTAGCGATAACTAGAGACTCGCATTCAAATATCCCATGATCTGTGGATATTATGAACTGATCTGTCGGGTCAATCGGCTCAATCTGACCAGTCTGGTCAACTTGATCGATTTTTTTTACATCCAGGATCCTGCAATTGAGCATCATTGTTACGCCGGCATCATTGCATTCCTTCTCTAGCATCCGTATTATATCCTCAGAACTCCCGGCACAGAATAATTGCCCTCCATCTCGTTCCTCATATTTCACGCCATGTTTTTCAAGCAAGGCGATAATATCTCGGGGCTTGAAACGGGAAAGCGCAGATTTGCAAAAGTGCGGATTATTTGATATGAAATTTGTGTGGGATATATTGATATTAGTAAAATTACAGCTTCCGCCTCCGGAAATATGAATTTTACTCCCTATCTTTGAAGCATGATCAAGAACAAGGACAGATCGTCCTCTTTTTCCGGATTCGATGGCGCACATCAAGCCTGATGCGCCTGCTCCAATAATAATTACATCTTTTTTGGTCATTTTTTTTCCGATTTTGTACACGTTGCTTTTTTGTGCAATAATTTCCTGGTTTTGGATAACATAATTATAGTTCAGGAACTATTTGGATTTAGTTAATAATATAAGAGGTTAAAAATGGTTACCATTGATCCTTGCAAACGGCTGATGACGATCCGGACACAGCTTATTCCGGCAATGCTCACAGGAGCAATAGAGAACACATGCTCTGATATAAAAATCGCTATCGAAATTACTCTGCCTTCTCTAGAGGAGAAATGCCATGATCTTGCTGAAAAATGTACGAAAAATTCGCCGGATTGTGGAAAAGATATTGAATTATGCAACCCCGAAAATATCAGAAAGGTTTTCTCACTGACAAGGGAACGATTGGAGAAGATCTGGAAACAACGCGAGTTGCAAGAAAAAGAAACAAAGAGAGCATTTTTATGATGTTTTTTAAGAAGCATAAATAGTAAGAAAACTGCATTTATTCTGACAGGATCGACAGGATTTGGCTGTCAAATGACATGTTTTAACCGTTATGGGTTGAAAAAAGATCTAATTTATGATGAAAGAATGTGCGAAAAATGGGATTGATATTATATATTCCAAATTGCTTGGGCTTCATATCGAAATAGAGTATAATTATAATACAGCTTTGCGTTCCATCAGATTCTTGAAGCCTGGAGAACATCATACAGAAAAAAAGACGCTTGATATTACTTTCGAACTTCAACGCTATTTTAATGGTGAAGTGGTTGAGTTCACATTTGATCTGGATATATCCCACCTTTCGCAATTTGAGCAAAAAGTGCTTGGAGAAGCAAAAAAGATCAAATATGGAAAGACAATAACCTATTTGCAGCTTGCAGAGAAGATAGGCTGCAGGGGACCGCGCGCGGTGGGGAACGCACTTGGGAAAAATCCCCTGCCGATCATAATTCCCTGCCACAGGGTCGTGGCAAAAAAGGGTATCGGCGGGTACTCGGCAGGAATAGATATTAAAACCAGATTGCTTGAATTTGAAAACAAAAATCTCAATAACCTTTAATATATCAAGAATGAATGAGGAGTCCAGAGCCCCGATGGGGTAGAGGATATCCTTTGAGATTGCGGATCTTAAGACCTGGGTTCAATTCCCAGCCGGGGCGTTTATACAAAGTTTTTAACCTACCTTTTTCCATGACCTAATAGACTTGTTGGAGTGGATTTTGAAGATTTCAAGGTCAATAATCCCTTTATAGTAATACGTTTATTATGAAATTTATAAATGCCAGATAAAAACAACAAATATTTTGCTGCACATAAGGAAATTACATCCGTTGCAAGACTTTCTATTTATTCAAATACCCTGCTGCTTGTCATCAAACTCGTTGTGGGCACCTTCATGGGTTCAATAAGTGTCCTCTCCGAAGCCTTACATTCAGGTATAGACCTTATTGCCGCCGTTATAGCTAACTATTCAGTCAAGAAAGCCGGGCAACCGGCTGATGATGAACACAGGTTCGGCCATGGCAAATTCGAGAACGTATCAGGAACTATCGAGGCAATTCTTATTTTTGTGGCGGCAATAATCATCATATATACAGCAAGTAAAAAAATACTGCTGGGAGAGAAACTAACGAATGAATTTATAGGCATAGGTATTGTGGTTATGGGAATATCCGCCATCGTAAATTTCTATGTCTCAAGAAGAATAATGGCAGTTGCAAAAAGGGCAGAATCCATTGCTCTTGAAGCTGATGCATATCATCTTACAACGGATGTATATACATCGATTGGTGTCTTTATAGGTCTTGTCTTAATAAAAATCACCGGGAATTCTATTTTTGACCCGGTCATGGCAATAATCGTGGGCTTTATAATCCTCAAGGCTTCGTATGACCTGACAAAGCGTTCTGTATCAGGGATCATGGACGTAAAACTTTCTGATACAGAAGAAGAGCTCATTAAGTCAATAATTCATGAACATTATTCACAATATGCGGAATACCATGACCTGCGCTCACGGATGTCTGGCGCTGAGAGATTCGTTGACCTGCATCTTGTCGTGCCTAAGAACCAGAATGTTGTGGATGCGCATGATTTCTGCGACCATCTTGAAAAAGAGATAAAGGAGAAGATCCCCAATCTTTCAATATTAATACACATCGAGCCATGCAAGACTGGTTGCGACATATGCACGAAATTGGACGTGTGCACAAATCCTGATATTGCACAATAATTACGAGTGTCTTCGTACGAAATTTCATGATCTTTCTTTCCTGATGCCGAAAATATGAGTGATAATCCCACAATGGAAACTTTCTGCACCTACATTCTTAAAAATATCATAATGAAACAGTAAGAATTCACAATTCCCACATTTTATTTAGAGTTTTGGATAAATAGCTTATTTGTGCAAATGTTGCTAAATATTTATATATAACCTATGCCAATTATGTATATGTGCAAATTTTGCACTGAATGGTATTAAATCTATCTTACAAAAAAGGTGAATGAAATGGTTTCCAAAAGTTTTAAAGTATTAAGTTTGTCAATGCCAGTAGCCATGGTAATAGGAACAAGTATTGCAATAGAAGTCTCCCGATATTCATCCCTGATGCTGCTCATATTCTCTGCATTTGCAGGTCTGATGGGGTGCGTTTATTTAATAATAAAGCGGTCGCAGCGGTGTGGATTTCCCTGTAAACAGTATGAATTGGGCAGTCAACCGGTTACTACAAAATGAGCGATTGTTCCACCCGGGTCAAAAATATCCTGACATTTTTACTATAATTTATCGACCGGTCTTCTTTTTCGGATTGACAAAATCGGGTGAAATCGCATTCATTCCAAAGAGAATGAAATCATGGAAAACGCACCCCAAACTCCCATCAAACCCATTATACTTGGAGAGTGTGAATTTCTCGGAGGATGCATCCGCGTCAGGATATCGGTCAAAAACAGATCCGACCGATCTATCCTTGACACTGAGCTAGAGCTAAAAAGCGATAAGGATAGACTTAGTCTCATTCGCTACGAATATCCTGAAAAGAAAGGAAAGATACAGCTTGGCACCATCGATCCAGGTACTAGCCGCACGATTACGTTCTATCTTGACCCTCTGATATGTGCAAATGCAAGTATAGATATAAACAGTATCATGAGCTTCAAGGATTCCTTCGGAATGCGAGATTCTGCGCAGATGGAAACCCTGAAGATAAAAGTGGTATGCCCAATATTGCGTACAGAGCAGGAAATCAATATTGTCCGGCTAAAGATACTCACCGAAGAGCTTCAGTTTAAGGACAGCCTTGTCTATATCTTTCCGGGAGGTATAGAGTTGCAGGATATTCTGATATCATGCAGGGATGTGATCCAGCTCCATGATGTGAAACATATAAAGACCTTTAAAACTGCGGATGAGAGAATATACGAATCGTGGCATTACGGGAAAACCAGCGTCACAAGATATGACGTTTTGGTAAAATGCACGATACGCAGAGTTACTAAAAGCATTGAGATCATGGCATCAGGAAATGATCCCCGTAAGATCACAGGCCTTCTTGCAAAGATCGGGCATGACCTCACAAAAGAGTTTGAGAAGCTCGGGAAAGTCCAGCCTGTTTTTAATCTTCATATCAAGGATTATATTATACAGAGAAGCAATCTCCTGAGTTTGTGCGACCTTGATGGAAACTGCAGCGGGACTATAGTTATCGAGAATAGCGTGATTCAAAGGTCAAATGCAGATTCAAAGATTCGTGGGAAAAAAGATCAAAGTGAAAAAGAAGAGGAGGAGAGCATACTGAGGGAGGAGGAACAACAGACAAAAATCGGGCACCTGAGAAGAAAACAGGACGATAGGGGGCTCCTGGAAAGAGAGGAGGAACGACCGGAAAAAAATATTGAGGAAGAAGAGATGGTGCATGGGGAGAACGTTGGACATGTTAGATCGCATCGGGAAGAAGAAGAGAAGACACATAAAAAAGAAGATCATGAGCATGAATCCGGGCAGAAAGAACAGCAAGAAAAAGAATCCTGCGACATGATAGAAATAATCCAGGAACGATCAAGACAAAGAATAAATGTCAAAACCATAATAATTAACAAAACTCAAGAATTATCAAACTCTGGATATCAGGAAGAGCGCGGTGTGAATTTTGAGGTTATCAGTGTGGATAAGCTCGTGGAATCCCTTACCCATAACTGCAAGAACACGTTTTATATAGTTGATGAATTTCCTATCGAGAATGGGAGATTACTTTATCTGGCCCGCGATTTGGCTGGAGAGAAGGCATATTATCTGCTCACGGTCGTTGTCAGGGAATATGAAGGATTGACACAGGTTCTATTGAGGGCTAATTCAGATAAGAATTATGGTGTCAATGGTTCTTTGAATTTTATCCTGGATAACCTGCGTTATCTTGCCATAAATGCAAGTGCCAGAGAGATCGGGATAATTAGTCAGGAACAGGTCATCATCATTATTGATTCTGTTGTTCACAGGGTGGAAGAGGAAAGAGCGCGCAGGAAGAGAGAAGAACAAGAAAGGTTGCACCGGGAAGAAGAAGCGAAAAAGCGAGAAAAAAAAGAACAGGAACTCAAAGAACAAGAAGAAAAAGAACATAACAAAAAGAAAGAGCCCAAAGAGGCTAAAAGAAGAGAAAAAGCAAAACAGGAGCAGGAGTGTATAACTAAAGCTGATCTGAGTTCAAGTGAAAAGAAAGAAGGACTCTTTCGGATCATGTTTTTAGCTGTGATGATTGGTTTGCTGGGATACTGGGGGCTTGCTCCTTTTGCGAGTGATTCAAATCAATCTTTGAGATCATCACCAACATTTTCTGCATCATTTACAGACTTCAACGGTATGGAGTTCGTCTTGATACCAGCGGGAGAGTTTGATATGGGCTCGCCACTCAATGAAGAGAACAGAGTAAAAAATGAAGGTCCAGTCCATAATGTGAAAATCCCAAATGCCTTCTACATGGGAAAGTATGAGGTTACACAGGAACAATGGCGCAAGGTTATGGGAAATAATCCTTCAACATTCAAAGGAGATGACCTCCCCGTTGAGCAAGTCTCATGGAACGATGCCCAGGAATTTATCTTGAAACTTAATGAGAATGAACATGTGAACAAATATCGGCTTCCAACAGAAGTGCAATGGGAATATGCAGCCCGGGCTGGAACCACAATGATGTATTCTTTTGGTTATAATGAATCAAAACTTGGTGAGTATGCATGGTATATTGGAAATTCAGAGGGCACAACCCATGCGGTTGGCCTTAAGAAGCCAAATCCATTTGGACTTTATGACATGCATGGTAATGTCTATGAATGGGTGCAGGATAGTTATTATGATAGCTACAAAGTCGCCCCAAAAGATCCAAGTTTAGGGGAATATGTCAGCTTAAGCCGGGTTTTTCGGGGCGGTAGCTGGATCAGCAACTCCGGAAGCTGCCGTCTGGCAAATCGTGAAGAAAACGACCAGGGAAAGCGCTTCAGCAACTTGGGCTTTCGACTTGTGCGGGATCTTTGAACCCTCTCCACGCCTGAAGGCGGGAGATTCCAGAGTTCATATAACCTCTCTGTGGCTCTCATCTTCACAGATTACATCATCCACAGCCTCAGTTATAGTTGCTTCTGATTGAACGGACGATCCGCTCTGTCTCTGGT
>Ga0209540_10002389_pt1 | contig 13395 bp, 12 predicted proteins | sample BarGraIncu01121A_FD_184501 | JGI IMG/M metagenome (GOLD analysis project Ga0209540, IMG submission 184501) | Arctic peat soil microbial communities from Barrow, Alaska - Barrow Graham LP Incubations 011-21A (SPAdes) (version 2) | ecosystem: Environmental > Terrestrial > Soil > Wetlands > Peat... | reverse complement strand
GTCGCCGGGCGGAACCTTGGCCAAGATCTCCCCCACCTTCCGTCCCGACACGGTGAGGCAATCCTTGTTGAGCAGCGTCTCGAGGCGCTTCATCACGGCCGGGATGCCGCCGGCGAACTCGATGTCTTCCATCACCGTCTCGGCGGCGGGCTCGATCAAAGTGAGCTGCGGCGTGACGCGGCTGAGCCGGTCGAAATCGGCGAGCGTGATATCCACCTCGGCGTCGTGGGCGATGGCCGGGATGTGCAGAGTCGTGTTGGTCGAGCCGCCGAGCGCCATGTCCATGCGGATCGCGTTCTCGAGCGACTCGCGCGTGACGATCTGGCGCGCCGTCACTTGCTCGCGCACGAGGTCGCAGACGCGCTCACCGGCGAGCTCGGCCAGGCGCATCTTCTTGGCCGAGCCGGCCAGGGCGGTGCCGGTGCCGGGGAGGCTCATGCCCATCGTCTCGGTCAGGCAGGCCATCGTGTTGGCGGTGTACAGGCCCTGGCAAGAGCCCTCGCCCGGGCAGGTCTCGAGCTCCATCTGCTCCGCCTCGGCCTCGCTCATGCGTCCGGCCTGGCGCAGGCCGACGGCCTCGAAGGTGTTACGCACCAGCGCCAGTCGCTGGCCGTGCAGGTGTCCCGCGCGCATCGGCCCGGCGGTGACGACGATCGCCGGGATGTCTAGCCGGCAAACCGCCATCAGCATGCCGGGGGTTATCTTGTCGCAGTTGGTGAGCAGCACCAGCCCGTCGAGCTGGTGGGCCTGCACGATCGACTCGACCAGGTCGGCGATCAGCTCGCGCGAGGGCAGTGAGTAATGCATGCCGGTGTGGCCCATGGCGATGCCGTCGCAGATGCCCGGCACACCGAAGAAGAAGGGCACCCCGCCGCCGGCCGCGATCCCCCACTCGATCTTCCGCTCCAGCGCACGCATGCCGACGTGCCCCGGAATCAGATCTGTGAAGCTCGAGCAAAGCCCGATGAACGGCTTGGACATCTGGTTGGCCGTAATTCCGGTTCCGTACAGGAGCGCACGGTTCGGCATTCGCTCGATTCCCTGCTTGATCTGATCGCTGCGCATTTCGGTTGTCTCTCCTTCTCCGCGGACTATGGAGAGCGTAGCGAGCGCTAGGCGCTAGAGCGCGGCGGACGGCGCAGGAAAAGTCGGTGTCAGACACCGATTAGCGGAGCAGCGCCTCCAACCCCACCGTCAGTCCCGGCGGCAGGGTATTGAGCTTCTGCAGCGCCAGCACGATGCCGGGCAGGTAGGCCTTCCTCGAGAAGGTGTCGTGGCGGATCGTGAGCATCTGCCCGAGACCGCCGAAGAGCACTTCCTGATGAGCCACGAGCCCAGGCAGGCGTACCGAGTGGATGACCGGGCCGGTGCCCATCAGATCGGCTGTCGCCTTGGCCGTGCCCGAGGGTGCGTCCTTCTTCGTCTCGTGATGCAGCTCGACGATCTCGGATCGCTCCATGAAGTGAGCGGCCTCGCGCGCGAAGCGCATCATCAGCACCGCGCCGATGGCGAAGTTCGGAACCAGGAAGACCGGCTTACCGGCTTCCTTCCCGAGCTCGTCCAGTCTCGCCAGTTGCTCGCTCGACATGCCCGTCGTCCCGACGATGCAGGGGATGCCGTGCGCGAGCGCGTCCTCCACGTTCTTCACGACCGCACTCGCCTCGGTGAAGTCGATGATCGCGTCGGTGTTGTGAAGGTCGAAGGACACACCGACGTCGACGCCCATCACGTCATAGCCGGCTTCCCTCAATGCCGGACAGATATCGCTGCCGACTTTCCCTCGGCAACCAAAGAATGCAACTCTCATGCCGCTGACCTCCTCGCCAGACCGGGGTTGATCGCGTCGACGGCAGTATAGAAGCGTTTCTCGTCGGGGCCAATTCCAGCCACCGATAGGCGCTCGGGAGCAAGCAGCATGCTCGCCAGCTCGCTGACCGCGTCGGGCTCGACGGCTTCCAGCTCGGCGATGATCCGTTCTGGAGAGAGGAGCTCCGTGTCGCTGATCAGCGACCGCCCCAGTCGCGTCATGCGGGTAGCGGTCGATTCCATCGAGAGCATGATGCGGCCGCGGGCGTGCTCCTTGGCCCGCTCCAGCTCGCCGTCGAGGAAGTGCCCGGCCGCGATCTCGGCGATTTGCTCACTGACGATTTCCAGGCAGGCCGAGACGTTGTCCTCGCGCGTGCCGAGGCTGACGCCGATCATGCCGGTGTCGGAGTACTGGGCGACGAAGCTGTAAACCGAGTAGGCCATGCCGCGCTTCTCGCGGATCTCCTGGAACAGGCGTGAGGAAGCCGAGCCGCCGAGGATCGAGTCGAGTAAAGAAGCGGCGAAGCGGCGCCGGTCAGAACGGGCGATGCCCGGAGCCGCCAGGCAGACGTGGTACTGCTCGGTCTCCTTGCTGTAGAAGCGGGCCGATGCAGTAGGCGTCTTGAGCAGCGGCTTGCGGACGTACGGCCTGGCGCCGGCGTGCTCGCGCGCGTTGGCAGCCTTCGTGACGAGCGAGACGAGCCGTTCGTGGGCCACGTTTCCTGCAGCCGCGACGACGACGTTGCCGGGCTGGTACATGCTCTCGTGATAGCCGGCGATCGTGCGCCGGCTGACCGAGGAGATCACCTCCGAGCGCCCCAGCACCGGCCGTCCGAGTGGATGGTCTCCGAAGACGGCCTCACTGGCCAGGTCGTGAACGTGATCCTGAGGAGCGTCGTCGAGCATGGCGATCTCCTCCAACACCACCTCGCGCTCGGAGTCGATGTCGGTGAATGTCGGCACGAAGACCATGTCGGTCATGACGTCGATCGCCCGCTCGAGCTGGTCGTAGGGCACTCGTCCGTAGACGACGGTGTGCTCGCGCGAGGTGGCGGCGTTCAGCTCGCCGCCGAGCTCGTCGAAGATCTCGGCGATGCGGCGCGCGTCGTAGGAGCGGGTGTCCTTGAACAGCAGGTGCTCGATGAAGTGTGTGAGACCGGCCTTGGCGGGCGTCTCGTCACGGGAGCCGACGCCGATCCAGAAGCCGAGCGCCACCGAGCGCACCGAAGGCATCCGCTCCGATATCACGCGCTCGCCCGAAGCGAGTTCCGAGAGGACAACCTTCTGCACGCCGCGATCGTAGCGAGCCGCGCCTGCCTCGTGACCGCATCGGGCGTGCGGGTCTGGCGAGATGAGCCCTTATCCCGGTCGGAATACGGCCTCGCGGGGACGACGGTCAGTGCCCGTTTGAAAGCAGCTGCTCGGATTCCTGCAGGAGCTTCTGGCGGTCGACGCCGATCATGTGCAGGACGCGGCTGGTGATCTCGAAGCCCGAGCAGACGAAGCCGTAGGTGATGTGCTCGGGCTCGATAGTCCGGTGCCCGCGCATGCCGGCCGCCTCCGCTGCGGTCGCCAAGATGTTCGCGGCCTCCGAGGTGGGCTCGATAGCGCCGAGTGCTTCGTCGCCCTCCCAGAGCGCCTCGGCAATCTGTGCCCTGGTGTCCTCGAGCGTTATGCCGTGCTCGAGCAGGAGTTGGGCGGCCGGGCCGCCCTCCTCGAGCACTCCAACGATCAGATGCTCCGCACCGAGCTCGTGGTGATGCGTGCGGTCCATCTCGTCGCAGGCGAGCAGGAGCGTCGATGCGCCCCGCTCGCCGATGCGTACGCCCAGCTCGCGCTGGAGCCGGGGCAGGTCGAGACGCGCCCGGCCATCCTGCGTTTTTTCGCGGCTCTTCTTGCCCCAGCGCATGCGTGTTCTTCTCCCTATCTCAGCGCCTGGGCCCGGATGGGCGGCGCCTACTTCTGTCGCCTTCTCGGGCCGGGCGTTCTTGTCGCTCGCCCTCGGGCCGGTTGGCCGCCTTCTCCTTGGCGATCTCGATCAGCGCCTCGGGCATCACGAGCGAGTCGCCGTCGTGCTTGGCGAGAAGCTTGAGCCCGATGCGGCCGCGCTCCTTGTCAACCTCCTGCACGACCACGTCGATGGTGTCGCCGCGGTCGAGCACGTCCTCGATCCTGTCGACTCGTCCGGGGCCGACGTTGGAGACGTGGAGCAAACCGTCCGTTCCCTTCTTCAGCTCGACGAAGGCGCCGAACTGGGTCAGCTTGACGACGCGCCCGGTGTACTCGTCGCCGACCTCGGGAGTCTTGGTCATCGCATGGATGGCCGCGACGGCGGCGTCGGCGTTGGTGCCCGACGTGGCGTAGACGAGCACCGTCCCGTCCTCCTGGATGTCGATCTGCACCTCGTAGTCGGCCTCCAGCGCGCGGATCGTCTCGCCGCCCTTGCCGATCACCATGCCGATCATCTCCGGGTCGATCGAGACGCTCGAGATGCGCGGCGCGTGGCCGGCCAGCTCTGCTCTCGGCTCGGGGATGGCGGCGATCATCTTGTCGAGGATGGCCTCGCGTGCCCTTTTTGCCTGCGCCAGCGCGGAAGTCATGATCTCGTGCGTGACGCCGGTGATCTTGATGTCCATCTGTAGGGCGGTGATGCCCTCGCGTGTGCCGGTGACCTTGAAGTCCATGTCGCCCAGGTGATCCTCGGCGCCCTGGATGTCGGTCAGGATGACGTAGTCGTCGCCCTCCTTGACCAGGCCCATGGCGATGCCCGAGACGGGGCTCTTGATCGGCACGCCGGCGTCCATCAGGGCCAGCGTCGAGCCGCAGACCGAGGCCATCGACGAAGATCCGTTCGACTCCAGCGTCTCGGAGACGAGCCGGATCGTGTATGGGAACTCCTCGGCGGAGGGGATCATCGGCTCGAGCGCCCGCTGAGCGAGTGCGCCGTGACCGATATCGCGCCGCTTGGGGCCGCGCATGAAGCCGGTCTCCCCGACCGAATAGGGCGGGAAGTTGTAGTGGTGCATGTAGTGACGCTCGGCCTCGAGCGACAGGTCGTCGATGCGCTGACCTTCCTTCGCCGTGCCGAGTGTCAAGAGCGTCATCACCTGCGTCTGGCCGCGCGTGAAGAGCGCCGAGCCGTGCGTGCGCGGCGAGACCGACACCTCGCACGTGATCGGGCGGATCTCCTCGGTGCCGCGGCCGTCGGGTCGACGCTTGTCAACGGCGATCTTCTGCCGGATCAGGTCCTTGTAGATGGCGTCGGTTGACTTGCGAATGAAGGTCTTCGTCACCTGGTCTTTGATCGGAGCCTCGCCCTCGGCAGGCGCCGGGCCGGCCGGGAAGGGCAACTCGACCCCTTCGACGATGCTGTCGACGAGCAGCTGGCGCTTGGCGGCGCGCAGCTCCTTGGAATCCTGCTCGGCGTCGGTCAGGGCGCGCAATTCTTTGCCGAACTGCTCCTGAACCGGCCCCTGGACGGCCGCGAGCTGCTCGCGCTCGAGGATCGCGTGCAGGCTGGTGCGTACCTGTGAGCGCCGCACGATGTCTTCCTCGCTGGAATCCATCGAGAGAGTGGGTGCGATCTCGCTTGTGATTTCCTCGACGAGTACTGCCGCCTCGCGCAGACCGAGCTCCGCGATGCGTTCGCGGAGGCGCTTGCCCTGCGACTTCTCGAGTTCGGCGGTTAGCTCGTTGTCGAGCCACTTTGGCTTGCCGACGCGACTCCGCAGCTCTTCCTGCGCCTCGCAGAGCTTCACGATCTCCTTCTGAGCGAGAGCGAAAGCCTCGAGAATCGTCTCCTCGGGAACCTCCTCGGCGCCCGCCTCGACCATCGTCAGCGCCTCCTTGGTGCCGACCACGAGTAGGTCGAGCTTGGACTCCTCCATCTCCTGCATCGAGCCGTTGACCACCAAGTCGCCCTCGATCAGGCCAACGCGAACGGCTCCCACGGGGCCCATGAAGGGCAGCGGGGAAATCATCAGCGCGGCCGAGACGCCGTTGATGCAAAGCGTGTCGTGTGCCGTGACGAGGTCGGCAGAGAGCACCGTTGCGATGCACTGCACCTCGTTGCGGAAGCCCTTCGGCCAGAGCGGCCGGATCGGGCGGTCGGTCATGCGGGCGGTCAGGATCGCTCGTTCTGTCGGGCGCCCTTCGCGCTTGAAGAAACCGCCGGGGATCTTGCCGGCGGCGTACATGCGCTCCTCGACGTCCACTGTCAGCGGGAAGAAGTCGGCTCCCTCGCGGGCCTCCGCTCGTCCCTGTGCCGTCGCCAGCACCATGGTCTCGCCTGAGCGAACAACCACCGCGCCACCTGCTTGCTTGGCTAGCTTCCCGGTCTCGAAGGTGATCTCGTGATCGCCAACGGTCACCGATACGGACTCAATCCGTCCGGTTCCAGTACTGGTCATCTCCAACTCCTCTGTTTGTCAGGCGGAGCGGGAGTTTGAGTGAGCCGGATCTTGGTCTCGGGCTCGCTCAAACTTCCACTCCCCATCTCTTCTCGAGCTCTAGCGCCTTAGGCCGAGCTCCTTGATCAATTCGCGGTATGCCTCGAGGTCGTTCTTCTGCATGTAGGTCTGCAGGCGCCGACGCTGCCCGACCAGCTTGAGCAGCCCACGCCGGGAGTGATGATCCTTGGGGTGGGTGCGCAGGTGGCCGTTCAGCTGGTTGATGCGCTCTGTCAGCAGCGCGATCTGAACTTTGGCCGAGCCGGTGTCCGACTCGGTCTCGCCGAAGCGCTTGAAAACCTCGAGCTTTGCTTCCTTTGTCAGGGACATGCAGTTCCTTCCGTTGCTTTCGTACCTTTGCCACTGATCCCAGCTCGCCGTCGGAAGCGCCTCGAACGATCGAGATCGTGGTGTTTGGAAAGACTACCAGTGCGGGGGCTTTGCGGTAGTGACGGCGGCGGCGAAAACGGGAATTCGGCGCCTCCGTTACATGGCCGCAAACCTCCAGACGATCGTGTTTCCGAATTGGCGTGAACCCGGCACTCTTCGGCGTCACTTTCTTTGGAAAAGGAAGGTACCGTGTCACGACCCCGCGGGTGGGTGGATTTGGCGGGGGGCGTGTAGGGGCAGGGTGCGAGTGAATTAGAAGTCAGGTCCGCGGCCCGGAGAGCCAGGCTCGCCCGAGACTCCAAACCGACGGCCAGAGCGGGCTTGTATCGTGCGGGTTGTGCGTGCGCTCATCTTCGATCTCGACGGAACGCTCGTGGACACCGTCTACGCCCACGTCTTCGCCTGGCAGCAGACGCTCGCCGAGGCCGGAATGCCGATCGACGGCTGGCGCATTCACCGCCGTATCGGTATGAGCGGAGGTCTCTTCGCCCGTGCCGTTGCCCGGGAGCTGGGCCGGCCGCTCTCGAAGGTCGAGACCGCGGCGCTTCAGCGGCGCCATGGCGAGCTGTTCGACCAGATGCTGCCCGAGCGCCGTCCTCTGCCCGGCGCGGTCGAGCTGCTGGCGCACCTGCGCGAGGCCGGCATAGTGCACGGCGTCGCAACCTCCGGCGCCAGGCCGCAGATCGACATCTCGTTGAAAGCGTTGGAGATCGGCGCGGATACGGTTGTGATCGAGCGCGGCGACGTGGCGCGCGCCAAGCCTGAGCCCGATCTCTTTCTGGCCTGCGCCGAGCGGATGAGAGTGAGCCCGCAGGAGTGCTACGTGATCGGCGATGCGGTCTGGGACCTGCTCGCGGCAAGGCGGGCGGAGATGCTCGGCATCGGTCTGCTGAGCGGCGGTTACGGCGAAGACGAGCTGGCCAGGGCCGGCGCCTATCGCGTCTATCGCGACCCGGCCGAGCTGAACGAGTCGCTCGACGAGCTGGGAGTGCTGCCCTGACGTCGCTCTTGCCGCCGGGCGTTGCCGCGGGGCATCCGGCGACGGCGCGGGCCGGGCTCGAAGTGCTCGAGGACGGCGGCAGCGCCGCGGACGCGGCGATCTCGGCCTGCTTCGCGTCCTGCGTTTGCGAGGTCGTGATGACGGGCCTGCTCGGCGGCGGGCACGGGATGGTCTGGAACGCCGCCGAAGCGCGCGCGCGGCAACTCGATTTCTTCACCAGCGTGCCCGGCATCGGCGCCGGCTCGCACAGAAGCCCGCAGCTCGTGGAGCTGGATATTCCCTTCGGCGAGGAGCTGATTCGCTACGAGATCGGGCCCGAGTCCTGCGCCGTCCCGGGCATTCCGGCCGGGCTGTACGAGCTCTGGCGCCGCTACGGGCGCCTCGACTGGCCGCGACTGCTCGCGCCGGCGATTCGCCTCAGCCGCGAGGGCGTTCCCATGCCGCCCGCGCACGCGGCTTGCCTCGAGATGCTCGCTCCCGTCTTGACGCTCGATCGCGGCGAGCAGCTCTTCGCTCCGCGCGGCCAGCTGCTCGAAACGGGCGAGCTTCTGCTCCAACCGGGCATCGCGGATGCGCTCGAGCTGCTGGCCGAAGATCCGCGCTCGCTCTACAGCGGCGCGCTCTCACGTAGCCTGCTCGCGCTGATGAGCGAGCGAGGCGGCCTCGTCACGATCGGCGATCTGGCCTCCTACTCCCCGCTCTGGCGCGAGCCTGTCGAGACCGCCTACGCCGGCACTCGCTTCTTCAGCCGTGGCGGCCTCTCTGGCGTGCCCGAGGTGCTGACACGGCTGCTTCCTCTGGCTGGTCTGTCCGCTCGCGAGCGGGTACACGCATTGCTGTCGGCGCTCGACGGCGAGGGCGCCGGGTCGCACACCACCAACCTCGTCGCGGTCGACGAAGAAGGAAATGCCTGCGTGCTCACGACCAGTCTGGGCCTCGGCTCGGGCGACTATCTGCCCGGGTTCGACTTGCATCTGAACTCGATGCTGGGCGAGAGAGACCTGGTCGGCGGCGAGCTGGTGCCCGGCGAGCGGGTGATGAGCATGACGGCGCCGAGCGTCGCCGTAGACGAGAGCGGTCTGGCGCTGGCGATCGGCGCCGCCGGCGGAACACGCCTTCGCTCGGCGCTTGTGCAGGCCGCCTCCGGGATCCTCGACGAGCGGCTCACTCCCGCCGAGGCGATCGAGCGCGCTCGTTTCCATCCCGCAGGCCCGGTCTTGAACGCCGAGCCAGGCGTGGACGAAAAGGCACTGAGCGAGCTGGAGTCGAGCGGCTGGCAAGTACGGCGCTGGTCTTCTCTCCACCACTACTTCGGCGGAGTCAGTGCGATCGGTCGTGCGGGCGCGGCCGGAGATCCCCGGCGAAGCGGCGTCGGCTCACTGCTCGGCTAGTTCGTTAGGTGTCCCTAGCGCCGGGAATGCCGGATTGCCCAGGCGAGAGCCGCGACCATCATGACGAGAACGATCGAGAAAGAACCGGCGAGGATAAGCAGGGTGGTCAATGCTGACTCACGGCCTCTCGGCTTCTCGTGCCGCCTCGACGTCGCGGGCGATCTGCTCGCTCAGCCCCTCGTCGCTCTCGAACACCTGCTCGTCGCGCAGCCGCTGCCAGAGCTCGACGACCAGCCGCTTACCGTAGAGGTCGGCGGAGAAATCGATCAGGTGAACCTCGACGCGGCGCTCGCCGCCTCCGAAATGGACGTTGACCCCGATCGAGACGGCTGCCCGATGCCCTTCGGCCAGGCCCGCGTAGATACCGTCGCGCGGAACCAGCTGGTGCGGGGCAAAGACCAGGTTGGCGGTTGGAAAACCAAGCCGCGAACCCCGTGCCAGGCCCGGGACGACGCGCCCGTCCAGCTCGTAGGGATGGCCGAGCAGCGCGGCCGCGGTCGCCGCGTCGCCTTCGTGCAAGGCATTTCTGATCGCCGTTGAGGAGACGCCGGCGACCGGCTCGACCAGGCGTGTGAGCAGGCCTTCCTCGTGCAAGAGCTCGAGATCGCCCGCGCGGTCATGGCCGAAACGGAAATCCGACCCCGCTACGACGACCTGGGCGCCGAGTGGGTTCAGGTAACGCAAGGTGAACTCCCGCGGTGTCATCGCGGCCAGCTCGCGGTCGAAGCGCAGCACGACGATCTCCTCCACGCCGTACTCGACCAGCAGCTCGACCTTGCGCTCGAGCGTGGTCAGGAGCTCGACCGGCTGCCCGAGCAAGACTCGCGGATGTGGATCGAAGGTGAGCACGGCCACGGGAAGACCGGTCTCGAAGGTGGTGTCCAGGACGCGACGATGACCCAGGTGAACGCCGTCGAAGGAGCCGATAGCGACCGCACGCGCGGCGCGGGGCAGGTCTATCGGATCGCGAACGACTTTCATACCGGCATCACCGTTTCGGACCTCACCGTACCGTTCTTGCCCAGCGCCACGGCGATCAATCCGCCTTCCCGGCACAGCCGCAGAAGCCCTTCCTCACTCCGCTTCAACGCTCTTCCGGCGCGCACGGAGGCGGTCTCCTCCTCGCTCAGCTCCAGGGTGGGAAGAAAGGGAAGCGCCTCGGCCGCCGGATGGATCCGCTCGCTGCTCGAGTCCGCGAGCGAAAACGGGCCGATCTCGAGCCGGCGCAGGCTGCGGCAATGACCGCCTAAACGATCGGCGATCGCGCGCACGTAGGTGCCCGAGCTGACGCGGAGATCGAGCCTGGCGACGCCACGGGAGTAGTCGAGCAGGCGCAGTTCGTCGATTCGCGAGCGCCTGAGCGGCATCTCCGGCGCCTCACCGCGCCGGGCGAGGCGGTAGGCGCGCTCGCCGCCGATCTTGATTGCGGAAACTGCGGGGACGCGAAGCTCGACTTCTCCGCGCAGCTCCTGGAGGCCGCGCTCGAGCTGCTCGAGCCGGGGCGCCTCCGCGAGCTCGATGACCTCGCCCTCCAGATCACCGGTCGAGGTGCGCGAAGAGAGGTCGATCTCGGTCTCGTAGCGCTTGTCCAGGCCGACCAGGTAGCGCGCGAGCCTCGTCGCTGAGCCCAGCAGCACGAGCAGAAGCCCGCTTGCGAACGGGTCGAGGGTTCCGGCGTGTCCGGCCCTGGCCCCGGTCTTCGAGCGCAGATCGCGCACGACCGCAAACGAAGAGGGCCCGCTGGGCTTGTCCACGAGCACGAGCCCGGATGGCTCGAGCGCTCGCGGGATTGCCACGCTTATCCCGCCTGGTCCGACGTCTTGGTGACGAACTCCTTGCACAGGAAGGCGATCAGCTGCTCGACGCTGAGATCGCTCGCAAACCCGGCCGCCTGTCTGTGACCGCCGCCGCCGCCGGCGCGGGCAATCTCCGAGACGTCGAGCCGATCGCGCGAGGAGCGCAGGCTCACGCGGCGCTTGTCGCGCTCCGGCGGCTCCGAGATCAGAGCCGACATCTCGACGCCTGCGACCGCTCGCAAGGAGTCGATCACGCCCTCGGAGGCTCCGCTCGACGCACCCGTCTCTTCGTAATCCTTGCGCTCGAGGAAGGAGATGACCAGCCGCCCGCCTTCGTACACCTCAACGTGCTCGAGCGCTCGCGCCAGTAGCTTCAACTTCGAGAGCTCGATCGTCTCGTAGAGGTGCTGAAAGATCCGGTGCGCGTCGGCGCCGGCTTCGATCAGCTCGGCAGCGAGGCGCAGCGTCTTGGGCGTGGTGTTCGCGTACTGGAAACGGCCGGTGTCGGTGACCAGTGCGATGTATAGCGCCTCGGCGATCTCCGGCGTCAGGCGCACCTTCAGTTCGGCGAAGATGTCGCGCAGGACTTCGCTCGTGGACGAGGCCTCAGCGGCGACGACGTTGACGGTGCCGTAGCGGCTGTTGTCGTGGTGATGGTCGATGACCGCCACGAAGGGCGCCTCCGTGAGCAGGCGCTGATCGCTACCGAGGCGCGCTTCGTTGGCCGCGTCGAGTGAGAGTAAAGGGTGGCCCAGAAGCTCTCCCGGATCGCCTCGGACGAGGTCATCCAGCGGCACGAAGCGATACTCGAAGGGGATCGGCGTCGTTCCGGGGAGGAACATCGTGCCGCGCTTACCGAGTTGGTCGAGCGCCAGCTTGAGCGCGAGCATCGAGCCCAGCGCGTCGCCGTCGGGGTTCTCGTGCGTGGTGAGAACGAAATCGTCGCGATCGCGAATCTCTTGCGCGACCGCTTTGAGATCAGCCTTGGTGATCGTCATCGGGTGGGGCTAGCTCTTCGATCAGTTTCGTCATGCGAACCGCATATTCCGCCGTCGGATCGTACTCGAAGGTGAGCTGCGGGATTCGCTTAATGCGGAGCTCGCGATTCAGTCTCGCCTGGAGCACGCCGTGGGCGGCGTTCAGGGCCTCGACTGTCTTTACTATCTTGGTCTCGGAACCGAGCACGCTGACATAGACGCGAGCGGTGCTCAGGTCTGAGGTCGTTCTCACCGCGGTGATGGTCACAAAACCGATGCGCGGATCTTTGAGCAAGGGCAGAGCTTCGCTCAAGGCCTGTCGCAGCGACTCGTTGACTCGGCGCATTCTTCCAGACATCACATTCCATTCAAGCGTTTTTGGGCGACCGCGCGCGGCGTGACGCCGCTTTTGCCGGCAACGGCCAGGTCCCCGTGCCTGGCGCCGAGACATGCCCCGGGCGGGCGAGGATGTAGGTAAATGCTGTAAATCGCGGCAATCGGGCTATGCAGGCCATGTCACGTGCCTGGCAGCGGGAGTGCGAGTTCGACTAGCGTTTCGCGTATGTCCGCCGAACCAGGAACACGCCCGACGACCGACGTGTATCTCTTTGGCCACGTATCGACGGGGATCATCGTCCGTATTCAGGGGAGGTTCCCGCAGCCCGACGGTTACGGCGAGATCGTCGAGACGCTCGAGAACCACTGCGGCGAGGCCAGCGGCAGCGCTCTCGTGCTGGCGCGCTTTGGAGTCTCGGCCGTGCTCGAGGGCAACTGGATCGGCGACACGCCGGCTTGCCGCGGCACGCTGGCCTTCCTCGAATCCCGTGGGATCGACTGTTCCGGCCTGGTCGTCAGGCCTGGTTACGAGGGGGTCAACGAGATCACGATCTCCGACGGCGAGTCGCGCACCGTCTTCGGCCGCTATATCGACCTGCTGAGCACGACGCGGCAATGGGAGATGCCTAACCTCGCCCGCCTCGAGACGGCGCGACTCGTTTGCGTAGACCCCTCGTTCGGCGAGGCGACGCTCGCAACCGCCCGCGCCGCCAGGGAAGCCGCCATTCCTCTCGTCACCTCGGATGCCCCCTACGACTCCGAGCTCGCCGGGCTGGCCGACGTCGTCGCGATCTCAGCTGAGCTGATGGCGCGCGACTACCCTCAGGCGCTCGAGGCGGAGGCAGCGCGGGAAGAGCTGTTCGAGAAGTACCTGGAGCACTGCGCGGGGCTGGTCGTCTTCACCGCCGGGGCGCGCCCGCTTTGGTACGCGCGCGGACGTGCGGGACAACCTGCGCCCGGCCGGGTTCCGCCCGGAGAGCGCCGGCAGCTCTCGCCCATCCGGGTTGAGATCGTCGACAGCGCCGGGGCCGGCGACAGCTTCCGCGGCGGCTTGATCTACGGCCTGCTTCAGGGCTGGAGCGACGACGAGACGGTGCGCTTCGCGAGCGCCCTGGCCTCGCTGATCTGCACCACCGCGCCGGGCTGCGTGAATCCGCCCTCGCTGAAGCAGGTGCGCGAGCTGATGGCAAGCTTGCCTCTCTGATCCGGCGCCGGCGGCTCATAGTGCTCGCTAGCAGCAACCACCGATCA
>Ga0209540_10002386_pt1 | contig 13402 bp, 11 predicted proteins | sample BarGraIncu01121A_FD_184501 | JGI IMG/M metagenome (GOLD analysis project Ga0209540, IMG submission 184501) | Arctic peat soil microbial communities from Barrow, Alaska - Barrow Graham LP Incubations 011-21A (SPAdes) (version 2) | ecosystem: Environmental > Terrestrial > Soil > Wetlands > Peat... | reverse complement strand
AGGGAAAGGCCTGCTCTTTTCGCTTTGCTTGCGGCCGCAGGTCGAGACGGCCCGGCTTGCTTCATTCACGCCTGTCGCCGCCGAGGCGATCGCCCAGGCAGTCGCCTCGTTCGGCGGCCAGGCGACAGTCAAGCCCCCGAACGACGTCTTGCTCGGGGGAAAGAAGATCGCCGGCATCCTCGCCGAGGCGAGTGCCGGGCGCGTCGCGCTGGGGGTCGGAGTCAACGTCGAGCAGAAGGCTGACGAGCTACCCGAGCGCCCGGTCTTCCCCGCCAGCTCGCTCGCCCTTGAGTTGGGCCGCTCGGTCGACCGCATCGATCTGCTCGTCTGCATCCTCGCGCAGCTCGAGCGCCGCTACGACCTTTGGCTGGCCGAGACGGCTGTCTGAGTAGTGCGGCTTACTGCGAGCGCTTTTGTGCTTGCGCTCGGCTTCGCTACGCTGCTTCGAGCCGATGGCGAACGACGCAGACAACTCCGGCGAGCACTGCGCCGCGGCGCAGATTCTCAGCGACCCGCTCTCCGGGCGCGAGGTGATCTTCGCGCCCGTGCGCACGATGCGGCCGGGGCACTTCGGGGCCCGGCGGGAGCCCGCGGCTCCCGGTGAGGCGGAAAGGTGCCCGTTCTGCGAGGGGCGCGAGCAAGAGACTCCGCCCGAGATCTTTGCGCTCGGCGCCGCGAAGGGGCGCGAGCCCGACGCCCGGGGTTGGAAGGTGCGAGTCGTACCCAACCTCTACCCCGCCTTCGAGCGGCAGCAGGTCGTCGTGCATACGCCGACTCACATTCGCTCGCTGGCGGAGGTCTCCGACGAGCAGCTTGCCCTGGTCGCCGAGGCCTGGGCCGAGACAGCTGAACGCGCCTGGGCGCAGGGTTTCGACCATCTCCTCGCAGTGATCAACGAGGGCATGGCTTCGGGGGCGAGCCTGCCGCATTCGCACTCCCAGCTCGTCTGGCTCAAGCAGGCGCCTCCCGCGCTCGCGGCCGAGGCGCCGCGGCTGCGCCGAGGCGGCTGCGCGCTTTGCGCCCTCCTGCACAACCTCGATCCGGCCCTGAAACTGGCCGAGCGCAGGCTCGGCGACAGCACCGTCTCTCTCGCCGTCGCCCCGACCGGCCGGGCGCCCTACGAGTTGCTGATTACGCCTGAAGATCATCTTCCCGATGCCTTCGGTAACAGCGAGCTTCTGGCTGTGGCGCTGGGGCTGGCGGCCGAAGGAATACGGCGGCTGAACGCGGTCGAGGGCTCGTCGCCGTTCAATATCTGGTTACACAACTTCCAGGACGACGGCCACTGGCACCTCGAGCTGGTGCCACGGCTCAACACCTACGCCGCCATCGAGCTCGGCGGCGGCATCTTCATCAACACTCTGCCTCCCGAGGAAGCGGCCGCGCGGCTGCGCGAAGCCCCGCATTAGGGCTTATTCCGGTAGGCCCTCTTCGCTACCAGCGACGGGCTCGCCACCCACCTCGTCGTTCTCTTCCGATTCGGCGACCTGCGTTTCCGATTCGACCACCGGAGCCAGGCTCGATACGCGCTCTTCCTCGCCGCGCAGGCGCATCACGATCACGCCCTGGGTCGAGCGGCCCATGCGCCTGACGTCTTCGACCGGAATCTTGATCATCGTGCCCTCGGTAGAGATCAGCATCACCTGATAGCCGTCTCGGACGACCTTGGCGCCAACCAGACGGCCGCGCGCTTCGGTTAGTCGAATCGTCCTCACGCCGAGGCCACCGCGCCCCTTGACGGGGTAGTCGGCGATACGGGTGCGCTTTCCGTAACCGTTCTCGGTCACGACCAGTAGCTCCATGTCGTCCTGGGCGATCGCGATCGCTATCACCTCGTCGCCGGCGCGCAAGCGCATGCCCTGGACGCCCGAGGTCGGTCGGCCCATCGGGCGCGCGTTGGTCTCGTGGAAGCGGATCGCCTGCCCCTTGCGCGACACGAGCAGGATGTCCTCGTTTCCCGTGGAGTGCCGGACGCCGACCAGCTCGTCGTCTTCGCGGAGCTTGATGGCGATGATCCCGTCGGCTTTGAGCGGGGTGTTGTAGTCGGCGAAGCGCGTCTTCTTGACCAGACCGTTTCGCGTCGCGAAGACGAGATACTCGGCTTCCTTGAACTCGCGTGTCTGAATCACGGCGCGTACCTTCTCGTCCTGGCGGAAGGGAAGGAGATTGACGATCGCGCGCCCCTTCGACTGGCGCGAGCCAAGCGGAAGCTCGTGCACTTTGAGCCGGTAGACCTTGCCCACGTTGGTGAAGAACAGGATGTAGTCGTGTGTCGAGGCCACGAACAGGTGCTCGATGTAGTCGTCTTCCTTGAGATCCATCCCCATCACGCCGACGCCGCCGCGGCGCTGCTCGCGGTAGGCCGTCACCGGTAGCCGCTTGATGTAGCCGGAGCGGGTGATCGCGATCACCATGTCTTCTTCCGCGATCAGGTCTTCCAGTTCGAGGTCGGTTTCACCGGCGATGATCTCGGTCCGTCGATCGTCGTGTTTGGCGTAGATCGATCGAATCTCTGTCAGCTCTTCGCGGATCAGATCGTCTACCTTCGCCTGGTCGCCGAGAATCGACCTCAATTCCGCAATACGTTCCTGCAAATCGGCATATTCAGCGTCGATCTTCTGGCGCTCGAGCTGGGTCAGTCTGGACAGGCGCAGATCGAGGATCGCCTGAGCTTGAACCTCCGAGAACTTGAGTTTCTTCATCAAGCCGTTGCGCGCCGCCTCCGCATCGTTCGAGGCGCGAATCAGCTCGATCACGGCATCGAGATTGTCGAGCGCGATCAGATAGCCGGCCAGGATGTGGGCCCGCCGCTCGGCCTGCCGAAGCTCGTACTTCAAGCGCCTGACGACTACCTCGCGCTGGAAGTCGAGGTACTCGCGCACCAGCTCGAGCAGCGAGAGCGTGCGCGGCACTCCTCTGACCAAGGCCACGGCGTTGTAGCCGAAGGTCGTTTGCAGCGAAGTGTGCTTGAAGAGCTTGTTCAGCGCGACCTGCGGGATCGCATCTCGCTTCAGCTCGATCTGGATCCGCATTCCGGTGCGGTCGGAGTGGTCCTGCAGGTCGGAGATCTCCGTCAGCACCTTCTCGTGCACGAGGTCGGCGATCTTCTTGATCACGCCACCGTCGCCGCCCTTCTTCACGCCGTAGGGAAGCTCGGTCACCACGATTGCCGTCTTGCCGCCGCGCAGCTCTTCCACATGGGCGCGGGCCCGCATGACGATGCGCCCTCTACCCGAGCGATACGCCTCCCGAATGCCCTGCCTGCCGACGATGATTCCGCCGGTCGGAAAGTCCGGTCCCTTGACGTGCTTTAGCAACCCTTCGACCGCGAGCTCGGGCTCGTCGATCAGCGCCAGGATCGCGTCGACCACCTCGCTCAGGCGGTGCGGCGGCATGTTGGTGGCCATGCCGACCGCGATCCCGGCCGAGCCGTTGACGAGCAGGTTCGGGAAGCGGCTGGGCAGCACCGACGGTTCGCGCCGCGACTCGTCGTAGTTGGGCACGAAGTCGACGGTGTCGGCGTCGATATCGCGCAGCATCTCGGTAGCGATCTTCGCCAGCCGACACTCGGTGTAGCGCATCGCCGCGGCCGGGTCGTCGTCGATCGAGCCGAAGTTGCCCTGGCCGTCGACCAGCGGATAGCGCAGCGAGAAGGGCTGCGCCATGCGAACGAGGGTGTCGTAGATCGCGGAATCGCCGTGCGGATGGAAGGAGCCCATCACCTCGCCGACTACGCGCGCCGACTTCTTGTAAGGACGGTTCGGCTGCATGCCGGACTCGTGCATGCCGAAAAGCACCCGCCGGTGAACCGGCTTGAGACCGTCGCGAACATCGGGGAGCGCACGGCTGACGATCACGCTCATCGCGTAATCGAGGTAGCTGGAGCGCATCTCCTCTTCGAGCTCGCGCGGCTCGACTCGCCCGGGGCCCAGAGCGCCTATCTCGACTTCAGACATCGAGGAATTTCACGTCGCTGGCGTTTTGCTCGATGAACTCGCGCCTGGGCTCGACCTGGCCGCCCATCAAGGTCGTGAAGAGCTGGTCGGCGGCGGCGGCATCCTCGACGTCGACGCGCAAGAGCAGCCGCCGAGCGGGATCCATCGTCGTCTCCCAGAGCTGCTCGGGGTTCATCTCACCCAGGCCCTTGTAGCGCGAGAGCTGGATGCCTTCCTTGGCCAGTTCGAAAGACTCGCGGCGCAGGGCGTGGAATGTCTCGGCGGTGCGCTTCTTCTTCCCCTGCGCCAGCTCGAAGGGCGGGAGCCCGAGCTCGGCGAGCTTTGCATACGCGCGGCGCGCCTCGCGGAAAGCTTGCGAGAAAAACAACTGCGCGGGGACGTTTACGCGTTGCGCCGCGCCGGTCTCCTTCTCGGTCACCTTGACCCAGGAGCCGTCGGCGTCGGCCGATTCGATCTTCAGCTCGTAACCGTTGCTGCCTAGGGCTTTGAGCGCCCCGTTGATGTCTTTCGCCGCCTCGTCTTCGAGCTCGACCAGCCGGTGCGTCACGACGAAGTCGGCGGCCGGTACACCGAAGTCGGCCCTGAGACGCCCGATCTGCCCGTCGAGCGCGCGCAGGCCTCCGGACAGCTTCTTCCAGCGCGCTTCGCTCATATTCAGCTCGCTACCGCCGCGATCGTGCACTTCGATGTCCCCGATCCGCTCGCGTACGAGCAGCTCCTCGAGTTGGGCGTCTTTCACGAAGTAGAACTCGCGCCCGTCGAGCTTCACCCGATACAACGGCGGCACCGCGATGTAGACGTGCCCGTACTCGAACAGCTCCGGCATGTGCCGGTAGAGGAAGGTGAGGATCAGCGTGCGGATGTGCGCGCCGTCGACGTCGGCGTCGGTCATCAAGATCACGCGGTGATAGCGAAGCTTGGCGATGTCGAACTCCTCGCCGATGTTCGTTCCGAGCGCGGTAATGATCGCCTGGATCTCGACGTTGGAGAGAACCTTGTTGATGCGGTTCTTCTCGGAGTTGATGATCTTGCCGCGCAAGGGGAGAATCGCCTGGTAGGTGCGGTCGCGACCGCCCTTTGCCGAGCCTCCGGCGGAGTCGCCCTCGACGATGTAGAGCTCCGCGGCTTCCGGGTCGCGGATCGTGCAATCCGCCAGCTTCCCCGGTAGCGATGAGCCCTCGAGCGCGCTCTTGCGCCGCGTCAGCTCACGCGCCTTGCGCGCAGCCTGGCGCGCGCGTGAGGCCGAGATCGTCTTCAGGATGATCTGGCGCGCGTCGTTCGGATTCTCTTCCAGGAATTCCGCGAGCCTCTGGTTGACGGTTTGCTTGACAAGACCTTCGACCCACGGGTTGCCCAGCTTGGTCTTCGTCTGGCCCTCGAACTGGGGGTCGCGCAGCTTGACCGAGATGACCGCGGCCAGGCCCTCGCGCACGTCCTCCCCATCGAGGTTCGGCTCTTTCTCTTTCAGCAACCCCTTGTCGCGCGCGTACTTGTTCACGCTGGCCGTCAGCGCCGACTTGAAGCCCGTCAGGTGTGAGCCGCCCTCGTGCGTGTTGATGTTGTTGGCAAACGAGAAGACCGACTCGACGTAGGAGTTGTTCCACTGCATCGCCACCTCGACCGTGCCCCTGTCGTTGCCGCCTTCGAAATAGACGACGTGTTTGTGAACCGGCTCCTTTGTCTGGTTTACGTAGCCGACGAAGTCCCTGATCCCGCCTTCGTAGTGGAACTCGTATTTCTCCTCGGTGGTGCGCTCGTCGGTGAGCACGATCCTCAGCCCGCGCGTCAGGAAGGCGGTCTCGCGCAGGCGCTGCACCAACAGCTGGGTTGAGTACTCAAGCTCGTCGAAGACCTCCGAATCGGGCAGGAAGGTGATCGTGGTGCCGCTGTCCGAGGCTTTACCGACGACTTTCACGTCGCCGGTGGGAACTCCTCGTACGAACTCCTGCCGGTACAGCTTGCCTCCTCGCCGCACCTCGGCCACGAATAACTCTGAAAGCGCGTTGACCACCGAGACACCGACTCCATGTAGCCCGCCCGAGACCTTGTAACCCTCGCCGCCGAACTTGCCGCCGGCGTGAAGCTTGGTCAGCACGACTGTCAGCGCCGACATGCCCTGCTCGGGCATGAGGTCGACGGGGATACCCGAGCCGTAGTCTGTAACCGTTACCGAGTTGTCGGGATTGAGGGTGACCTCGATGCGGTCGTTTCGACCTGCGAGAGCCTCGTCGACGGAGTTGTCCACGACCTCGTAGACGAGATGGTGCAGGCCGCGGGAGCCCGTCGAGCCGATATACATGCCGGGTCGAAGCCGGACCGGCTCAAGACCTTCGAGGACGGTGATGTCCTTCGCTGTGTAGGATGTCTCAGTCATGAAAAAAGCCCTGCAAATTGCCTGCTTGCGGGCTTCTCGTAGTCTATCAGAAAGAGCGGTCGGAAGTGCGCCTAAGGTGCACCTTTTTGACTGCGCTGAGCAAGGCTCGCCGCCGCCGCCCGAGCAACCAGGGCTCGAAGCTCTTCGTCGTCGATAACAGCCGCCAGCCTTTCGCCCTGCTCGCGCTCTTGCGCCGTGATCGCAGGCTCCTTCGGAGCGAGTGACGACTCGGTCTCTTGACCCCTGCCGGGCACCGGCCCGGGAGCGAAGCGCAGCTTGCTCGGGCATTCCCCGCCCAGCGCCTGCTCGAGCCTGGAAAGGATCTGCGGCGCCAGGTGCTTGAGCTCGAAAGCCCAGGTCGCGGAGCTGGTGTTGACCTGCAGTTCTCCCTTGCGGTTCAGTCGCGCCGGCCAGGCGTTCGCGGCGATCGTCTCGCCGACCACCTGCGGCCACATTCGAACCAGCTCGCTGGCGGCGGGAAGCCCGGCCCGTTTCGCCACCTTCCTGATCTCCCTCTCGAGCCTTTCCATCACGCTGTCCTGGCGCTTCCCTCGCTCACCCACACGGCCTGATCGGCCTGACCGGGTAGGGCGCTGTCGCTGGTGGCCGTCACGATCGTCTGCCCCAGCCCGTGCAAGCGCTCGATCAACGCTTCGCGCCTAGCCATGTCGAGCTCCGAAAGAACGTCGTCGAGCAGCAGGAGCGGTGCGCCGCTGTCTCGCTCGGTCAGCAGCTCGGCTTCCGCGAGCAGAAGCGAAAGCACCGCCGTTCGCTGCTCTCCCTGCGAACCGAAGGAGCGAAGCTCGCGTCCTTTTGCCAGAACGACGATCTCGTCCAGGTGGGGGCCGGCGCTCGTCGTCCCCCGCTCCAGATCGCGCGTCAGTCGCTGCTCGAGCAGTTCGACGGTGAGCGGCTCGGCTGAGTACTCGAGCCTGCAACCCGGTAGCTCGAGCGCCGCTCCGACGTCCGCGAAGCGCGGCGAGAGCATCTCGATCGAGTGGAGGCGAGCCGCCTGAAGCGAGGATCCGAGCGTCGCAACCTGCTCGCTCCAGGGCGCAAGCGCCTCTTTGCTCGAGAAGCCGAGCCCGATCTTCCGCAGGCACGCGTTCCGCTGGCCCAACGCCTCGCCATAGGCGCGCGGAAGGCTCGCTCGCGTGGGAAGAAGCCGCGTCAACGTCCGATCGACGTAGGCCCGCCGCACGGCCGGCCCGCCCTTGATCACCACTAGCCGATCGGGCGTAAAGACGAGCGTCGGGAGCTCGCTCCTCAGTTGATCAGTCGCCGTGAGTGGGGCTCCATTCAGACGAGCTCGCTTACCTTCCCCGCGGACTATTGCCACCTCTACCGTTACGGCGCCGCCTCGGCGCTCGGCCCGAAGCGCAACGCGCGCGCCGTCGCAGCCGAAACGAATTAGCTGAGCATCAGCTCTCGTTCGCGGCGAAAAGGCTTGCGTGCCGATATGTATCGCCTCGATCAGGTTCGTCTTCCCGGCTCCGTTCGACCCTGCGACCAACACGAGACCATCCTCCAGCTCCAGCTCGAGGTGCTCGTACGAGCGGAAGTCGCGCAGCGTGATTTGGCGAACGCTCAGCCCGCGAGGCGGATCGGCATGATCAGGTACCAGAAGTTGTCGCCCTCCGTACGAAGGAGCCCGGGGCGGATCGGGTTGATCAAGTTCAACTCGACTTCGTCGCCGATCACAGACTCGATTCCTTCGCGCAGGAACTCCGCGTTGAACCCGATTTCTATCGGTTCGCCGCTGAAAGCGATCGGGAGTGTCTCGCTTGCCTCACCGACATCCTGTGTCTGCGCCGAGATGGTCAACACGCCCTCCTCGAAGCGAAGCCTGATCGGGCTCGTTCGCTGCGCCATCACAGCCACGCGGCGCACGACGTCGAGGAACTCCGACCGCGCCAGCTTCACCGTGTGCTCGAAGGCCTCGGGAAGAAGCTGGCGATGATTCGGGAATTGTCCGTCTATCCGCCTCGTGCTCAGCGTCGTATCGCCGAGCGAGAAGATTGCGTGATTGTCCTGGATTGCCAGTTCGAGCTCACTCCCGGTGGCGGGAATTCTTGCCAGCTCGGCGATGGCGCGAGCCGGAACGATCGCCTCCAGCTCCGGAGTGTCGCCGTCGAGCTCCGTCTCTCTGACCGCCAGGCGGTAGGAGTCGGTCGCCGCCATCGTCAGCTTGCGCGTCGACGCGGCGGAGCCTTTCTCGAACTGCACGAGAATGCCCGTCAGCACCGGCCGCGACTCGTCGCGCGATGCGGCGCGGGCGACGCGGCCGGCGGTGTCGAGAAACGCCTCGCGGTCAACCTTGAAGACGCCCTCCGTGGCCATCTCCGGCAGCCGCGGAAAATCTTCCGTAGTAGACACGTTGAGCCGATACGACGCGGCGCCGCAGGAAAGACTGACCATCCGCGAGCCGCTTACCTGCTCTATCGCAACCTCATTCTCGCCGCTGGGAAGTGAGCGACAGGCATCGACGAACACTCTCCCCGGCACGACGCTCGCGCCTTCTCCTTCGATCTCCGCCTCGAATGACGAGATGATCGAAAGCTCCATATCGGTAGCAGCGAGGCGAACACGTCCATTCTCAGCCGTTACGAGAACTCCGGCGAGAACCTGCACCGAGCTGCGCGACGAGACGGCGCGCGCAACCATGGACGCTGTCTCGACAAGTCGCTCCCTTGAACAGCGAAGTTTTATACCGGAAGTGAGGTTTGTATCTGTTTCAATCATTAGAGATATTTACTTGTAGTCGTAATAGGGGTTGTTAGGAGCGAGGAAACCATCCTCAATCACGCGTCAGAAGTGAGGTTTCGTTGAGGAAGACGGCTGGGGAGAAGTAAAGCAGAACGTGAAGAGTGCGGGCACCGCTCGTGAGAAGTGACCGATCTGTTCACATTCGTCCACTGGCGATCCACAACTAACGCACCTGCTTGATACGAGCCGTGAGCTCTTGGACGAGGTTGTAGACAGAACGATCTTCCTTGATTAGCCGCGCGATCTTCGATGTCGCGTGAATAACCGTCGTATGATCTCGACCGCCAAACTCCTTGCCGATCTTCGGAAGAGACGAATCCGTGAGCTCACGCGAGAGGTACATGGCTACCTGGCGGGGATAGACGATGTTCTGCGAGCGCCTGTCGCTACAGAGTTCCGTGAGGGAAAGACCGAAGCGACCCGCCACCTCTTCCTGGATGTGATGGATGCTCACCTCCGCCGCCTCGGGTGGGAAGACGTCCTTCAACACCTCCTGGGCCAGCTCGACGGTCATCAGGCGCCCGGTCAGCGAAGAGAAGGCAACCACCCGCGTAAGCGCGCCTTCGAGCTCGCGGATGTTCGACGAGATAAGGCTGGCGATGAAGGTCAGGACTTGAGGATCGGGAACGTGGATGCTTTCGGTGTGAACCTTCTTGCGCAGAATCGCGATTCGCGTCTCGAGGTCGGGTGGTTGGATGTCGGTTATCAGGCCCCATTCGAAGCGCGAGCGCAGACGGGGCTCGAGCGTCGCCAACTCGCGAGGTGACCGATCGGACGAGAGCACGACCTGGCTACCGGCCTCGGAAAGCGCATTGAAGGTGTGGAAGAACTCTTCCTGGATCCGCTCCTTGCCCTCGAAGAACTGCAGATCGTCGACCAGCAGCACGTCGTAGTGGCGGTAGCGCTGCTTGAAGCTGTCGATGCGCTTGTCGCGCAGCGAGTCGATGAAATCGTTCATGAAGCTCTCGCTGGTCACGTAGAAGACGCTCAGATTGCGCGAGTGCTGAGAGACGTAGTGGGCGATCGCGTGCAGAAGGTGGGTCTTGCCGAGCCCCGTGCCGCCATAGATGAAGAGTGGGTTGTAAGCCCGGGCGGGTCGCTCGGCGACAGCGAGAGCGGCCGCATGCGCGAAACGGTTCGAGGAACCGATGATGAAGAGATCGAAGGTGTACTTGGGATTGACGCCCGTGGGAGAGGTGCGGACCTCGCTTCGCTCCACTTCTTCTCGGACGGGCTCGGGCGCCGGCGACTCTCCGATCAGCGCCTCGAGAGGATCGACCACCGAGAGCAGAACGCCGCACTCATGCCCGACCAGATCCTTCACCGTGGCGCGAAGAAGGTCGAGGAAGTGCCCCTCGATCCACTCGCGGGTGAAGTCGTTGGGCACCGATACGACGAAGAAATCGTCGTTCAGCTCGCTTCCCCCGGCGCCGCCGAACCAGGTCTGGAAGGTGGCTTCGCTCAGGGCTTCGCGTAGTCGCTCGGCGACCGCGGCCCATAGACTCTCGGCGTTGTCCAGAAGTGAGGCGTCCACGTATTGACCGTCCATCCGCCGTCCGAGGCGGAAGTGCGAGCATATCAGCGTCCGGGCGGCCGAACAACGGGCATTTTTCCACAGGCGGCGATTCGCAGATGTAGCCTCTGTGCAGGGTTTTTAGCGCGTCCACACCGTAATCCACAGGTGTGGAGAACCGGCTTGAGCGCGGCTCGTTATAGAGCGCGATGCGGGCATTAAGCCGATCGCGGAGTGCACGGCGAGACTGTGGATAACTTCTATCTCACGGGGCTCGTCTATACTGGCGCTCGCCCCCAGAACGGGCACTGACCTCTAGGATCTGCAAGACCGTGAAGCGCACCTACCAGCCAAACGTTCGCCGCCGAAAGCGCAAGCATGGCTTCCGCGCGCGCATGAAAACACGGGCCGGGCGCGTGATCTTAAAGCGCCGGCGAGCTCGTGGTCGCAAGCGGTTATCCGCTTAGTCCGGGCGAGGCGGGCAAGGTGGAACGCCGGCACCGTCTCTCGCGCTCGCGTGATTTCGACAATGTCTACCGCCATGGCCGCTCGACCTCGACTCGCTTCTTTACGCTGCACGCCTTCCCACGCGAGGACGCAAATAGCGAACCGCGTCTGGGCCTGGCCATACCGAGGAGTGTCGGTTCGGCCGTCAAGCGCAACAGACTCAAGCGCATGCTGCGAGAGGTGTGGCCCTTGAAGGAGCGTAGAGCAGGTTTCGACTACGTGCTTGTCGCACGGCCCGGCCTGGCCGAAGCGGTCGAGTCGCGCGGCTTCGACTGGCTCGGCGAGCAAGTCGACGAAGTGGTGGAGAAGGCGGGCCCGTGAAGTACCCGGCGATCGCACTCGTCTACCTGTACCGCTACACGCTGGGGCTGCTCTTTCCGGCGAACTGCAAGTACTACCCGTCCTGCTCGAGCTACTCGATCGCGGTGCTAAAGCGCTATGGCCTGGTTCGAGGGACGCTTCTCACCGGCTGGCGGCTCCTGCGCTGTAACCCCTGGAGCGCGGGCGGCGTGGACTTGCCAGAAGACGCGCGCCTGTTCGGGCGGCCCTGCGATCACCTGCACAGAGGGCAGCCGGCGTGAGCTCGCTAGTCGTCTCCAGCATCTTCAGCCCCCTCCTCGATCCACTCAAGGGCCTTTTCCTCGCCATTCTCAAATGGCTGCACTACAGCGCGCATCTTCCCTGGGCCTGGGCGATCGTGGGAGTGACGGTGATCGTCCGCATCGTGATCGTGCCGCTCACCGTCAAGCAGATCCACTCGATGCAGAGCCTGCAGGCGCACGCGCCCGAGATGAAGGAAATCCAGAAGCGCTACAAGAGCGACAAGCAGCGCCAGCAGCAGGAGTTGATGCGCTTCTACAAGGAGAACAACATCAACCCGATGGCCTCCTGCCTGCCGATGGTGGCGCAGTTCCCGATCTTCATCGCTCTGTACTTCGTGCTCAAGGACTTCGCTAGAAACCCGCCCAGTGGCGACCTCTCCTGGCTCGGACACAACCTTTTCCCCGACATCACCCTCAATATCGTCGATCACTGGAGCGGCTACCTGCTGCTCGTGATCTACGTCGGCAGCCAGGTCGCCTCGACCTACTTCATGTCGGGCTCGGCGCAGAAGTCGCAGCGCGTGATGATGATGGTGCTGCCCTTTGTGATCCTGCCGTTCATCCTCAGGTTCCCGGTCGGCCTCGTTCTCTACTGGGCGACGACCAACCTCTGGACTGTCGGGCAGGGCCTGATCACCAGAACGCTGATTCCCAAGCCTCCGCCGCCGGTGAAGAGGTCGTCGCGCACGCCGCCCGCGGCGGCGGCAAAGCAAGCGACGGAGCAACCGAAGGCCCCGCAACCGCCTCGGCGCGTCAAGCGCAAGAAGAAGGGCGGGCGCAGGTGACCGAAGAGCTCCACGTCGAGGCCGAGGGCACCGACGCCGACGAGGCTCGGGCCCGGGCGCTGGCCGAGATAAGGCGGCAGGCGCCCTGGATCGAGCCTGAGTCGGTCTCGTTGCAGGTGGTGGAAGAAGGCGAGCGGGGCCTCCTGGGCATCGGCTCGCGCCCGGCTCGAGTGGTGGCCTTTGCGCTGGTTCCCGACCCTCCGGCTCGCGAGGAAAGCGAGCTCGCATCATCGCTGCGCGCCTACGCGGAATCGATCGTGCGGGCCATCGCGCCGGACACACAGGTCGAGCTGAGCGAGGAGGCCGAGACGGTGAGCATCCGCTTCTCGGGCGGCGACCTCGGCGTGCTGATCGGTCGCCGCGGCCAGACGGTCGACGCAATCGAGCAGATCGCAAACGCGATAGTTCACCAGCAGGTCGGTCCCGGTGGCATACGAGCATCGGTAGACGCGGGTGGTTATCGCGAGCGTCAAAAAGCAGCCCTCAGCTACGCGGCGCTACAGGCCGCCAAGCGCGTGATCTCGAGCGGCGAGCCGCAGGCACTGGAGCCGATGAGCGCCTACGAGCGCCGTCTCGTGCACGAGCGCCTGAAGGGCTACGCGGGAGTGACCACAGCGAGCGAGGGAAGCGACCCGAGCCGACACGTGGTCGTCCTGCCGGCGGATGCCGACTGAGCTCGACCCGCGGCGCGATCCCCGGATCGAGCGCTGGCTGGAAGCTCTGCTCGACACGCCCGGGTTGACCTCGATTCGCGAGCTCGATCAGGCCAGACTCGAGCACGTCTTCGACAGTCTGCAGGCCACTTCGCTTGTCGCACGCTTCGCGGGCCCGATTGCCGACGTCGGCTCGGGCGGAGGAGCCCCTGGGATCCCGCTCGCGGCGGCCTTCCCCGAGCGCAC
>Ga0209540_10002384_pt1 | contig 13404 bp, 8 predicted proteins | sample BarGraIncu01121A_FD_184501 | JGI IMG/M metagenome (GOLD analysis project Ga0209540, IMG submission 184501) | Arctic peat soil microbial communities from Barrow, Alaska - Barrow Graham LP Incubations 011-21A (SPAdes) (version 2) | ecosystem: Environmental > Terrestrial > Soil > Wetlands > Peat... | reverse complement strand
TTGGGGACGTAAATTGTGCGGGAAGCTCCGCTGCAACGATTCAAAGCTGGAGCTTTGCCAGCCATTGCATTCCCAAGCTGGAGCTTGGGAACGAGAAACATCTTAGCTGGAGCTTGGGAACGAGAAATATCTCAGCTGGAGCTGACCGACTACCCCGTATGCTGTATTTGATACTTGCTGTCATCGGGTGCAGCGTGAGGCACTCTGAACGGGTCGAGGATATGAAAAAGGGGAGGGCCGGGTGAATTCTCACCCGGCCCTCCCCTTTAATTTTTCCTGCCTTGGCTGGTTACTTCGCTTCCGGCCGGTTGGTGAACACGATCTTGTCAAAGGTGCGGTTGAGGCTCTTGCTCACAAAATTGTTCATGACACTGCCCGGAGCCAGGGCCAGCTCCTGACCGACGCTAACCTTGGCAGACGGAAAGGCCGCCCAGGTCTTCACGTTGCCCTTCTCCAGGCAGGCATAGGTGTATCCGCCGGCGTTCATAGTTTCCACAACCTTGCCGGTGATCGGCGCTGCTGCGACAGCAGGTGCCGCGGGAGCGGCAGGCGCCTGGGCCGTGCCGTCCGTCTTGGGATGGCCTTGCGGGAGTGCCGCCGCCTTCGCCTTGCCCCCCTTGACACCGGCCGAGAAGTGTATGGTGTCGAAGGTCCGGTTCAGGGTGGTGCTCTTGAAACTTCCCATGTCGATGCCTTTGATCAGCTCGATCTCCTCGCCTACCTTGACCTCGGTGTTCGGTACCGCGGCCCATCCCTTCTTGCCGTCCTTCTCGAGGAGGATGTAGGTGTAGGAACCGGCATCCATGGTCTCCACGACCTTGCCTGCCAGGATGGCCTTCTCCGGCGCCTTGCCGGCGGTTTCATTCTTGGCGCTCGCGGCCGCGGGAGCCGTGCCCTGATCCAGGCCTCCCGAGAAGATGATCTTGTCGAAGGTGCGGTTCAGCGCCTTGCTGGTGAACTGGGGCATCTCTGCCCCTCCGAGAATCTTGATCTCCTGCCCCACGGTGACCTTCGTGACAGGCAGTGCGGCCCAGGTCTTCTTCCCGTCTTTTTCCAGGCAGATGTAGGTATACCCGCCGGCATCCATGGTTTCCGTGACCTTTCCCGAGAGGCTGGATGAGCCCGCTGCCTGTTCCGCGCTTTTGGTGACCTTGGCGGGGCCCGCGCAACCCGACAGGCCGAGCGCCAGAGATGCCAGAGTTATTGCAATTGCACTGAGCTTCGTGTTCCTTGTCATTATCGTACTCCTAGGATGGGTTGTTGATCTTGGTAGTGGACCAGACGCCGCTGCTGGCTGCAAGGGAGGCGTCGCGCGTCATTGATCGGGGACGACTGTGATGATCGTTACCGTTCTGCGGTTTTTCTGCCTCCCTTTCTCGGTCGAATTATTGGCAATCGGCTTCTGGAATCCATGCCCGATGGCGATCACCTTACCGGGGGGCACGCCGTACTCGACGAGTTTGCTCTTCACGGCGTTTGCGCGTTTCAGCGACAGGGCGAGGTTGGGACGATGTTTGCCTACGTTGTCGGTATGACCCTCGACGCGCACGCTTGCGCTGGCAGCGTTGTTTATCAGGGCGGCTATTTTCTTCAACTGACTGTTGTAATCGGATCGTAGGTCCGCCCTGTTAAAATCGAACTGCACGGAGAACTGGTACACCTTCTCCCGCTTGGTCGGACGTTGGATTTTAACCTCTGCCTGCGCCTGGGCCGGGGCCTCTGCCGGAGCCGGAGCCACCTGTTGCGGCGGGGGCGGGCCGGGTTTGATGAAGGCGAGCGGGACGGCTTTTTGCGACGGCATCGGCTTTGGCGCCGGAGCCGGCAGGAAGGCCGGAGGTGCGGCAGAGATGCCGACCATGGCAGCGCCGACAGCTCCGAGTTTTTCCAGAAACGAGTATTCCTGCTCCGCGTCTAGGGGAGGGCGGGCCAACGCCGGTGTTTCGATGGGCTTCATGAACGACTTGGCCGCATCTGCAGGTTTCAGCTGGGCAGCCGGAGGTGCCGGCTTCTTACGCTCCTTTCCGAAGAAGTATGTCAAGCCCGAACTCACTTCGAAGTTACTTCTGGTATTGACGTCCTGGTAAACCAGGAGCTGACGCACGTCGAATCTCAACGCAAGGTAGTCTTCCAGGTAATATTTCAGTCCTACGCCGTAATTGAGCAATGGATCATTGCTGCTGACGGAGTTTTTACTGGTGAGGATATCGCCTATGCCGACAGCAAGGAAAGGAACTAATTTGTTTCTCGGATTGAAGGAATAGATGGCATCTGCCCGGAAAATGAATCCGTTGGCGTCACCAAGTCCGGATTTAGTCTTGGTATTGAAATAATTGATGGTCCCTTCGACCCCGAGAGTGTCCACAATGCTCGTGCCGATCATGTCGTAGCTGACTTTCATGCCGTAAATCGGGGCAGGATGGAGAGAATCCGATGATGAAAATAGGTAGCCGCCGATGGTGGGGGTTACCGAAATTGATGAAATCGGCGCGATTATTTTTCTATCTCTGAAAGCCGCAGGCACGGATGAGGGGAAAAAAAGTGATGCCGTGATGACGGTTATGACGGTAGGCAAAATTCTCTGCAATTTTCATCCTCGACATTGGATTGGGTTTCGCCATCCTATACCACCTATTAGGTTACTTCAACACTTAATGTGAATTCCGCGCACCAAAACCTGCCTCCTGCCAGCTCGGAGTTGCACCGGTTTAACCCGCGTTTTGCGCGCTCTCCGCGATACGCGGCCGCCAGATTCCTCCTCGACTGTCTCCCCCCGAAAAAAATCACCCGCGCAAATAGGGCATTTCTTCCTCCCCGTCGGTCTTCCTCTGGATAGGTGCCCATTTATTGTTCAATGTCTGCACAGCTGTTAATGAAATAGGAATTCATTGCCGGGCTGGCTCGTATTTAAAAACATAGCTGAACCGGGTACCTGCGGCAATTAACGCCACCTGTGCCGGGCTGGCCTCCCCTTTGTAATAGCTAGGGCAATAGGATCGGACGGTCCAAAGGGAGGTCTGAGATGTTCAGCAAAATAACGATGAAGTTGTCGGTGCTGCAGGTTGTCATTTCATGGCTCGTGTCATTCATGGTCGTCAGCACTGCTCAGCTTGCTTTAGCCGGTTTTATCGGTGTCCCTTCATCGATGCAGAGTCAGGGCCCATGTCTCTATTCACTGCAACTGCAGAAGTCAGTTGCAGAGCGACAGCGCTACCTGGCTAAGCTAAGTGAGGTCACGGGTGGGGCCGTTGCAAGCAGCAACGCAGTTGAGGATATGTACAGCAACATACAGCCAGCTTCCTACGGCTCTGATAACACTCTGGAGGGAATCGACCTGTGGGGCGTCAGCCCAAAAAGCGTTCCCGACACGAGGCTTGGCGTAGATGTCTTTTCCACCGATTGTATCAGCTGCCATGATGGAGCGAGTGCCGTGGCGATAGAGGCAAACTGGAGGAACAGTCCGCTTGGCGGCGCTTTGCACGGCAAACTTTCCGGAAGCGATCATCCGATCGGGATGGATTACGGGAGCTATGTCGCAGCAAACAGCAGAAAGTACAAGCCGGTCTTTGGGCTCAACTCCAAGATGGTTTTTGTGGATGGCAAGGTAGGCTGCCTTACCTGCCATGACCCGCTGAATCCGGAAAGGGGGCATCTGGTCATGAGTGACAAAAAAAGTGCCCTGTGTCTCACCTGCCATGACAAATGATCAGACCGTCTGCTCCCCCGAACCGGCCGTGACTGAAGCCGAAATGGCGCCACATAATGGCGCCATTTTCGTTTTCGGGCCGTTCGGAAAACTGTTTCAAGTTTATGCCGTAGCTATTCAGCACCAGACGACCAATCACAAGCAACCCAAAGCATAAAGCCTCACCACAGAGGTACACAGAGGTACACAGAGGAAAATTAAAAACCTTATTTATGTTTGAAACAGAAAGGCCTTAGCCTTTGGTTTAAGATTTCCTCTGTGTTCCTCTGTGCCCTCTGTGGTGAGGCTTTTGATTGTTTGTAATTGGTTTTTCCTTGAAGTTTGCTGAATAGTCAAATGGCGCAAAGGAATGATCTTGGTACCGGCCCGGACTCGCAGCGCAGAAACTGCCGGGTCAGCGGGCGCTTGCAGAGGGGGGCAGACGAAACTCGCACGATTCTTGCTGTATTCTCGTGTCTATTTCCAACTCTGCGTCTAACCTGCTGAAATCGTTGGCGGGCCGTCGCCGGCTTTCGGCCCGGTTTTCTTGAGTCGGGTGGCTGCCTGTCAAATGACGCTGCTCTTACGTCATTCGGCGTAGCCCCGCCCGGGAATACCTGCATTGGGTACGCGTCCAGTTCCGCTTCGATGCGGACGGGACCGGTGCAGCTTCCGGGACGTACTCGGGAGAGCGGGGAACGGTTCGGGATCAGCCAGCAAGGATAAGTGCGGTCGGCGGGATTCGATATTGTCATGCATTGCATCGATTGATGTTTTAACAAGGGGGAAATATGAAGCAAGTTTTTTTGTTAGTCATGATGCTTCTTCTGGCATCATGTTCTGGCGGAGGCGGAGGCGGAGCGGCTTTAGGAGGCCCGGATGTGCCGCCGGACGGTAAACCGTCGCTGACGGGTACCATTACCATTCAGCTCAGGGACGCCACCCCCAAAATATTAGCGTTGGCGCCACCGGATCCGCAGTTTGTCCGGATCGTCGTCACCAATCCAAGCTTTGTGATCAGCGGCAAGAGCTACCGGGCGCTTAAGACCATAGCCATCGGCTCGACCGCCCCGGTGCAGTTTGTCCTTCCCGAGCATGTCGGGTACCAGGTCGAGGCTCTCTACTACGCCAACGACACGAGTAGTAACCTCAATGTCATGCAGAAATACGGGATGCAAAGCGGTATTAACGTCACCTCCGATGCCAAAATCGCGATAGATCTCGCGATTACTCCCATTGCGGCCGGCTTGACCCCCGTACTTCCGAATGGCCAGAACTTCGTATATGCCGGAATCCCTGGCGGGGCTGCCGCCGACACTTACGGCATGGTGCCGGTTCTCCCTGTCGAGTCGCCGCTGCAGCCTGCCTGGAGGTACTACGTACAGACCAACAAACTCTTCACTTCGCCCCAGCACTACGGCACTCCCAGCCTGAACCATAGCAGCATTGCCGCCCCATCCTCCTTTGTCAACGGCAACCTGTACTATCAGGCCGAGTTCTTCATCAAACCGTCCCTGCTTGATACTGGCGAAACCTATACCATCTGGACCTTCAACTATCCGAATCCCTCCTCTGAAGGAGCGACGAATCCCTACATCACCATGAGTCTGCGCGGCCCCAACGTTGATATCACCAACGGCGATCCCAACAATCCTTCCCTGGCAGCCGACATCTACCCCCCCAGGAATGCGCAGTTGGCAGTCCCCACGCCAGTGCAGGCCAGTGCGACCATCCCGGTCAGCATCGTGGCCAACGACAGCGTTGCCGTTACGGCCTACAACATCCAGCAAACCGGCATTTCCGGCACTCTGGCCGGGATCCCCGCTGCCACGGCAGGCGACCTCAGCAGCGGCTGGGTTGCCGTGACGCCGACCATGAATCTCGGGATTTTGACCAGTTACCTGATCCAAGGCACCCTCACCTCGGGACAGGACAACTTCGTGAATCTCTATGTTCGCGCCAGGGACGCCGCGGGTAATATGTCGACCGCGTCCCCGCTGCAGACGGTAACCGTTCGGCCCTGAACCAAAAATCAGTCAATAGTGAAAGGGCAGCTTACCGGGAATATTTCACCAAAATAAAGGGCCATCGTTTTATTCGATGGCCCTTTACGTATGGCCTTCCAAGCGTCCCCCTCGATGCCCAACATGCCAGGGCCTGATCCTTTTTCCCAGGTCCGTCCTCTCAGCTTACAAACTTCTCGTCCTCTTTCGTCCCGCCTGGTAGCAGTCTCTCGTGCCCAGTCAGTCCCGTCGGATAGACAGGATAATGCAAGAAGAGCCGCAGGTCCCTGGTTGTCCAGGGATCTGCGGCTCTTTATTGATATGCACAAAATCGAGAATCGTCCCCAGGCAAGGGAGGCGTGTTCTGCCAGGCCTCGAAACTGAAACCGACGCCGGCGTGACGTTAAATCGTAGTACTGGAAAAGGCGAAGTTTTGGGCTCCGATGGTCAGGTGGGTAGAAACCGTTATCTTCGTCGTCGCACCAGCGGTGTGCCGCACGGTGACCAGGTCGTTGTTTTTCACAGTCCCGGCGGCCGAGGTGAAGGCTCCGCCATTGATCGAGTACTCTCCTCCCGTGATGGTGGTCGCTCCGGAAGCGCCGCTGGCGAGCACCACGACAATCGTATTGGAGGTCACCGTTGCCCCCGCTGTGACGTTGGTGACCAATAAAGGATAAAAGTCTGATGCGGCGGTGGTGCTTGAGAAGGTGGCGCTCTGCTCGCCGATGGTCAGGGTGGTTGCGACTAGCTGCGCAACCGTGCTCGTCGAAGCGGTGCTCGAAGCGGTATTTTGCACGACAACCAAGTCGCCTTTGTTCACGACCCCGTCGGCCGAGGTGAAAGCGCCGTTGCCGATCTTGTACTTTCCCTCCGTGACGCTGATCTTGGCGGAAGTGCCGCTGGTTAGCGCCACGGTGATGGCGTTGCTGGTCTGTAACGACCCCAATGCCACGCCGGTAATCGATGCGGGAGCAAAGGCGAAGGGTGCGACGGCGCTGAGGGCGGTGGTGCTGGAGAAGACGGCACTCCGGTCGCCGATGGTCACAATGGTGCGGACTTCCTGCCCATCCCCGCTCGCGGCGGTATGCTGGACCGTGACCTTGTCGGTGTCGTTCACGATTCCGTCGGCTGAAGTGAAGGCGCCGTCGTTGATCTTGTACGCTCCATCCCTGACGCTGATCTTCGCAGAAGCGCCGCTGTTAAACCCTATTGTGATGATTTCCGAGGTCTGCGGCGCTGCCGCGACGACGCCGGTGAGCGGAGCGAAGGAGAAGCCTTTGACGCTGAAGATGGCGCTGGCGGTGGTGCTCGAAAAGGTGGCGCTCTTGTCGCCGATGATCAAAGTGGTGACCGTTGGCTCAGTCCCGCTCGCCGTGGTGTGCTGCACGGTGACCGTGTCATTGTTTTTCACGGTTCCGTTGTCCGAGGTGAAGGCGCCGTCGTTGATCTTGTACTGTCCCCGTAAGACGCTGATCGTAGCGGAGGTGCCGCTGGTGAGCGCTACGGTGGTGGTAGAGGTCTGCGGCGACCCCGCTGTGGCGTTGACGACTGCAGGGGGGGCCATTGAAAATTGGGCGACTGAGACGTTGGCGGTGGTGCTGGAGAAGGTGGCGCTCTTGTTGTCGATGGTCAGGGTGGTGGTGACCCTCTGCCCGTCCCCGCTCGCGGCGGTGTGTTGCACGGTTATCTTGTCGCCGTTTTTCACGGTTCCGGCGTCCGCGGTTGGAGTGGCGCCGGCGATTGAGTATTTGCTGTTGCTCCCGTTGGGACCAGCGACGCTGATCTTCGCGGTGCCGCTGCTGAGCACCACAGTGATCTCAGCGGAGGTCACCGTAGAATTTGCGACGACGTCGGTTTTCGGAGAAAAGGAAAAGGCGGTAACGGTTGTGATGGCCGTGCCGGAGGTGCCGGACGTACCGGACGTACCGGACGTCGTTACCTGAGCGGGAAACCAGTCAACCCCGCAGCCGCCCAAGGTCAATCCAAGTAAAGCCAGCATCATCAAATAAACTCTGTTCATCCATTCCCCCGAAAAAACGGTGATCCATCGGTACTAAAGCGCCCCAGTATATCTGCAGCCGCGCTTTCTTGTCAAAGGAAGAAAAACGCGCTCCTGAAAAAAGAACGGTCCTGTTTTTGCAAACATCCAGATTGCCGGGTCTGGGCGGTGGTTTTCTTGTGGATGGATTAGTTGCCGGAATCCGCGAGAAAAAGATCCCGCTCTGAGTGATGCCGCGAGGCCGGTAGGACCGGGGAGTGGGCTTGGTCCCGATTGCGAAGTCACGGGTGAGTGCGCCACCTGCCACCGTGATGGCTGAGTGGAGGGGATACCAGTAAGGCAGCAAAGACCAAACATGCTCTGCAGACCGCCTCAGCCATTGTTCTCCACCAAGTTGAATCTTGCAATAGTCTGGGTCAGGCTGCAATGAAGTAAAAAAATATTAACTAGAGTCGGGCAACAAGGGCGCTGTTTAAGGAAAGCCTAATAACATGATTCCGGTGTTTTTACTATTGTACTAACTTCACAAAACCAGTACTATGCGGCTCGTTTAATAACAGAATCGGGGTAACCGCTACGCCATTTCACTGCAGGCTGTACGCCTTTGCGCAGAGCTATAAAGATCTTCATTAACGCAGCCGGAGTGCAGAAAATGTTTTTACGCAGGTTGTTCCGGACTGCCTTTATCTTGTAGATGATTAAAGAGGGGGAAACGATATTGAAAGGGTTACGTGTAGTAATTTCTCTGCTTAGTGTCATATTTTTCGGGTTGCTTCCCGATCCGGGGCAGGCAGCGCCTGGCGACATCAGCACTATTGCAGGGACTGCGACGGCAGGATTTTCCGGTGACGGCGGCGCGGCAACCGCGGCAAGCCTGAAAGGTCCCTATGGAATGGTCAAGGACGGCGCCGGGAATATCTATATCGCCGATACGGTGAACAACCGCGTTAGGAAGGTGGACGCCGGGACCGGGTACATCAGCACTATTGCAGGGACTGGGTCGGCAGCATTTTCCGGTGACGGCGGCCCGGCGACTGACGCTAGTCTGAATACTCCCAGAGGCCTGGCCCTGGACAGCGCCGGAAACCTTTATATCGCGGATAAGGGCAATAACCGTATCCGGATGGTGGACGCCGCGACTAAGCACATCAGCACCGTGGCGGGTAACGCGACGGGTGGATATTCCGGCGACGGTGTCGCGGCGACAACGACGAGCCTCAAAGGTCCTTCAGGCGTAGCCCTGGACAACTCCGGGAACCTATATATCGCCGACACGTCTAATCACCGTATCCGGATGGTGGACACCGGGACTCCGAGGATCATCTCCACCGTGGCAGGGATCGGGACCGCGACGCCGGTGTCGGGTGTTGATACCGGTGACAACGGCCCGGCTATGTCGGCGACCCTGAACTTTCCCATGGGCGTTGCTTTGGACAGCGCCGGAAATCTCTATATAGCCGATACTTTCAATAACATCATTCGGGAAATAATTGACGGGGCTATCTTTGCCGTTGCGGGGAGCGGTTCGGTGGGAAGTCAGGAGACTCTGGCTCATCCCTATGGGGTGGCCGTGGACATGGCCGGGAACCTCTTTATAGCTGATACGTCGAATCAACGCGTCCTGAAGGTGGCGAGGGTAACCCTCCCTCGCGCCACCGATATCGCGACGAGTCTGAATACTCCCTCAGGCGTGGCCGTCGACAGCACCGGTAACCTCTACATCGCTGATCAGGGCAACAACCGTATTCTAAAGGTTGAAACCAGCTTGCCTGTCGTGACCGCTTCGCCCATTGGTGGTACCTACACCTCGGCTCAAAGTGTCACCTTGACCTCCAGCAAACCTGGTACAATCTACTACACTACCGACGACTCCGACCCGACGACCATTGGTGGTACTCGGAAAACTATCACCACCACCGGCCAAGTCTCCATCCCCATTACCACGACCCTTAAGTACTACGCCGTTGACTCTGCCGGGAATATAGGCTACGTGGCAACTCAGGTCTATACCATCATTCCGCCCCGCGAGCCCGATGCGCCCACAGCCCCAACAGCAACCGCCGGCAATGCCCAGGCGACCGTTTCCTTCTCGGCCCCGGCATTCAACGGCGGCAGCGCCATAACCGGTTACACGGTCACTTCCAGCCCCGCAGGCGGCACGGACATCAATGCCGGTACCACCGCGACTACCCATACCATAACCGGCCTGACCAACGGCAGCGCCTACACCTTCACCGTATCTGCAACCAACGCCATCGGGACGGGCGCAGACTCGACTCCATCAAGCCCTGTCACGCCGATTACCGTGCCCGGCGCGCCCACAGGCGTTTCCGCAACTGCCGGCAATGCCCAGGCGACCGTTTACTTTACGGCTCCGGCGTCAGACGGCGGCAGTGGCATCACTTCCTTCACGGTGACTTCCAGTTCGGGCCTCACCGCTACAGGCAATGCCAGCCCGATTACATTTACCGGACTTACCAACGGCACCACCTACACCTTCACCGTGAGAGCAAACAATGTCGCCGGTCCCGGAGCCGTCTCAGCCTCTGCCAGCGTGACTCCCATTCAGAAGGCTGGCGACTGCAACGGCAGCAGCACGGTTACCGTTGACGAGGTGCAATCCGCCATCAACATGTACTTAGGGATTAAGGTTATTTCCCCATGCGTTGACCTCAACAACTCGCTCACGGTGACCGTCGACGAGGTGCAGAAGGTGATTAACGCATTCCTGGGGATGTAGCGAGAACTCTCTCACGTTGCCGCGCGGTAACGGGGCTTCCCTTCGAGGCCAGCCGCGTGGCTACAGGTTCAGGACGCTCATAAGCGGTCAATGCGGTTTCCAGCGCTAAGCCTGCTTCAAGATATTCATCGCAACATTTCTTCTAAAGGAGAAAGTATGAAATTGAGAACAATTCTAATGTGCATCATGCTCACGCTCTTGGCCGTGCCCGCCTTCGCTGCACCGGGGACAGTCACGGGTACGGTCACTGATGCATTCTCGCAGCCGGTTCCGGGAATCTCGGTCCAGTTGTACTTTACAGGTGGGAACGCCACCACCAAGACGGCGACCACCGATTCCTCCGGAGTGTATACCGTAAGCTCGGTAACCGCCGCGAGCTATAAGGTTCTTTTCTACGGGAACAATGCCTTGTCCGCGCCGTTTGCCCAGAAATGGAATGGTAACGCCGCGAGTTTCGCAACCGCAGCGACAATCTCCGTGGTCAACGATACTGCCACCACCGTCAACGCGGTCATGGATGCGATGGCTCAACCCAAGATCGATCTGGGAAGCTTCAGTAACGCCGCGGCGGGGACCGTGGTCATGATCCCCGTCACTCTCACAACCGGTGGCGCGGCGCTCTCCACGATCGGTCTGACTATCACCTCCGATCCGGCTAAGATCGTCAACGTCTTCTCCTCAGACCCGGCCGACGGGACCCCAGGGATCGGTGCTGCCTCACTTGCCGCGGGCAAGTCGATTCAAGATAGCAGCAACCCAGGGACCTATATCCTCCTGATCTCCTCCGGCACCAAAGTTATCGGTGACGGCTTGCTGGTAAATCTTTACTTCCAGATCGCCGCCGACGCCACCGGCCCGATCGCCCTCACCAGTGCCCCTTCCGCATCTGACCCTAACGGTCTGCTGGTTAATAACGTCACGGGAACCTCGGGAAACATCACTTACCCCCCCACAGCCCCCGGCGCTCCGACCATGGGAAGCGCCAGCGCCGCCAGCAACCAGGCGACGGTCAGCTTCACCGCTCCGGCCAGTGACGGCGGCAGCGCCATCACCGGTTACACCGTCACCTCCAACAACGGCATCAGCGCCAGCGGCCCGGCCAGTCCGATCACCGTTGCCGGCCTTGCCAACGGCACCGCCTACACCTTCACGGTAACGGCCACCAACTCTGTGGGAACCGGCCTCGCGTCGAACCCGTCCAACAGCGTCACGCCCAAGGGTAATCAAACTGCGGTGACCGTTACGGCACCGGCAAGCGCCAGCTACGGCCAGGCCGGTGTGACGGCCAGCGCAACCGGCGGCAACGGAACCGGCGCTTATGGCTACAGTGCCGGCAGTTCCACGGCCTGCACAGTGAATGCAACGACGGGCGGGATCACGATCACTAACGGGATCGGTACCTGTGCGATTACCGCGATACGGGCAGCGGATGCAACCTTCAACGCATCGGCACCAAGTGCGGCGGCTACGGTGACCATCAGCAAGGCCGACCAGACGACGGTGACGACTACGGCGCCGGCAAGCGCCAGTTTCGGTCAGACCGGCCTCACGGCCAGCGCTACTGGCGGCTCCAGCACCGGGGCTTACAGTTACGACGCCACCGGATCGACGGCCTGCACCGTGAATGCAACGACGGGCGCCATCGCGATTACCAGCGGCTCCGGCACCTGCTCGATCACCGCGGCGCGCGCCGCAGACAGCAATTACAACGTCTCGGCGGCAACTGCGCCGGCAACGGTGGCCGTCTCCAAGGCGACCCCGGTCGTCTCGACCTGGCCGACCTCCAGCGCTGTCAGCTTCGGAGAGACGCTCGCCTCCTCCGTCCTGAGCGGCGGGGCGGCAACGCCGACCGGCACTTTCGCCTACACCGCTCCGTCTACTGCCCCGAGCGTCGGCACCGCCTCGCAGGGGGTGACCTTCACGCCGACCGATACGGCGAACTACAACACGGCAATCGGTACGGTTAATGTCACGGTCAGCAAGGCGGCCCCGGCCGTCTCGACCTGGCCCACGGCCGGCACGATCAACTTCGGTCAGGCGCTCGCTTCCTCCACCCTGAGCGGCGGGTCAGCAACGCCGGCCGGAACCTTCGCCTTCACTACCCCCGCCACTGCCCCGAACGCCGGCACCGCCTCGCAGGGCGTGACCTTCACGCCGACCGATGCGGCGAACTACAGCACGGCGACCGGCACGGTTAGCGTTACGGTTACCAAGGCGAACCCGAGCGTGACAGGCTGGCCGACGGCCGGCGCAATCACCTTCGGGCAGGCGCTCGCTTCCTCCGCGCTGAACGGCGGGACGTCAACGCCGTCCGGCACTTTTGCCTTCACCACCCCGGCTACCGCTCCGAGCGTCGGCAGCGCCGCCCAGGGAGTGACCTTCACGCCGGCCGACACGACGAACTACAACACAGCGACCGGTTCGGTTAACGTCACGGTCAACAAGGCCACCCCGAATGTGACAACTTGGCCGACTGCCAGCGTGATCGGCTTCGGGCAGACGCTTGCTCTCTCCACCCTGAGCGGCGGGTCGGTAACGCCAGTTGGCAGCTTCGCCTTCACTTCCCCCTCCACTGCACCGAACGCCGGCAGCGCCGCACAGGGCGTGACCTTCACGCCGACCGATACGGCGAACTACAACCCGGCGACCGGAACTGTCACTGTCACCGTCACCAAGGCGACCCCGGTCGTCTCGACCTGGCCGACTGCCGGCGCCATCGGCTTCGGGCAGACGCTCGCTGCCTCCGCCCTGACCGGCGGCTCGGCTTCGACGCCGGGCAGCTTCGCCTTCACAACCCCCGCTACTGCGCCGAACGCCGGCACCGCTTCCCAGGGCGTGACCTTCACGCCGAACGATGCAACGAACTACAGCACAGTAACCGGCTCGGTCAGTGTGACGGTTACCAAGGCAAACCCGAACGTAACGACTTGGCCGACGGCCAGCGCGATCGGCTTCGGGCAGACGCTTGCTCTCTCCACCC
>Ga0209540_10002383_pt1 | contig 13409 bp, 10 predicted proteins | sample BarGraIncu01121A_FD_184501 | JGI IMG/M metagenome (GOLD analysis project Ga0209540, IMG submission 184501) | Arctic peat soil microbial communities from Barrow, Alaska - Barrow Graham LP Incubations 011-21A (SPAdes) (version 2) | ecosystem: Environmental > Terrestrial > Soil > Wetlands > Peat... | reverse complement strand
ACGAGATCGACCACGGCCGCATCGCGCTCGACGGCATCGACATCAAGGACATGACCCGCGACAACCTGCGGACCACGTTCGGGATGGTGCTGCAGGACGCCTGGCTGTTCAGCGGCACGATCCGCGAGAACATCGAGTACGGCTACGTGGGCGCCACCGAGGAGCGGTTGCACGACGCAGCCCAGGCCGCCTACGTCGACCACTTCGTCCGCACGCTGGCCGACGGCTACGACACGGTGCTCGACGACGACGCTTCCAACGTCTCGCAGGGCGAGAAGCAGCTGCTCACGATCGCGCGCGCGTTCCTTGCCGACCCGGAGATCCTGATCCTCGACGAGGCGACCAGCTCGGTCGACACCCGCACCGAGGTCCTGATCCAGAAGGCCATGAAGCGGCTCATGCACGGGCGCACGTCGTTCGTCATCGCGCACCGCCTGTCCACTATCCGCGACGCCGACATCATCCTCGTGATGAACCACGGGCGTATCGTTGAGAAGGGCACGCACGCCGAGCTGCTCGCAGCCAAGGGCTTCTACTTCGACCTCTACAACAGCCAGTTCGTCGAGGCCTACGACGAGGCGGTCTAGTACCGCAGCAGAAGAAGGCACGCCATGAAGCGCATCGCAGCCATCCTCATCCTGACCATCGGACTGGGGGTGGCTGCGTGCGCTCCGGCCGCGCCCAGCGCCGCCGAGCTCAAGGCGCAGTGCTTCCAGAACCAGGCGCTGATCGCGGCCGAGATGAACCTGTTCAACGCCGACTCCGGGCTCTATCCGCCCATCGCAACCGTGGTGGAGAAGATGCACCTGAAGTGTCCGAGCGGCGGGACGTACTCGTTCGACGAGAAGACGCTGACGGTGAGCTGCTCGGTGCACGGGCACCGGTAGGGCCGGGTCTGGCGACTCATTTCCCGGGCGTGAACCGACGGAGATACACGTCGGCCCACCCGCCTCAGCGCCGGAACACCCCTTCAGACCCGTGCTCCGCACCTGAAGGTCCGGGCGACGAGATTCGACCCGGGACGGTACGCGAGGTGCGTGAAGGACGGCGCGTTGAGCACAGCGAGGTCCGCCCACGCCCCAGGTGACAGGCGCCCGATGTCGCTCCGCCGCAACGCCGCCGCGCCACCGGCGGTCGCCGCGTGCAACGCCTCCGCCGGTGTCATGCGCATCTCGCGGACGGCGAGCGCGATGCACCACGGCATCGACGTCACGTACGACGTGCCGGGGTTGCAGTCGGTCGCGATCGCGACGGTGGCGCCGGCATCGAGCAGCCGCCGCGCGTCCGGGTAGGGCGAGCGCGTGCCGAACTCCGCGCCCGGCAGGAGCGTCGCGACGACTCCCGCATCGCGCAGGACCTCGACGTCCTTGTCGGTGAGGTACGTGCAGTGATCGAGGCTGGCCGCGCGGAACTCGGCGGCGATGCGAGCGCCGGGGCCGTGCCCGAGCTGGTTGCCGTGCAGCCGCGGCAGCAGACCGGCCGCAACGCCCGCGGTCAGCACACGGCGCGTCTCGTCCTCATCGAAGGCTCCCGCGTCGCAGAAGACGTCGATCCAGCGGGCGTGCGGCGCGCAGGTCGCGAGCATCTCTCCGCAGACGAGGTCGACGTAGCCGGCGCGGTCCGACGCGTACTCGGGGGGCACGACGTGCGCGCCAAGGAAGGTCGTCTCGGCGGTGAGTTCGGATGCGACTATCAGCATCCGCCGCTCCTCCAGTACGTCGAGCCCGTAGCCGCTCTTGATCTCCACCGTCGTCGTGCCCTGCGCGATCATCTCGGCGAGCCTCCGCGCCGCGCCCACGCGCAGCCGGTCGGTCGGGGCGGCCCTCGTCGCCTCCACCGTCGTGATGATGCCGCCGCCGGTGTACGGCTCGCCGGCCATGCGGGCGGCGAACTCGGCGGAGCGTTCGCCTTCGAACACGAGATGCGTGTGGCTGTCGACGAAGCCGGGGATGACGCAGCCGCCCGCGCACTCGACCTGCTCATCGGTCGCGGGGGCGTCCTGCGTCCTCCCGACCCAGGCGACAGCGCCGCCCTCGACCACCAGCGCGGCGTCGCGCAGGATCCCGAGCGCGCTCCCGTCACCAAGCGACGCGTCGCACGTGACGAGCTCGCCGATGCCGGTGAACAGCGTGGTCCTCATCGGATCTCCTTCCGCCGGCGTGCCGGCACGGGACGCACGGGCGGGTCCGTCAGCGTGTCCCCTGATGCGCTGGCCAGTTGTCGCTCCAGCGAAGTGAACGCATCGATGATCTCGACGGCCTCGAAGGCGCGATTGCGTCGACCGACCGTCACCTGCTTCAGGATCGCGGCCTCGGTCAGCCTGGCAACGGCGCCGTTCACCTGCGGCTTGCTGCGCCCGAGCGCCGTCATCGCACTCTTGACGCTGAGGACCGGGGTCCCGGGCAGCAGGCGGAGCAGCAGGTCCGCCGATGATCCGGCCCGCACACGTCCGAGGCGGCTTCGCCACCGCTGTTCGATCTCGTTGCAGCGGCTCTCGAACACCACGGCGTCTTCGACCGCCCTGACGCACGCGGCGGCGAACGTCCCGACCCACGTGTTGAGACCATCGTGCGCGGTAGCGCTGTCGGCACGGCCGTCATAGCGGAACACCGTGAGCCCGCGGATGTAGTCCTGCGCCCGGGTCGCGAGGACGAGCGACACCGGCGGCTGCACATGGGTCGACAGGCCCCTGCGCCGAAGGATCAGGTGTACGAGGGCTCGACCGGTCCGGCCGTTGCCGTCGGCAAAGGGGTGGATCGTCTCGAACTGCGCGTGGGCGACCGCCGCCTGCACCACGGCCGGGAGCATGTCGGAATCGCAGAACTCGCACAAGTCCTTGAGCAGTCCGCGCACTTCGGCGGGCGGCGGCGGAACGTAGGTGGCGGCGCACGGGTTGTAGATGTTGCCGCCGATCCAGTTCTGGGTCTCGCGGATGCGCCCCGCGTGTTCGCGCAGCCGGGTGTTCTCGAGGAGCCGAGCGTGGATCTGCAGCAGGGCATCGACCGTGAACGGCTCGCTGCTGTCCGCGACTTCGAGCGCGGCCCGCATCGCATCGATGTTGCCGAGGATCTCCTCGGCGTTGACGTCGCCGGTCTCCTCGCCCATCTCGCGCGCGGCGTCCGCACGCATCAGGCGCCGCGGACCGATCTCCAGACCCTCGATGCGCGACGACGCCACGCTCTCGGCCCGGAGCAGGATGCGCGCGAGCGCTTCGGTGTCGGTGAGGGCGCCCGCGTTCGCGTCGAGACGTGCGATGGCGGCCTCCGCGTCGGCCACGTCCGCGGCGACCGCACCGTCCAGGCGGAACGTGCGCTCTCCCAGCGGGTCGGGCAGGTAGGCATCGTACTCGCACGACCGGCGCTCGGCACGCGGAATGCCGCTCGCGCCGTCCGAGATCCATCGCTGCCTGATGTATCGAGCCATTACTACCTACCTCCTGTAGTAAGGCTTATACGCTAAACCTAACCATGTGGTCAAGCCGGTTAAGTCTACGCCTCGCGCATCGGGATGCGCACGCCGCGCTCTTCCGCCGTGCGCTCGGCGATGTCGTATCCCGCATCCACGTGGCGGATGACGCCCATCGCCGGGTCGTTGGTCAGCACTCGGCACAGCTTCTCGGCGGCCAGCGCCGTGCCGTCGGCAACGCTGACCTGCCCCGCGTGGATGGAGCGGCCGATGCCGACTCCCCCGCCGTGGTGGATCGACACCCACGTGGCGCCCGACGCCGTGTTGACCAGCGCGTCGAGCAGCGGCCAGTCGGCGATCGCATCGCTGCCGTCGAGCATCGCCTCGGTCTCGCGGTAGGGCGAGGCGACGCTGCCGCAGTCGAGGTGGTCGCGCCCGATGACGATCGGCGCGCTCACCCTCCCGTCAGCCACCATCTCGTTGAACAGCAGGCCTGCGCGGTCGCGCTCCCCGAGGCCCAGCCAGCAGATGCGCGCCGGCAGGCCCTGGAACGCGATCTTCTCACTCGCCTGGCGGATCCAGCGGTGCAGCGGCTCGTTGTCGGGGAACAGCTCGAGCACAGCCTTGTCGGTGGCGTGGATGTCGGCCGGGTCGCCTGAGAGCGCGGCCCAGCGGAACGGGCCCTTGCCCTCGCAGAAGAGCGGGCGGATGTAGGCGGGGACGAAGCCCGGGAAGTCCCAGGCGCGGCCGTACCCGCCCAGCTCGGCCTCGGCACGGATCGAGTTGCCGTAGTCGAAGACCTCGGCGCCCGCGTCCATGAAGCCGACCATCGCCTCGACGTGGCGCGCCATCGACTCGCGGGCGCGCTCGGTGAAGCCCTCGGCGTCGCGCTCGGCGTACCCGTGCCACTCCTCGAGTGTCACGTCGAGCGGGAGGTAGGCCAGGGGGTCGTGCGCGGAGGTCTGGTCGGTGACGATGTCGACCTCGATGCCGCGGCGCAGCAGCTCCGGCAGCACGGCGGCGCAGTTGCCCTGAAGGCCCACGCTCAGGGGGCGTCGTTCCCGCTTCGCGGCTTCGACCCGCGCGACCGCGTCGTCGAGATCGGCCGTCCACTCGTCGAGATAGCGCTGCTCGACCCTGCGCTCCAGACGCGTCGGATCGACGTCTACGACGAGGACCACGCCGTCGTTCATGGTGACCGCGAGCGGCTGGGCGCCGCCCATTCCTCCGCACCCGCCGGTGACCGTCAGCGTGCCGGCCAGCGTGCCGCCGTAGCGCTTCTCGGCTATGGCAGCGAAGGTCTCGTAGGTGCCCTGCACGATGCCCTGGGTGCCGATGTAGATCCAGGAGCCGGCCGTCATCTGGCCGTACATGGTCAGGCCGAGGTGCTCGAGGCGGCGGAACTCGGGCCAGTTCGCCCAGTCCGGCACCAGGTTGCTGTTGGCGATGAGAACGCGCGGCGCCCACTCGTGGGTGCGCATGACGCCGACGGGACGGCCCGACTGCACGAGCATCGTCTCGTCCGCCTTCAGCGTGCGCAGGGTGCGCACGAGCGCGTCGAACGACTTCCAGTCGCGCGCCGCCTTGCCGGTGCCGCCGTAGACGACCAGGTCGTCGGGGCGCTCGGCGACCTCGGGGTCGAGGTTGTTCATCAGCATGCGCAGCGCGGCTTCCTGCTGCCAGCCCTGCGCGGTCAGAGTCAGCCCGCGGGGTGCGCGGACGGGTCGGGATCCTGCGGTCATGACGGCCTCCTCTTAGCTGCGCTCATGAGAGAGTCAGCTCCAAACGGTGCTTACGCTGCCTCCAATCAGGCAGGACTTCTTCAAGCCGAGCACGGAATCCCGGTCCGTGATCCGGATGCTCCAGATGGCACAGCTCATGCAGAATCACATAGTCGATGCACTCACGTGGTGCGCGTATCAAGTCGACGTTCAAGGTTAGCATCCCACTCTCCGACATGCTTCCCCAACGCGCTCGCATGCGCCTGATGCGCAGCGGCGGCGCATCTGCAGCACGGTCGCTCGAGAACCGCTTCCAGCATTCGTTCAAGCGCTCCGCAAGTCGGTTGTTGGCTTTGGCGGCATACCAGTCCGCCAGCAATGATCCGACGCGCTCGGGCGATGTGAGCCCGACTACGTGAATCACGACGCGACCACCAATGAGCTTCACGCTGTCTGCGTCCGCCGAGCAAACCTTGAGTCGATACTGCCGTCCCATGTAGAGATGTGTCTCTCCGCCAACGAAGCGCCTCACGGGTGTCCGCGGATTAAACTGCGCGAAGTATGTCCGCTGCGCTGCAATCCAGCGCGCGTGCTTCACCAGTCGCGCGTGGACGTCCTCGTAGACGGTGCCGAGTGGCGCGACCACACCCACCGAACCATCAGGGAGAACAGCAATTTCGAGCGTCAGGCGGTCAGCATGCGTCACGGCGAAGACGATCCGCTGCCCCCCGTACGTGATCTCGCCGCGCGCCTCGCTCATCGCGATCCCCGACTCCGCGCCACGCGCATGACCCGGTTGATAATCTCATCCTGCTGCTCGATGCTCAGCACCACGCCACTCTCGTCGCGAACGACGTCGTAGAGGTAGTCATCCATCTCGTTGCGGACCCTGTTCTGCGCGTCGGGATCGTCCCAGAAGCGCACCTTGTCATTGCGCGCGAGGATGTCGCGCAGAGCCACCGCCGCGTCAGCGCACACCGTATCGACCACGTCGTCGGACGAGCCAGCCTCTCCGAGGACCTGCCGAACCACACCGAAGTACGCCATCGCCGCCTCGTCGCCGTCGATTTGCGGCGGCACGTCGTCGTGCTGGCCCACCACCACTCGCGTGCGGATACCGACAACCGTATCGAGGTAGTCCCGCTCGCTGATGCGCCGGGCGAGGAAGTCGTCGATCGCCTTCTGGATCATCTCGGAGAACTTCGCGTAGAGCGCGGGGTCCTCGTCCATCCGCTCGGTGATCACGCGCTTGGTGGCGTGTGCGATGGCGTCGGCGAGGGCCCCGGGCGACTTCCCCTCAGCGACACCTTGTGCCTGCTTGAGCTGGTCGAACTCGGCCTCGTCGAAGATGTTGACCGGCTCGTTCAGCACGATCACCTCATCGGCGCGGATGTGGGTGTCCAGCAGCTTCTTGATGCGCGGCTCGTACTCCCGGTAGTCAATGGATTCGGCGTAGCGGAAGCGCACAGACTGCCGCAACCGCTCGAAGCGCTTGAGGTCACGCTTGTAGTCGCGCACGCGATCGGGATCCGTGTCCCGAATGAACGACTCTGCGGAGAGCGCCACACCGAGCGTGCGTGCGAAGGCCGACAGGCGTTCGTAGAAGTCGTCGCGACGGGCCTTGTCGGCGAGCGCGAGCTCGTAGGCCTCCTCGTCGTAGGCGTTGCGGACCTCTTTGAACAAGTCGAGCAGAGCGGCGTGGCGCTGCGGCAGTTTCGCGATCTCGGTGTTCACCGAGGTGATCGTGTCGGCGAGGTCCGCCTGGTCGAAGCCGTCGAGCGCGTCGTACATCGCGAGCGCCTTGTCGAGATCCCCCAGAGTGCCCTCGTAGTCGACGACGTAGCCGAAGTCCTTGCCCTCGTACAGGCGGTTCACGCGCGCGATCGCCTGCAGCAGCGTGTGGTCCCTGAGTCCGCTGCACAGGTAGAGAACGGTGTTGCGAGGCGAATCGAAGCCCGTCAGAAGCTTCGAGACCACGATGAGGATCTCCGGCGAGTCGGGACCCTTGAAGCGCTCGATGACAAGGCCGTTGTAGTTGGCCTCGTCGCCATACTTGGTCATCATTCGGGTCCAGAACCTGACGACCTCGTCCGTCGGCTCGTCGTCCGTATCCACCCAGCCCTCGCGCATGTCCGGGCCCGAGATGAGCACCTCACTCGTGACGTCGCCCAGGTCGTCGAGGTACTGCTTGTACTTGAGCGCGGCGAGCTTGCTCGGAGCCACGAGCTGCGCCTTGAAACCGGTGCCCTGCCAGTTGGCGCGGAAGTGCTCGCTGATGTCGAAGGCCCGCATGTAGATGACGCGGTCGGCCTTGGAGAGCATCTCGGCGCGCGCGTACTTCTTCTTCAGGTCGGCGGCCTGCTCGTCCTCGAGGTCGCGCGTGTAGCGATCGAACCACACGTCGATGGCGTCCTGGTTCTGCTCCATGACGACGTGGCGGCCCTCGTAGAGCAGCGGCACCACGGCCTTGTCCTCGACCGCCTGCTTCATGGAGTACGACGGATCGATGAGCCCGCCGAAACGCAGGAAGTTGTTGCGCTCCTTCTTCATGAGCGGCGTTCCGGTGAAGCCGAGATAGCACGCGCGCGGGAACATCCGGCGCATCTGCGCGGCGTGGCCGCCGAACTGCGTGCGATGACTCTCGTCCACCAGCACGAAGATATCGGGCGAGTCGTTCACGTACCGGCCCTGCTCCACCGCGCCCTCGAACTTGTGCACGAGCGTGGTGATGATCGCGGCGTCGGTCTCCGAGACGAGCTTCAGCAGGTTGCGACCTGATGTCGCCCGGCGGGGAGCCAGCCCGCACGCGGCGAAGGTGTTCTTGAGCTGCTTGTCCAGGTCATCACGGTCGGTCACGAGCACGATCCGTGGATCCGCGATCTCAGGGTCGAGGGCGAGGTTCCGTGCGAGCATCACCATCGTGAGCGACTTGCCCGACCCCTGCGTGTGCCACACCATGCCGCCGCTTCGCGCGCCGCTCTCATCGAAGCGCTTCACCCGCGCCAGCGCCGACTTGATCACGAAGTACTGCTGGTAGCGGGCGATGCGCTTCTCGCCACCCTCGAAGAGCGTGAACCGGTATGCGAGGTCGAGCAGGCGCTCCGGCCGGCACAGGTTGTGGAGTGCCGCATCTTGGGCGGTCACCTCACGTGGGCCCTCGGCTTCGAGCGCGTCGAAGTGCCGACGGGCCGGCGCGAAGTCGCCAGAGAAGAGCGCGTCCTTGGCAGTCGCGCTCAGCGGCGCGTTCACGACCGCGCCGAGCGCCGACGCGTCGTCGAGCGTCTCGCGCCACAAGCCCCAGAACGGCGCCGAGGCGCCCACGGTCCCGTACTTCGCCTCGTTCTTGTTCAAGGCGAGCAGGAGCTGCGTGAAGGTGAAGAGGTGCGGGGCGTACTCGGGGCTCTGGTTACGGATCTGCTGCGAGATCGCCTGCGAAAGCTCGGTGGACGGCGATTTGCACTCGATCACCGCGAGGGGGATGCCGTTGACGAACAGCACGACGTCCGAACGGATGGTCTCGGTGCTGCGGTGCCTCTCGACGGAGTACTCGGCCGTCACGTGGAAGACGTTGCTGTCCGGGTGCATCCAGTCGACGTAGGACAGGTTGAAGCTCTTCGAGTCGCCCTCGATCGTCTGCTCGAGCGTGGTGCCGAGCGTCAGCAGGTCGTAGACCGCCTCGTTGGTGCGCTGGAGTCCATCGAACCGCACGCTCTTCAGCCGCTGGACGGCTGTCTGGATGTTCTCCTCGCTGAAGAGGTATTCGCCGCCGCGATAGGAGATCCGGTTGATGCGCTTGAGCTGCTCTCGGAGGATCTCGTCGAGGACCACGCTGCCGACGCGCCCGCCGCGCAGGGCATACGCGCGCTCGGGCGGCAGGTACTCGTAGCCGAGCGAGATCAGTACCTGGAGCGCCGGGATCTGGGAGAGGAGCTTCTCGTCGAAGGCGAAGGAGGTCACAGGAGCACCCCCCTTACCCAGCGACTCTCCGCTTGGAGCAAGCGTAGCAGTCGCGTCTGCAAGTCTACGTCCCGTGGAGCCTGCCGGAGTAGCACGGCTATCCGCCGCTGCTCATCGAGTGGGGGAACCGGGATTCTCGTCGTCAGCATGCCGGGGATGTCAACTTGCTTCCCGTCGCGGATTCCGATCACCGACTCGGCAAGATAGCGGCCGACGAACATGTTCGACTTGAAGAAGTACCGATAGAACTCCGGGTCGGCGCTCTCCCGCGGGGCTAGCACCGTGTATGCGGCGCTGATACCTCCGTCGAATTCCGAATACTCAATCCCGCCCTCAAAGGAGCGCAGGCTCACCGCGAACTCACCTGGCCGGATCTGCTTGTAGGTGGCGAGCGACTCGTCAGACGCGGCGATGCGACGGTCCAGCTCGCGTCGTGGTATCACGCCGCGATCTTGGGTTACCGCAAGCGGCTCAGCGCCATTGGTGACTCGCTGGGTCCGCACTTCGAACGCACTGTCGACTCTACAGTGCGGCCATTCGGCACACCGCCTGTCCACCAACTCCCGCTGAATCCATGCGCATCTGTCGCGCTTGCGGCCGATGAGTCGCTCCGTGTTCTCGATGGCTAGGTCCCATGCGGCGAGGATGTCTGCGATGCGCCGCTGTTCGGGAAGGGGCGGGAGGGGGAAGCGAAGCGACAGTAGCGTTCGAGTACTGAGGAACTCCAGACTGCCCGCATTGTGTCTTGAGCGAAGTCGTGTGTAGAAGCCGCGCAGCACTTGGAACAGGTAGTCGCCGCAGACCGAGCCACCGAGGACGAAGGCAACGCTGTTCTGGCTGATCGCCGCGTCGACATCAAGAACGGTGACTCTGCCACGCGTAGCCCCTTGGCCGTACATAGCCATCAGGATCGACCCCTCGGGGACAATGCGCGCCGACGAGCCCTTCAGCCCGGCCTCCGTGATGTGCTCCCCAATATCGGCGGCGGCGATGCGCCCGTTCCGGATCTCAGCGGTCTTCACCCACGGGATGTCGCCGCCCCAGTACGCGGGGTTCGCGCGTGAGGGCGTGCCACCAGAGACGACCTTCGCGATGTCGCCCAGCCTGACGACGGGCACCTTACTCATCCCCGCCCTCCAGCCGCTTCTGCTCGCGCTCGAGCTCCTTCGCGCTGCGATCGGGCGTGGGCAGGTCCTCGGGCATGGTGCCGCCGATGTCGATGATCGTCTCGCGCACCCGCTTCCCCACCTCGTAGTGCGTCTGGTTGGCGGCGTCCTTGCCGGCGACGTCGTCACGGCGAAGCTTCTCCTCGGCCTGCGTCGCACGGAACAGGTTCGCGGCCAGCTCCGTGCTTCCCATGTGGTCGAGGATCGCCTCGCTCTTCCTCAGGCCCTTGCGCGCGTGGATGTCACGCGCCCCAAGACCTCCGTACAGCCCGCGATAGCCGTGGTCCTGGAACACGGCGAAGTCCTGAGGCGTCTCGACACCGGCGCGCTGCGCAGTCTCCACAAGCAACTTGTTGTGCTCCCGGACCTCGCCGCGCAGGAACACGCGTTTCTGGTCCTCGGTCAGTCGGCGGAACTGCTCGTCGTCGGCGAGCTCGGCACGCCTCGTCTGAATGGCGAAGTAGGTCTGGCCGTTCGCGATGACCGGCTTGGACGGGTCACCGTTCTGGACGATGAGGTAGCACGCGTAGCGGGAAAGCTCGAAGTCCTCGATCTCGCGCTCGACGCCCAGACCCGTCGTGACTGATTTGTTGACCTCAACAAAATGGCCCTGAACAGGGGTTTCTGCCGTTTCGGCGGCCGTCATCGCCTTTTCGATGACGCGCTTGAAGTTGCGCCACTCGTCATACTCAAGCACCGGCTGCAGCTCGCGGGCGAGCCAGTATTCGACGCCGTTCTCGTCGACGTGTCGGAGCGACTCAAACGTCACCTCATGCGCGTTCTCGATCTCCCCCGCGCTCACGTCAGCATCTCCTTGATCATCTCGGCCATCTTGCCGCGAACCTCGGCGAGCTCGCCCTCCAGCTGCTCGATCTCGGCCTGCACGGCGACGATGTCGATCGGCTCCGGCTCCTCGAAGGTGTCGACATAGCGTGGGATGTTGAGGTTGAAGTCGTTCTCGATGATCTCGGCGACTTTGGCGACGTGAGCGTACTTGTCCGCGTCCTCGCGCTTGGTGTAGGCCTCCACGATGCGCCCGATGTGTTCGTCGCTCAGGCTGTTGCGGTTCTTCCCGGGCGTGAACTCCTTGCTGGCGTCGATGAACACCACGTCGGTGCAGCCCTCGCGCCTTCCGCCCCTCTCGCGAGCGCGGTCGAACACGAGGATCGCAACGGGGATGCCGGTGGTGGGGAAGAGGTTGCCCGGCAGTCCGATCACGGCGTCCAGCAGGTTCTCCTCGATCATGTGCTGCCGGATGCGCTTCTCGGCCTGGCCGCGGAACAGCACGCCATGCGGCACGACGACAGCGACCCGTCCCTCCTTCTCGCGCGCCACCTCGACCATGTGCGTGATGAACGCCCAGTCGCCCTTGCTCTTGGGCGGGATGCCGCGCCAGAAGCGGTTGTAGCGGTCGCTCGCCGCCTCTTCGGCCCCCCACTTGTCGAGCGAGAACGGCGGGTTGGCCACCACGATGTCGAAGCGCATGAGCTTGTCGCCCTCGACCAACGCGGGACTGTTGAGCGTGTCGCACCACTCGATCCGAGCGCTGTCGGCACCGTGCAGGAACATGTTCATGCGGGCGAGCGCCCACGTTGAGCCGTTGACCTCCATGCCGAACAGCGCGAAGTCGTTGCCGCCGATCTCGCGAGCAGCTTCGATGAGCAGGCCTCCCGACCCGCACGCCGGATCGCAGACGGTATCGCCCGCCTTGGGCGCGGCGAGTCTCGCCACGAGCTGCGAGACCGCGAGTGGCGTGTAGAACTCGCCCGCCTTCTTGCCCGCATCCGACGCGAAGCGCTCGATCAGGTAGATATACGCGTTGCCGATGACGTCCTCGGACACACGGCTCGGGCTCATGTCGAGTTGCGGCTTGTGGAAGTCCTCGAGCATCATCTTCAGTCGGCGGTTGCGGTCCTTGATCTTGCCCAGGTTCGACTCGCTGTTGAAGTCGATGTTGCGGAACACGCCTTCCAGCTTGGCCTTGTTCGCATCCTCGACGGCATCGAGGGCGATGTTGATGAGCTCACCGATGTTGTCGGCGCTTCGCTTCGCGTAGAGGTCGTAGTAGCTCGCGCCCTCCGGCAGGACGAACCGCTCCCGCTCGAGCCTGCGCCGGATGCGCGCTTCGTCGCCCTTGAACTGCTCGCGGTATTGCTCGAAGTGCTCCCGCCAGGCGTCGGAGACGTACTTCAGGAACAGCATCACGAGGATGTAGTCCTTGTACTGGGCCGGGTCGACGGCGCCCCGGAACGTGTCGCATGCCGCCCACGCGGCGTCGTTGATGTCCTTCTGGCGAACTTGGGTCATCGGGTGCCTCCCTCGGCATACATCATCATGGTCTTCGTCACGAGTCTGTCTCGGCGCTCATCGAGCGAGTGCTGCAGCACTCGCTCCCGGTTGGATAGCGCGGCGAGTTCGGTGATGTTCTTCTGGCGTTGCAGCGACGGGACGACGACCTCCAGCTGCTCGACTGTCCGTTTGCTGATCATCTTCACGTTGCTTCCCTCGGAATTCATCGCGAGATATAACTGGGCTGGAAGCTGGTTGATGTACCAGTTCAGATACGCCGCAGACAGCCCTGCATGGGTCACGCGGATACGGAGCAGCGGTGCAGCGACGGCAGAAGCACCAACATCCTCGGTCGCGATCGCGGAGGACATGCTGTCGCCCCGCGTCCGAATCAAGATGTCGCCAGCACGGACATGCTGCGACTCCGAGACGTCTAGGTTGACGCGCGCCAGTGATGCAAGTTGCACGGTGCCGTCCTCACCCAGATCTCTCATCTGCATGACGCGCGTTGGGCCGTGCTCGTCGGGCACGACCCCCGTGCGGAACGAGTACCCCGTTTGAACCTCAGCGACATCCTTGAGAAGACTCACACTCATGCTGGAACCTCCAGAAGCAGTAAGCGTTCTACTGCACATTCTGCCGGAGGGAACCAGCCGGTGTCAAGTCCAGAAATGCAGAAACTCTATTACTGTGATGTGCAGTCTACTCCAGCACTCCCGCGACGCTCTGGGCTGCGGCGAGCACGCTGCCGTCTACGACGAGCGCGTGGGCGGCCTCGATCTCGGGCGCGAGCCAGCGGTCCGGGCCGGGTCCCTCCACGTGCGCGCGCACGAGAGCGCGCACCGCATCCGTGCCCGCGGCCGGGCGCAGC
>Ga0209540_10002379_pt1 | contig 13426 bp, 11 predicted proteins | sample BarGraIncu01121A_FD_184501 | JGI IMG/M metagenome (GOLD analysis project Ga0209540, IMG submission 184501) | Arctic peat soil microbial communities from Barrow, Alaska - Barrow Graham LP Incubations 011-21A (SPAdes) (version 2) | ecosystem: Environmental > Terrestrial > Soil > Wetlands > Peat... | reverse complement strand
CGGAATGGAGACGCGCGTTTTTGTCCCGGAGTTTGCCACGCGCGAGCTCAGTTCCCCAGGGGAGCCCGGCGTTGCCTATCACATGGGCATTGGCTTCACCTCTACTCGCTGCCCATCCGAAGTCTGTGGGATCCTGGACGACATGCGCCTGCGCGCGGCCCGACGTAACCGAGAGATGGTGGCACGGGTCAACGCTCACTTGAACCCGGTGGCCATCGATTATGACCGGGATGTGCTACCACTGACACCCGAGGGCAACGCTACCGAACGTCACCTGCTGACGGCTTACACGCGCGCCGCCGGGCAAGGCGTCCCAGATCTGGCCGCCTTCTGGGCGGCCAAGCTCGGCATGACGCCCGAACAAGTGAGCGCCATTCTGCCGGATGAGCCAAAGTTCCAGAACCTGGTGCGGGCAAAATTGATGAAGCGGGGCGGCGTCGGCTACGTTCAGCCGGGTCCTGAGACCTTCCCGACCGTCGAGGCGGTCCATCGCTTCATCGTGGCTTGCGGCGCACTTCCCTGTGTTACCTGGCTGGACGGCACTTCGGCAGGCGAGCAGGCCATCGAGGAGTACCTGGACTTGATGATCGGCAAGGGAGCGGTGGCCCTCAACATCATCCCCGATCGTAACTGGAATATTGCCGACCCGGAGACCAGGCGCGTCAAGCTGCAGAAGCTCTACGAGGTGGTGCAGATTGCCCAGGACCGCGCGCTGCCTCTGAACATCGGCACCGAGATGAACGCGTATGGACAAAAGCTGGTAGACGACTTCGATGCGCCCGCCCTGGTTCCCATTCGTCAGGCCTTTCTGGACGGTGCTTACTTCGTCTACGGGCACACTATGCTGCAACGGGCGCGCGGCCTTGGCTACCAGAGCCAATGGGCGCAGGCTCATCTGCCCGGCCGCGCCGAGCGCAACGCCTTCTATACCCAGGCAGGCAAGTTATTGCCGCCTGGCAGACTGGGTCTGGACCGGCTGGCAAAGGTCGATGAATCTATGCCGCCCGAGAAGATGTGGTCGCGCTTGAAGAAATGAACTGCTCGTTCCGGCATAGGCCCGGTGAGTGCCCGCACGAACAGTTACCCCAAGGAGGAGATCATGCCTGATAAACTGGAATCTTACCGGCGGGCCGAAGGGCCCGTCAAGGGACCCAATCTGCTCTGGCCGCTGTACGGCGCCGGGCTCGAGAACCTGGGCCAGGACGGCAAGCCGATCGAGGCGCCCCTGCCCCAGCCGGGAGCGGATGAGCTGCTGGTGCGCCATGATGCGGTGGGGCTTTGCTTCTCGGATATCAAGGTCATCAACCTGGGCCAGAATCACCCGCGTATCTTCCGCGATATCCGCAAAGACCCGGTTGTGCTTGGCCACGAGGTAGCCATGACCGTGGTCAGTGTGGGCGAGAACCTGCGCGATCAGTACAAGCCGGGTGACCGCTTTATCATCCAGGCCGATGTCTGGGTAGACGGCGTCAACATCTCCTATGGCTATATGCTGCAGGGCGGGCTATCGAAATACAACATCATCGACCGGCGCCATCTACACGGCGATGACGGCAACTATCTTATCCCGGTCCAGCCGCAGACGGGCTACGCCGAAAGCGCCTTGACCGAGCCCTGGGCCTGCGTCACGGCGGCCTACACGCTCGAGTACCGCACGACTTTCAAGCCGGACGGCATCACCTGGATCGTGGGCAGCGCGGGGCTGCTGAAGTCGGTTGCCGCTGGGGAAGAGCAGTATCGGGTGGGCGCCGGCTTCGACCAAAAATCGCATCCTGCGCGCTTCCTGCTCAGCCATGTACCGGCCGAATTCGATCACTGGCTGCGCGCCCGTGCGACCGAACTGGGCATGGCCGTGATTGACGTGCCCGACCCGTGCGACGCGGCGGCGGACCTCGCCGCGCAGGGGATCAAAGCGGTCGATGACATCGTGGTGCTGGGCAATGGCGCGGACACGGCGGACGTGATAGAAGCCGTAAGCCCCTACCTGGCGAATCACGGCATAGTCGCGCTGGTCGCCGACGAGCCGCCATCCCGCAAGGTCAACGTCGACGTGGGGCGCGTCCACTACAACGACTGGACCTACGTCGGCGGCAGCCGCGCGGATGTAGCGCGCGCGTACAGCGACGTCCCGGTCCGCTCACAGCTGCGACGCGGCGGGCTGGCCTGGTTTGTCGGCGCCGCCGGTCCGATGGGACGTATGCACGTGCAGCGGGCCATCCAGATGATCGGCGGGCCGGCGACCATCGTCTGCACCGACGTCAGCGATTTGCGGCTGAAGGATCTCGAACAGTCCTACGGCGCCGAAGCGCGCGCGCGAGGCATCGAGCTCGTTTGCCTGAATCCTCTGCAGAAAGAGACCTATGCCGCGGCCATGGCTCGCTTCAAGGCTGCCGGCGGCTTCGACGATATCATGGTGCTGGCCCCGGTCGCGCCCCTGATCGCCGACTCGGCTACCTACCTGGCCGACGACGGCGTGATCAACATCTTTGCCGGCGTCGCGCGGGGCACCATGGCGCTGTTTGACCTGGGCGACGTCTGCCTACGGGGCGTGCGCTGCATCGGCCACACGGCTTCCAGCATCGAGGACCTGCGCTTCATGCTGCACCTGGCGGAGACCGGCACGCTGACGCCCAACCGTTCGGTGGCGGCGGTCGGTTCGCTGAGCGCCGCGCGTGATGGTTTGAAGGCCGTCAAGGACATGGTTTTCCCCGGTAAGGTCGTTATCTGGCCGCAGATCAAGGAAATGCCGTTGACCGCGCTGCCGGAGCTCAAGGACAGGCTGCCGACCGTCTATGCCAGGCTCAAGGACGGGCGCGAATGGACAGTCGAGGCGGAGGACGAGTTCCTGCGGATCATGCTGGAGGACTGATGGCAAGGTTACTGGAAGACAAAGTCGCCCTGGTCACCGGCGGCGCGCAAGGACTGGGCCAGGCGATCTGCGAGCGCTTGGCCCGCGAGGGCTGCCACGTGGTCGTAGCCGACATCAACGAACCGGCTGCCCAGGAGACGGCGGCAAAGGTTAATGCCGAGACTGACCGGCGGGCGATCGCAATGAAAGTCGACGTGACGGACGAGGCCCAGGTCGAGGCAACTGTTGCCCGCACGATCGAGGAATTCGGCCGGCTGGATATCGCCGTGGCGAACGCCGGGATCCTGATCGCCGAGGCCATCCAGGATTTCCCGGCCGATCGCTGGCGCAAGGTGATCGAGGTCGACCTGGTCGGCTACTTCCTGATTGCCAAGCACGCGGCGCGTGTCATGATCGGGCAGCACAGCGGCACCATCATCCAGATCAACTCGAAGTCGGGCAAGAAGGGCAGCTATAAGAGTTCGGCCTATGCGGCCAGCAAGTTCGGCGGCATCGGGTTGACGCAGAGCCTCGCCCTGGAAATGGCCGAGCACGGCGTGCGCGTCAACGCGATCTGCCCCGGCAACATGCTGGATTCGCCACTGTGGGTCAACTCGCTGTACAAACAGTATGCCAAGAAGTGGGGCATCACCGAGGCCGAAGTACGCCAACGTTACATCGACCAGGTGCCCATGAAGCGGGGCTGCACTTACGAAGACGTCTGCAACGTCCTCGTCTTCCTCGCCTCGGACGGGTCCGCCTACATGACCGGTCAGGCGATCAATGTCACCGGAGGGCAAGAGATGCGCTGATGTTCAAAGACAACCGGCGCATCCTGATCTTCGTTATCCTCTCGAATTTTCTCCTCAATTTCGGCTTTCAGGTCTGGCAGACGCTCTTCAACAACTTCGCCGTTGAGGAGCTGGCTGCCGGGCCGGTTGCCGTCGGCTTGATCCAGTCGGTGCGTGAGATACCGGGGGTCCTGGGGATCTTGCTCGGCTTCCTGGCGCTGTACATGTCCGAGATCCACATCATGTCCCTGAGCATCATTCTCATGGGCGCGGGCATCGTGCTGACCGGCCAGGCCCACAGCATCGCCTTCCTGGTGAGCGTCACCTTTGTGATGAGCCTCGGCTTTCACTTCTTCCAGCCCACCACCAATGCGGTGGTGCTGATGGTGATGAAGAAACAGGATACGCCCACCGCGTTGGGTAACCTGGGCAGCCTGGGCTCGATCGCGTCGGTCGTGGGCACCGGATTGGTGCTGCTGGCCTCTTACCTGGCCGGCGCCGCCAGTTACCGACCGCTCTTCACCGGGGTCGGCATTCTGGTCATGTGTGGCGGCTTGCTGCTGCTGCCGTTCGGCAAAGTGAAGGACGCTCTGCCGTCAGGGCGCAAGGTGGTGCTCCGGCGCCGTTACTGGCGCTATTACACACTCTCGTTCCTGCTGGGCAGCCGCCGGCACATCTTCACCACCTTCGCCATCTTCTTGCTCGTACGCGAGTATCACGTGCCGATCGAGACTACCGCGACCCTGTACCTGGTCAACGCGCTGGTGAACGTTGTCACCCTGCGCTGGACAGGGCGGCTGGTGGGTAAGCTGGGTGAGCGCCTGGCCATGAGCATCATGTTTGGCTCATTGGCGTTTGTCTTCGCGGGCTACGCCTATTCCAACCTGTTGCCCGTCGCGATCATTCTCCCGGCTCTATACCTCTTGTTTGTGCTGGATAACATCCTCTTTGGGTTTAACATTGGGCTGACGACCTATTTCCAGAAGATCGCAGTCACCCGGGAGGAGATCACCAGCAACCTGTCAACCGAGCAGGCGATCAACCATATCGCGGCGATCTTTGTGCCGCTGATCGGCGGCACGGTCTGGGCGCTGTTCGGCTCCCGCGCCACCTTCCTCTTCGGCGTGGTCATCGTGCTGCTCGGCCTGATCCTCACGCAGGGCGTGCGCACGGAAGGACGCCCGCTCCCCGCGCCCGCTGCCGGCACATAAAATGGACCAGTTCCTGTTCTTTACCGGCTCGACTGACGCAAACGTCGTCAGCGCGCAGGTCGCGAATTACAAATACCCGCAGTATCCGGAGCTAGAGGACTTCGGCGAGGCGCTGTTGCGCGGCGACGGCGGCACGGGTTACGTGCGAGTGGACTGGTACACGCCGGACGGGCTGAGTACGTGGGGCGATGGCCGGTTGGTCGTGTTGGGGACAGAGGGCTATATCGAGGTGCGCAAATACGTCGACCTCGCCGGGCGGGCAGGCGGCGATCACCTGTTCCTCGTCGACCGGAACGGCGTAAACTACATAGACTGCCACGACCAGCCCTTGCCCTACGGGAGCCAGTTGCTGGCCGATATCCGCGATCGCACGGAGAACGCCATGTCGCAGGCGCATTGTTTCCTGGCGTCCGAGCTGGGGCTGCGGGCTGAGGCAGGCGCAGCGCGGCTGGGCAACCTGGCCGACTGATCGGCCGGGTCGCCTCCTTTTTGTTGGCTCTCCTTCCGCTAGGGATGAGGAATCATGTGCTGCAGTATCAGTATGTACTCGGGCGGCACGCCCATGACTTGAGCCAGGGCGCGCCCTGTGTAAAGCAGGCTGGACCATAGCATGCGTGGCAGATCGCCCACCGGCCCGGGAAGCAGACCCGTGAAAATGCTGGCCGCGAAGTAGACGATCACGAGGATGATGATCAGAGTGCCCGCGTCGCGCATAGCCACCTCCACTGCCACCTGGTCTAGTGCCCGATCAACTGTTTGCGTACAAAAATCACGGCATGCGCGTCGGCGTACACCTGGCTCCAGTTCGCCGACCCGCGCGCGGCCTGAACGATGGCCGGCTCGTCCTGCGGGCTGAGCATCAGCGTATTGACGCCGTACGCCTGCAGATCCTGTTCCCAGTTCCCGATCGCGTTCGAGATGCGCAAGTAGGCGGTCACTACCTCGACCGGATACATCTCAAAGCGCGCATCGATAAAGACCGGGTAGGCGGGCTGCGCAGCCCAGATAAGATAGCTGCCGAATCCCACCCCGTGAAACAGCCGGCCTGGCAGCCGTTGCGCAAGCAGGAAGTCCGTCGCTGCCACCGGCGTCTCCTGCGACGCCAGGTCCCTATACTGCGCGGGCAGCGGCAATCCCCCTTTGAACCAGGGCAGCGTCAGCAGCATCAGGACCAGCGCTCCACCCGCCAGGACGTAGTTCAGGCCCATGTGCCGGCTCTGCGCCGCCCTTGTCCTCTCGCTCCTGTCCGCCGGCACGCCCGAGACGCGGGCTGCGGCCACGGGCGCGAGGGTGTCCCCGAGTTCGTTGCCAGGCCGGCGCACCACCTGCCTCAGGCGTTCGCCGATGCCCGGCAGTTGATCCGCCAGGATTGGGGCGATCACGAAGCCGAACCAGACGATCACGCGCGACGTCTTGAGCGCCAGGGCCGCGAACGCCAGAAACATCAGCAACTGGAAGAATGTCAGCCGCCTGGCCGAGCTGAGCAGCAAGGCCACGATCAACAGCAAGAGCGTCAGGAAAAATGCGCCGTTCATCGTCGCGAAAGAAGGCGGCGCCCACTCCGGCACCAGCCCCTGCACGACCGAGTTGCCGAGCATCGTCCCCAGGTAGCCGAAGATGCCCGGCCCGCGTGGATTGGCGAAGCAGGCGACGAGCGCCAGGCCTAGCGCCATCGCCGGCGGCAGGACCCGCCGCATAGTTCTCGTGGCCCCATTCACATTGTCCAGCAGGGCCTGCGTCACCTCATCCGCCAGCCAGATTCCAAGCAGTAGCAGGCCGATCACGAACGAGCCGTGGCTGTTCACCCAGACCAGCATCCCCAACGGAAAAACGGCGTACCAGGCGGCCCGTGGCCGTCGTTTCAGCTCGTAGATCGCGCATAGGAATGCGACGCCGATGGGAAACGCGATCGCCTGCGGCCGCACGTTCGAATCGGGAATGCTGACCGCCGCCGCCAGCAGCAGGCACTGGTACGCCACGCGCCAGTCCCCCGCGATGCGCCGGCACAGCCACAGCAGGAGCCCGTAGGCCGACGCGATCACCAGGCTGTGCACGAACGCCACCAGCGCCAGGCCGCCCGCCCGGTAAAGGAGGTAGAACGCCGCTTCCATCAGCCAGAAGGTCTTATAGTTATCGTAGGAGACCCCGGGCGCGGTGTAGGACAAACCTTCGCCGGTCGGGATGTGCCCCGTGGCGACGATCTCCCGCCCGGCCTGCAGGTGCCACCAAAAGTCGTTCGGCCGGATCGGGTTAATGTTCACGATCATCAGGATCCCGGACATGACCGTGATGCACAGCACCTGCGAGACAGTCAAGCGCGGCAGCGCCGGCCGGCCCAAACGCCTGGCATTCGACTGTGCCGAACTTAGTTCAGACTGAGACATGCGGCCGTCACCTTGAGGGGTCTACAGGATCAGATTTCCTGCTCAGCTTTGGAGCAGGCGGAAGAGCACTACCAGAGCGCCCAAACACAGATAGGGGGCATACGCGATATAGCTCTTGCGCCCGGCCTTGCGCGCGATCAGCAGCGCCAGCGCCGCCAGGCCGCCCAGGATGATGCCCACTACCAGAGCCGGCACTACGGCCGGGTAGCCGAGCATCAGCCCGATCAGCCCCGCCAGCTTGACGTCGCCGAAGCCCATCGCCCGGCCCCGCCCGATCAGGAAAAGCACCAGGAAGCCTCCGAAGCCGGCCGCCCCGCCCAGCAGCGCCGCGAGCGGCCCCGGCATCCCCGGAAGGAAGCTAAGCGCGAGTACGATCACGGCGGCCGGGCCGAGCATCACGTTGAGCACGCGGCGGGTCTCGAAGTCGATGACCAATGTGGCAAGTAAGTAGACGGTGTAGAGCCAGGCCACCACCAGCACGGCCGGAGTCGCCTGGAAACGCCACCACCCGCAGATAAACAGCAGGACCATAGCTGCCTGGACCGCCAGTGCGCGACCGGCCGGTCGGGCCGCCCTAGGCGCACTAGTAGCCTCGGCATCGGCAGGCCCGGCGGCGCGCTCTGCCCGCCAACCGGGAAGCAAGTAGCGCCAGAAGGGCGTGCGCGCGCCCGGATTCTGCCTGTCCGGCTGCCCGCAAGCGGGTAACGCGTCGGCGGCCCAGTTAGCCGCCGCTGCCGCCAACCAGGCCGCCGGAATGCTCAATGCAACCGGGAACATGCCGTCCGTTACTCGACCAGCCGGACCCAATGGTACGACCCCTCGCCACCTGACAAGCCGTTGACCGACACGATCGGGCCACCGTTCAAGGACAGCCTGTCTACCACGACGGTAGCGCTGTATTCGCTGCCCGGGGCGCCGCCCAAAGCCAACTCGCCGCTCGGTACGTAGATCACGCCCGTTAGGAGGGACCCGCTGTTGCCTTGGACCGAGCATATGTTCGTGTTGCCGCGCTGCTGGTAGATCAGGATGTTCTTGTAATACCCGGTGGTCGCCGCCGACAAGTCCAGATTGGCGCCGCCGGCGATGTTCAGCTCGCCCTTGCTGGCTTCGAAGAACCACATCATATCATGGCCGATGACGGTCGCCGTGCCGTTGATCTTTAGTATATCCTGGAAAGCGTAGAGCTTCGTGCTGGCGCATGTCAGCGGCGTGGTCTGCCCCGTATTGTCGAAGTAGGCGGTCTCGCCAGTGTTGACGGTTACGGACTTCTTGTAGATGCCCGGCGGATAGTGCCAGCGCAGCGTAACCGGGTCTTTCCAGGGCATCGGATTGGTACCGCACTTAGTGGCAGTCAGGGGATTCTCCTGGCAGATTACCTTGCAGTCGCTAGGGTAGGAGTCGTCGGGATTTGGCTTGTACAGCCACTCCAGGGGATCAGGGAATTGGGGTACTGTCGGCCCGGTGATCGGCGGTGGCGTCACGTTGGGATTGCCCACGCAGGTGGGACAGCTCCCCCTGAACTGGCTTGCGTTTAGTGTCTGTACTATCCCGTTTATGTGTTGGACGTAGGCTGCCTCGCCGCCCGAACAGCCTCCATGCCCGGCAGTGCCGTCCGAATTCACGTGGATGTAGCCAAGCGGCACCTTCAGCGTCCCGGTACCCACGTACAGGCTGTCGCAGTACGTGTGGTTGAGGATCAGCACCGATGGCCATGGGGCCGCGTCGGCGCAGGCCGCTTTGGCGCTCGCCGGGACGGTAAACGTCCCGTTCCAGAGGACTTTGGTGAAGATCGGATCGACGACGTCCTGCACGGTTACGCGCACCCACACGTCCCCGACCTGTACGTTTACCACGCTAGTGCCCGTGTTCGGATAGCCGTTCCTGTTGGCAAAGTCGAGCGCCGCGCTGGTGGCGTCCTGTCCTGCACAGAGGGCAGTGGCGCCGGCCAGCGCGGCCGCATCTGCTGCGTTCTGCCCCCAGCGGTGGTGGAGGTATACCACGCCCAGGTCGACTACGAAGCCGAACATGGCCAGCAAGACGGGGAACATTATCGCCAGCATGACCAGGTGTTGTCCCCGCTCGTTCCTTGTTGAGTCCGCCATGTCCCACCTCCCAGCGCCCAGACGCCTAGTTTTGAATCTCCATCGCCGATTCTGCGTACAGTCTGAAGGTCATTCCCGGCCATACAAGGTTGGTCAGGGGTTTCACCTGGTACGTTGTCGTTACCCACACGGTTTCGCCAAGGTAGCACCCCAAAGGACAGGACTTTACTACGCTAAGTGAGGTGGGATCGACGCCCCAGCTCCGCTCCACCACTTTTCCCCTAACATCGGTAGCTGTGCTGTCCTTATGCGTTGTCGCATAGCGCGCGCCGCTGCGCGTCGCTTCCGTCAAGGTGACGTAGTTCCATAGGATGCGCCCACCGTCCAGTATGAACGTGGTTAACGCCAAGAACAGCAGAACCGTGAGCGCGTACTCGACCAGATCCTGCCCGGCTTCGCGGTTGCCCGCGTTCACTGGAGTGACCATTGGACCATTCTCCGGGTAGCTTGGGCACCGACGTTGATGCTCCCGGGCAGGCCGAGCGGGATCAAGCCTGTCACGTTGCACTGCACCCCGACGGTCACCTGGGTAACGCCCGTTGAAACAGTGCTCGTGACCGGTACTGAGACCTGCAAGTTCTCACTCCCACCGCCGTTACAACGCGTATCCCTGGCCTCCGAGCGCGCCGCGGCTACAACACCGGGCTGGTTCATGGCGTAAGGCGCGCCCTTGGCGGCGTAGTTCACGGCAGAATTCGCCGCGTTGACCACCTGCACGTATTGCCGGAACACGTAAGCGAAGTCAGCCAGGGCGACGCCCATGGCTACAAGGAGCATGAAGACGAACGCCAACTCGATCAAAGCTTGGCCTTTTTCCCTTTTTAGTCGCCACACATGCTCACCCCTCGCCCGACCATCCTATGCATTCGTCAGCCCGCTCGTCCCTATGCATTCCGCTGCGTATTCTAGCACAAATATGGGCTCCCCGCAAGAGCCATTCTACCTGCACAGGAATTCCAAATGTAACCGTGGCAGAAAGACACATAGGCCGCTCCATCTTGCCATGCGGCTGCATCTCGCGGTCCGGCAGGACGTTCTCGACACTCGAAGAGCGCTCGGAGAGCGTGCCAGGTCGGCAAAGTGCGGTTTTGCGTGCTTGTTCAGGTCTACTGCACCGCTCCCACGGCCAACAGATGACCCAGTTTGGCCTGTACTGATGCCATGTGGGCAGGCAAAGCGGTGGTTCGCTTCCTGTTTCGGGACCTGCCAGATGGGCATGCAGCGCCTAACCTTAAAGGATTCGCTACATATGGAATTCCTGCTACCTGCTCGGCCGTCTTCCTTGTCCTGACTCCTCCTCACTTTCAGGGCCGTGTGGTCGGCGTTACTGCTGCGCCGCTCCCGGTCTGCGAGCCGAGCACCGGCTTGACGGTGGTAGGGGCTGGCGTAGGACTTACCGGTGCCCGCCGATCGTAATACCGCAGGTACAGCGTATCCAGGAAGCCGTTCGCCCGCGTGTTGAGGTCGTTCCAGGTCCCCTCGACCCAACCTTGCGCCGCCGCGCTCGTGACGCGTTCTTGCCATAGGCGTAGAGCCGGGCGGACTGCGAAGGGAGCGCCCAACAGCAGCACCAGCGCGACGCCCGTGAATATGGCCAGCCTGTGCCGGCGCGGCCCGGGCCGTTCGACTTCGCCTTGCGCCTGCTCGCGCGCGATCCCGTTCGCGCGCAGCGCATGCACCGTCCCCGGCAGCACCGCCAGGCCCAATGCCCAACTGATCGCCGCCAGCGGCGACCCCACGCGCGTCCCGTAAACCAGCGACCAATACAGCGTTCCCGCCAGCGCCATCCCGATCAGCCCGGCCGCCCATGCTCCTACATAGCGCAGCCAGCGCGCGACCGCGTGCCTCACCGGCCAGGCTGGCGGCTGCTTCAAGCCGATCGCCAGCCCACACAGCATCCACAGGGCCGCCACTACTGGCCAGAACGGGAAGGCGGCCAGCCGCGCCAGCGCCGCCGGCCAGGTCGCCGGGAATGCCCCGGCGCTTTGCATCAGCAGGCCGGCTGCGGCTCCTAAAGCGGCCCCGGACGCTGCGCTCGCCAGCGGCCGGACGAAATAGCGGTGCAGCGGTGCCGGCATGGCGTTCACGTGCAGGCGCACCGGCACCACGATCGGCTCTTCGCTCGCGTTCGTGTGCAGGTGGATCTCGGCCGTCTGGGCCGCGTCGCCGATCGGCAGCATCTCCGTGTCGGCGTTCACGACCACCTGCACCGGCCCGCCCGAGAACGAGCGCGGCTCCACATGCAGCCACGGCTCCATTGGTTCAATCGTCCCGAACAGGTAGCCGCGTCCCGCTCCCTTCGCGATGCGGAACGTGCTGCCCGCGCTTTCTCCGGCCAGGACGTGCCCCAGGTCCACCGTTTTCGGTCGCACCGCCAGGCGAGGGCGCGCCACCAGCTCACTGCCGATCAGAAACAGCTCCAGCGACTCGTGCCTTTCGGTGTGGGTCTGCTGGACCACCGCGCGCGCCAGCTTCGCCAGGTGCACTGCTCCCTCATCGGCCAGCCATTGCGCCAGCGTCCCGTTGCGCAGGTGATAGATCCCATCCTCCGGGTAGCGGCTTATGTGAGCCATGGCCGCCCGGACCGTCCACACCTTGGTCCCGCCCCCCGCTCCTCCCGAACGGAAGACGAAGGGGTGGGCGGCGCGCATCGAAGCCGTCAGCTGGCGATCTCGGAGCGCCAACGCCAGTGCCTCGCGCGTCGCGTCGTCTATCAGCCCGCTATCCGCGCTCGCGCCACTCGTGCCTTCGCCTCCCCGCGCTGCGTCGGCTTCTGCGATCGCCTCTGCCACCGGTTGTGCGTACATGGTCGTCGGCTCCACGGCGTCCCAGCCCGGCGACTCTATGCCAGGCCGGCGCTCCACGTGCAGGTAGCGGATGGCCGGTTTCAGGGACGGGAATTCGTCCTTGAGAAAACCCTGCAGCGCTCGGCGCGCCGGCTCTTCTCCCACCGGTCCATTGCCCACCTGCAAGATCGTCACCCCTACCGGCCCTATGACCACGGCGCCCATCGCGTAGCCCAGGACGACCGGGTCCGCCACCACGGCATAATCGTCCGGCAAGGTCTGTTTCAAGCAGTTCCCCAGTGAGTCGGGCGTCACCCAACCACCGGCCATCAGGAGCTCAGCCATTGGGCACCGGTCCTACCCGCAGGGCACTGTTGCGGGGGAGGAGCGGCCAAGCCGCCTCCTCCCTCGCGCATCGATACAGCAGCCGGCGGCCCGGCTGCCGCAGCCGGCTGCCGCAGCCGGCTGCCGCTGGCGGGCGGTCCGGCCTCCGTTATTGCCCTCTCTGACCTATGCCAGCACGACCTTCTCGTCCACCAGCCGCTCGCGCACGAAATTACCTGTCGTCAGCAGCCGGAAGTGGCTGGCGTCGAGCGTGAACTCCATATCCACCGCGCTGCGCCCCGCGCGATTCTTTTCCACGCTCAACACGAGCCAGTTCCGCATCGCCTCCGCCTGCGCCGGGTTGTAGACCTGGTGCTCGCGGCTGACGATCGCCCACTTGTTGTTGAGGATCAGGCCGATGTCCGACTCGTACTGCAGGGCCGAACTGCCCCGCAGATCGTTCAGCCGCATCCGCTTCGATTTCAGTCCCTCCCGGTCCGACGCCGCCACCGCCAGGACCGCGATGCTCTTTGACATCGCGATATCTTTCAGGCTCTGCATCAGATGGGTGGTCAGCTCCGTCTCCGGCTGCAGTTCGCCGCGCGGCACCGGGATCTTCTGCAGGTAATCGACCACCAGCAGCATGCGCCCCGGTCCGTCCGGCGAAGCCTCGTCGATCCAGCCCCGGATGCTGTCCAGAGGTGAGTGATCGCCGCTCGCCTTGACGAGGATCAGCCGGTCCTGGTAGGCCGCCATGCCGTCCAGCACCGCTGCATAGCGCGGGATCTTGCGCAGCCGATCGACCAGTCCCCGGCCATCCGCCGCGTCCATGGTCAGCTGCGACAGCTTGCGCAGCGTGAGCGCTTCGTCCGCATAGCCTCGTTCTGCCGTCTCCAGGCAAAGCAGTCTCAGCAGCAGGTGCGTGCGGTCGTGCTCGTAGCACACGTACATCGCCCGGCTGGTCGGGTCGCGCAACACGG
>Ga0209540_10002378_pt1 | contig 13440 bp, 3 predicted proteins | sample BarGraIncu01121A_FD_184501 | JGI IMG/M metagenome (GOLD analysis project Ga0209540, IMG submission 184501) | Arctic peat soil microbial communities from Barrow, Alaska - Barrow Graham LP Incubations 011-21A (SPAdes) (version 2) | ecosystem: Environmental > Terrestrial > Soil > Wetlands > Peat... | reverse complement strand
AGCGGTCCGATACCTCGGGCGGAGGCTCCTGAGAGCGAGGAAGACGTCGCGCGCGTCCGAACGGGACAGGACCTCGTCGGCGGTGTCTGCGGCCTTGAGCCGGTCCCACGCGAGTGTGTCGTCGTCCGCCGCCGCATCCTCCGGCGTCCGCGTCCGCTTCCGGGCGACGTCGATGACGACGTTGCGCGCGACCGTGAACAGCCAGGCCTGCGGGCTCTCTATGCTGCCGGGGTCGGCGCGAAGCAGACGCATGAAGACTTCCTGCGTCGCGTCGGCGGCAGTGCCGGGGTCCGGGGAGCGCGCCAGGCAGAAGCCGAATACGCGCTTCTGGTAGCGCCGGTAGACCTCGGAGAACGCCACCGGGTCGCCACGAAGCGTCCGGTCGAAGATGTCTTCGTCCGGTCGCCTGCGAGCGGCCCACGTGCTCAATGTGAGAGTCTGAGATGCCATGTCATGAAGGAAGACGCGAAATCCGCGCCATCCTTACACCCGCAGCGTCGAGACACGCGGTCACGGGCCCACTCAGGACCTGACGTGCAGCGTTCTTGCGTTGATGGCGACTATGACCGTCGAGGCCGACATGAGCACGCCGCCGACGGCCGGGCTCAGGAGCACGCCGAAGCCGGCTGCCACGCCCGCCGCCAGCGGGATGGCGATCACGTTGTATCCGGTCGCCCACGCGAGGTTCTGCAGCATCTTCCCGTAGGTCGCTCGGGCCAGGCTGATGACGGCCGCCACGTCCGCGGGGTTGCTGCGGACCAACACGATGTCGGCGGTCGCCACGGCCACGTCGGTCCCGGCACCGATCGCGATCCCGACGTCCGCGGTGGCCAGTGCCGGTGCGTCGTTGACGCCGTCGCCGACCATGGCGACGACCTTGCCCTCCTCACGCACGCGCTGCACGGTCGCGGCCTTCTCGGCGGGAAGGACCTCGGCGAAGAAGCGCTCGATCCCGAGCTCGGCGGCGACCCGCACGGCGACCGGTTTGCTGTCACCGGTGAGCATGATCGGTTCGATGCCCATCTCCTTGAGCCGGTGGATCGCCTCGCCGGATTCCGGACGGACCACGTCGGCCAGAGCGATCGCCGCGACGACGACGGCATCGCGCAGCACGTGGACGACGGTCCTGCCGCCGGCAGCCAGGGCCGCGCTCCCCTCGGGCGCGGGGATGCCGTTCTCGACCAGGTATCCGGGGCTGACGACCGCCACCTCGCGGCCGTCGATCACGCCCCGGGCGCCCTTGCCCGGGATCGCTCGAAAATCGGTCACGGCCGACTTCGACGGGGCGGCTGCGGCGATCGCGCGGGCGATCGGGTGCTCGGAGAGCTCCTCGATCGAGCCGGCCATCGACAGCGCCTCGTCCCGGCTCAGGTCGCCGAAGAGAGCAACGTCGGCGACACCGAAGTGCCCGAGCGTGAGCGTGCCGGTCTTGTCGAAGATCACCGCGTCGAGCAGCCGGGCGTTCTCGAAGGCCATCCTGTCGCGTACGAGGAGGCCGCTGCTCGCACCGCGTGCGGTCGAGACGGCGACCACGAGCGGGATGGCCAAGCCGAGCGCGTGGGGGCAGGCGATCACCATGACCGTGACGGCGCGCTCCATCGCGAACGCGAGCGGTTCTCCGAGCGCCATCCAGACGACGAACGTCGCGGCGCCACCGCCCAAGGCGACGATGGTGAGCCACATGGCCGCCCGGTCGGCAAGGTCCTGCGTGTTCGACTTCGAATCCTGGGCCTCACGCACGAGTTCGACGACCTGCGCGAGGAACGATTCGGCGCCCGTCCGCCGCACCGTGACGACCAGCGCGCCCTCGCCGTTCACGCTGCCGCCGATGACCTCGTCGCCGACCCCCTTCGACACGGGCACCGACTCGCCGGTGAGCATCGACTCGTCCACCGACGACGCGCCCTCGACGACGTCGCCGTCGGCAGGCACCTTCTCCCCGGGCCTGACCACGACGGCATCACCCGGCTGCAGTCCGTCGAGCGCGACGTCTTCGGTGCCGCCGTCGGGGAGCCGGCGGTGGGCCTCGGACGGCATGAGCTTGGCGAGCGACTCCAGCGCCTTCGACGCTTCGCCGACCGAGCGCATCTCGATCCAGTGACCGACCAGCATGATGTCGATCAGGGCGGCGAGCTCCCAGAAGAACGGCATACCCGCGAGGCCGAGGACGGTGGCCACGCTGTAGAAGTAGGCGACGCTGATCGCGACGGCGACCAGCGTCATCATCCCGGGTCGACGGTCGTGCAGCTCGCGCACCAGGCCCCTGAGGAACGGCGTGCCCCCGTACACGTACAGCACGGTGGAGAGTGCGAGGAGGAGCCAATCGGCGCCCGGCAGCGGAAGCAGGCGCGCCTCAGGCAGGAAGGGCAGCCCGCGCGACAGAAGGACGACCGGGACGGTCAGTCCGAGGCTGATCCAGAACCGCCGCCTGAAGTCGGCGATCGAGTGCCCGGCGTGGCGGCCGGTGGGGCTCCCTGCGCCCGCCGCGTGGGTCGCGTGACCTCCGGCGTCCCCGTGGCCTGTTCCGGCCATGTCGTCGTGCGGCATTCGTGGTCCTCTCGCGCAGACGATGGAACCCCGTCGTCTCATGCTTCATTCCCGAGTCCGCTCCGGCAGGGCCGCGCTCGAGCGTCTCGTGGGCCTGATCAAGTCCGAGGTGGTCTCGGAGTCGGAGACTCGCTGACGGGTTCCGCTCGTTCGCGACCTACCGCTTGAGCTTCCCCTGCCACGCTCCTGCGCCGCCCTTGACGCTGTACACGTCCGTGAGGCCGGCACGCTTCAACTGCTTGGCCGCGGCTGCGCTGCGATGACCGCTCTGGCAGATGATCAGCGTCTCGGCGTCGGGGTCGAGGAGGGAGACCTCGGCCGCGAGCCTGCTCATCGGGACGTTGCGCGCGCCCCGGACGTGACCGGACGCGAACTCGGATGGCTCGCGAACGTCGAGCAGCACCGGCTTGCCGATCTTGAGCCGATCGGCGAGCTGCTCGATCGTGATCGTCTTGACGCTGAATCCGAACATACAGGTGGGCTCCTCGTGCTGCGGTGGTTGCTGCGGGCGTGTCAGTCCAGCGCTGGGGAACCGGGCTCCTCGTGCGGCTCGGCGACGTATGCCGCCGGCCTGTCCGTGAGCGATGTCGCGAACCGCATGAAGCGCCACACGTCCCCGAACGTCGTCGCGATGCCGAGTGAGACGCGGATCGTGTTGGGCACCTTGCCCGTCGCGTCCTCGATGAGACGCTGGCATCCTGCGAGTGTCACCGGGACGGTGTCCTCGAAGCACTCCGCCATCTCGTCGCGCGTGATCCGATGGGCGATTTCGCCGTCGCCGGGATTGCAGAAGCAGCCGGTCCTCAGACTGATGCGCTCCTCGCCCGCCAGCTTCTCGATCCGGTAGACGTCGTAGACGTCGCCGACCGGATCGAGCATGTAGAAGGCGATCGTCGCGCCCCGACGATCAGTGCCGGTCGGGCCGAACGCGCGGAACATCGGCGCGCCATTGCTGTGCTTCTGCGAGGCCATCTCTCGGAGGAGCCAGCCCGCGAGCGCGCAGACGCGATCGTGGATGCGGTCGATCCCGACGCTCGAGAGATGCTCGAGTCCGATGGTGACCGCCGACAGGCCAAGATAGTCGACGGTCCCGTCCTCGAAGCCCGCGGCGCCCGGCGCGAGGCGGTACCAACCCGCGCCCTGGACCGACGCCAGGGTGATGGTGCCCCCGGCGAACCACGGGCGCCGGAGCTGGTCGAGCTTCTCCCGTCGCACCAGCAGGGCACCGATACCCGTCGGGTACCCGAACATCTTGTAGAACGACAGCGGCACGAAGTCGGGTTTGACGGCGGACAGGTCGAGCCGGTTCGTGGGCACGAATGCGGCGCAGTCGAGCAGGACGTCCCAGCCGTGGTCGTGAGCGAGTCGCACCCATTCGAGCGGGTGCAGCACGCCGCTGAAGTTCGACTGGGCCGGATACGCGAACAGCCGCGCCGGGCCGTTCGAGGGAGTGGTCAGGTGACGCCGCACGAGATCGGCGTCGAGCCGCAGATCGGGGCGGTACACGGGCACGTAGACGACGTCGGCGCCGCGCGACCGTGCGAACTCGCGGATCCCGTTGACGGAGTTGTGGTTGTCGTAGGAGAGGAGGTAGGTGCCGCCCGGCTCGAACGGGTAGGACTCTCCGACGAGCTTGAGGGCACCGCTGGCGTTCTGGGTGAAGACGACCTCGTACTGCGCCGGGTCCGCGTCGAAGAAGGCGAGCACCGCTGATCGCGCGCTTTGGACGACGGCAGTCGACGCGAGCGACGTCGGGTTGTGGGAGTGGGGATTGCCGAACACGTCGCTCGCGAGGAGTTCGAGATGGCGGCGCAGCTGCGAGTCCGCGTACAGGCCGCCGCCGGTGTAGTCCAGGTACGTGTGCCCCCGCTCGTCGAGGCGTCCGTACTCCCGCTCGCGCAGCTCGTGGAGCGCCTCGGGATCGCGATACCCCGGGTTCGCGGAGGCGAAGGAGGCCTCCGCCTCGCGGAGCTCGGATTCGTCGTCTTCGTGGCGCATGGCACGCTCCCGGATCGCGCGGGCTTCGTCCGCGATTGTACGCATCCCGCCGGGACTCGGCATTCCGGACGCCCTCTGGTGGGGAATAGTCCATGCGACGGTGTAGGGTGAGTGGAGCGCTCACCACTCGCGCCCTGCCCGAGACCCGCAACCACAGGAGGACCGATGCCCGGACCGGCGACGGCCCGGCGCGACACCGCTTCCGACGCGCCTTTTCGTGATGAACTCCTCGGGTCGGACCGGCTCGCCGATGAGGCGAGGCGGATCGCTGCCGGGCAGGGTACGGTCACCGGCGGGCGCATCCGGACCACTCCGCTCATCTCGCTCATCGAGCGAGCGGCGCGCGACCTGGCCAGCGACAACGCACAGCTGAACAAGGCTTCTCGCGGGCCTCGGGCGGTGTCACCGGCGGGCGAGTGGCTCCTGGACAACTACTACCTCATCGAACAGCAGCTCCGGGAGGTCCGGGAGGACCTCCCCGCCCGCTACGGCATCGAGCTGCCTCGCCTCGACTCGGGGCCGTTCGCCGGACTGCCGAGGGTCTACCAAGCGGTCGTCACGCTGATCGCACGCAGCGATTCGCGCCTCGACATCTCGGTGCTGCTCGGGTTCATCGAGGCCTTCCAGGAGGTGGCACCGCTCACGATCGGTGAGTGCTGGGCGGTGCCGATCATGCTCCGCATCGGGCTCGTCGAGAACCTGCGCCGACTCTCGCGCAGCGTGCTGAAGTCGCACCTGCACGAGGACGCGGCCGATGCGTGGGCGGAGCGCTTCACGATCGCCGAGCAGGACGACCCCGACGCGCTGCCGGGCCTGCTCGCACGCATCGGTACCGAGCCGCTGCGCGATTCGCCGGTGTTCCTGCTCAGACTCGCGCAGCGGCTTCAGGGCGCGGAGATCGCCGCCGAGGTGGTCAACTCCTGGCTTGCGGGGCGGCTGGCGGCGCTGTCGATCAACCTCGAGCGCGAGGGCATCCTCCACCAGAGGCGCCAGGCGGCCGATCAGGTCTCCATCGCGAACGTCATAGGGTCGGTCCGGCTCATCGACGCGCTGGACTGGAACGACTTCTTCGAGGATGTCTCCCACGTCGAGCGCACCTTGCGCACGGACCCGGTCGGCGCGTACGCGCACATGGACTTCCAGAGCCGCGACCGCTACCGGCATGCGCTCGAGGAGCTGTGCAAGTGGTCATCGATGGACGAGATCGAACTCGCCGAGTCGATCGTTGCCCGCTGTCAGGCCGCCCTGGCGGCGGACGCCGAAGACGACGTGCACGGGCATGTGGGCCACTGGCTCATCAGCTCGGGCCGCTACGAGATCGAGCAGGAGATCGGGTACCGCGTGAGCAGCCGCGAGCGGCTCTTCAGCGGTCCTCTCAGGTTCCGCCGGACGTTCTACTGGGGCCTGCTGTCGGTCGCGACCGCCGGTATCGGCGCGGGCCTGGCCGTGTATGCGGCATCGCAGGGCGTGACCGGCTGGCGGCTGGCGGCGGTCCTTGCCGTAGGGCTGATACCGGTCTCGGACATCGGTCTCGCTCTCACGAACCGGATCGCTGCGGCGGTCTTCCCGCCACGCGCGCTGCCGAAGTTCGACGCTCTCGCGCCCGTACCCGACGAATCCCGGACCGTCGTGGTGGTCCCCTCGCTGCTGTTGTCCGTCCCGCACGTTCAGGCGGTGATCGACAACCTCGAGATCGCCTACCTCGCCAACAGGGACCGGAACATACACTTCGCGTTCCTCGGAGACCCGACGCTCGCCGACGCGGAACACGTGAAAGGCGACGACATCGTCGAGGAGGCATCCCGGCGTGGCATCGAAAAGCTGAACGAGCGCTACTACGCCGAGGCGGAGGAGCGCCCCTTCCACCTGGTCTTGCGCGGCCGCCGATTCAGCGAGAGCGAGCAGGCGTGGATGGGCTGGGAGCGCAAGCGCGGGTTCCTCGACGAGTTCGTGTCGGAGCTGCGCAACGGGCGAGGCACGACGATCACCACGCGCGTCGGGGATGAGGAGTGGCTCCGGGGCGTCACGTTCGTCCTCACCGTGGACGCGGACACCGTCGTGCCGCGCGACGCTGCGAAGCGGCTCATCGCGACGATCGCCCACCCGCTCAACCGCGCGCGATGGAACCCGGGGGAGGCCCGCGTCGGCCAAGGCTACGGCCTGATCCAGCCTCGCGTCGACATGTCGCTGCCGGGGGGCCAGAGGTCGGCCTTCTCGCGCATGTACTCCTCGGGCACCGGAGTCGATCCGTACGCGAATGCGATCTCCGACACCTACCAGGACGTCTTCGCGGAAGGCTCGTTCACGGGCAAGGGCATCTTCGAGGTGGACGTGTTCCTCGGCGTGCTGCACGGGGCGTTCCTCGAGAATGCGCTGCTCTCACACGACCTCATCGAGGGGTGCTACCTGCGCACCGCGCTCGCCAGTGATGTCGAGGTGATCGACGACCAGCCGGCGAACTACCTCTCGAGCGCCAAGCGGGTCCATCGCTGGGTCCGCGGAGACTGGCAGACCCTCCCGTTCCTCGGGCTGAACGTGCGCATCGAGGGCGGCGCCGTGGTGCGCAACCCGCTGACGGTGCTTCACCGCTGGAAGATCATCGACAACCTGAGGCGGTCGCTCGTTGCGCCGTTGACGCTCGTGCTCTTCACGCTCGGCTGGCTGGCCCTGCCCGAACGGGCGCATCTGTGGCCCCTCTTCCTGCCGCTGGTCGTGCTGTTCCCTGCGTACTTCTCTTTGGCCAACTCGGTGATAACCCGGTCGCGGAAGGTGAGCCTCCGGTCGCAAGTGCCGGAGATCATGCGCGACTTCGGGACCGACTCGGTCCGGGGCCTGTTCGGGCTCGCGCTCCTGCCGCACCAGGCCTTCCTCATGACGGACGCGATCGTGCGCACGCTCTGGCGCGTGAACGTGAGCCGCCGGCACCTGCTCGAGTGGGTCACCGCCGCGGAGGCCGAGCGGGATGTGGGCCGGACGCCGCAGGCGTACTGGCGCACGCTGGGCCCCTCTGTCGCGGTGGCCATGCTGTTGCTGCTGGCCGGCACTGCGCTGGACCCGGAGCGGCTCGCGGTGGCGGCCGTCTTCGCCGCGATCTGGCTGGCCGGCCCCCTCGTCGCCTGGCGGGTGTCGCAGCCCACGGCTCCCGAGCAGGCGGTCCTTTCGGCGAAGCAGGAGCGGTCGCTGCGCCGAAGCGCCCGCAAGACGTGGCGGTTCTTCGACACCTTCGTGACGGAGCAGGGGCACCACCTGGCCCCCGACAACTTCCAGGAGGACCCGAAGGGCGAGGTCGCGTGGCGCACGTCGCCGACCAACCTTGGCCTGCAGCTGCTGTCGTGCCTCGGCGCGTACGACCTCGGCTACATGTGTCTGGTCGACCTGAATGGCCGGGTCGAAGCGACCCTCGCGACGATGGCGGGCCTCGAGCGCTATCGGGGCAACTTCTACAACTGGTACGACATCGAAACGCTGCAACCGCTGCGACCCGCATACGTATCCACCGTCGACTCGGGCAACCTCGCCGGTCACCTTCTGACGCTGCGGGTCGGCCTGCTGGAGGCCACCGAGGCCCCGCTGCTGGGGCGTCAGCTGCTCGCGGGTGCGCGTGACACGATCGCGCTCGCGCTCGAGGACCTCCAGACCGAGCGGGAGAACCTGAGACCCGTCGCGGTGGTGCGCGATCTCCGTGAGGCACTCGACGCCATGTCGCGCACGCTCGATGTGACCGAGAAGCCCAAACACCTGGGCGGATGGCACGGCCTGTTCGAGCGGCTCTCGGCCAACGCGGCGGACGTCGAGAGGCTGCTCGAGTCGCTCGACCAGCCGCCGCGCGACGAGACGCAGGAGGCCCCGGCGTTGTGGCCCACCACCGCGCTCGGGCGCGTGCGCGCCGCGTGCGTGGATGCAGCGCGCGCGGTGGCCGGGCCCTTCGGCGTGCTGCAGGAGCTGACGCCGTGGGCGCAGCTTCTCGGGGAGGCGCCGGCGGAGGCGCGTCTCCGCCCCGAGCTGCGCCCGCTGCTGGAGTTCGTACCGTCGCTCGTCGGACTCGCCGAGGGCCTGGACCGCGTGCTCGTCGCGCTCGACGACCTTGCCGAGAACGGGACATCCGACGAGACGCGTGTGTGGGCCGAGAAGATCGGGTGGGGCATCCGCGACGGCCGCGGGGTCTGCGCGGGACTGCTGGCACGCACGCGGCTCTCGGCGGAGATCGCGCGTGAGATGTGGGAACACACCGACTTCGAGATGCTCTTCGACGAGTCCCGATTGCTGTTCTCGATCGGCTACAACCTGACCGAGGGCCGTCTGGACTCCTCCTTCTACGACCTGCTCGCGAGCGAGGCGCGCGCCGCCAGCTTCCTGGCGGTGGCGAAGGGCGACGTCCCGCAGGCGCACTGGTTCCGCCTCGGGCGCCAGCTCACCGACGCGGGGACCGGGCGTGCGCTCGTGTCGTGGTCGGGCTCGATGTTCGAGTACCTGATGCCGCTGCTCGTCATGCGTTCGTGGCCGGGCACCATCCTGGACGAGACCTACCGCACGGTGGTGAAGCGGCAGCGCGAGTACGCCGCGGAGCGCGGAGTGCCGTGGGGTGTCTCGGAGTCGGCGTTCAACGCCAAGGACGTCGACCTCACCTATCAGTACCAGGCGTTCGGCGTCCCGGGCCTCGGGCTCAAGCGCGGTCTGGCGGACGACGTGGTCGTCGCCCCCTACGCCGCGATGCTCGCCCTGCCGATCGACGCGGCCTCGGTCGTCACGGGGCTGCAGGCCTTCTCGGACCAGGGTGCCGAGGGCCGCTACGGGTTCTACGAATCGGTCGACTACACCGCAGGCCGGGTGCCGGCGGGGGAGCGGCGGGCGGTCGTTCGCGCCTACTTCGCGCACCATCAGGGCATGGCGTTCCTGGCGTTGACCAACCAGCTGACCGGCGAGAAGATGCGCGAGCGCTTCCACTCCGATCCGATGGTGGCGTCGGCGGACCTGTTGCTGCAGGAGCGCGTGCCTCGTGGCGTTGAGATGATCACGCCTCACACGGAGGAGGTCGCCTACGTCCGCTCCGTGCGTGAACTCCAGGCGCCGGTCACGCGGACGTACCGCACTGCCGACACGCCGGCACCCTCGACGCGTTTCCTGTCCAACGGGCGCTACTCGGTCATGGTCACCAACGGCGGTGGCGGCTACTCACGCTGGCGCGGCCTGTCGGTCACGCGCTACCGCGAGGACGTCACACGGGACTGCTGGGGCACGTTCTTCTACATCCGCGACACGGCGAGCGGGGCGGTGTTCTCCATGCCGTACAACCCGTGGCCGGCGAAGCCCGACGAGTACAGCGTCTCCTTCGCGTCGGACAAGGCGGAGTTCCGCCGGCTCGACGGCGAACTCGAGACGCATCTCGAAGTCGCGGTCTCGCCCGAGGACGACGTGGAGATCCGCCGCCTGACCTTCACGAACCGTGGATTCGTGCGCCGCCGCCTGGAGGTCACCTCGTACCTCGAGATCGCGATGAGCGCGCAGATGGGAGACCAGGCCCACCGGGCGTTCTCCAACCTCTTCGTCGAGACCGAGGCGCTGCCCGACGGGAACGCGGTGCTGTTCACGCGCCGGCCGCGCAGCGCCGACGAGCGCCGCGCCTGGGGGCTGCACCTGGTCGCCTGCGACAACGAGGTCTGCAGGCCCACCTTCGAGACGGACCGCGCCGCCGTCCTCGGACGGCTGCGCGGGCCCGACCGCCCGCTCTCTGTCGAGACGGGAGGCCCGCTCGGCGGAGGGCTCGGACCGGTGCTCGACCCCTGTGCGGCGATCCGGAGTGGGATCGATCTGGGTCCGGGCGAGAGCGGGCGAGTCGTCTATGTGACGGGTGCCGCGGACTCGCGGGAGCATGCGATCCACCTGGCCGAGAAGTACCACGATCCCGCCAGCGCGCAGCGCGCGATCGACCTGGCGTGGACGGCCTCCCAAGTCGAACTCCGCGACCTCGGGATCTCTCCGGACGAGTCCGTCGCGCTCGAGCGTCTCGCATCCCGGCTCCTGCTGACCGACCCATACTCCCCCCTGAAGATCGAGACGGCGCGCGAGAACGAGCTGCCCATCAGCGGGCTGTGGTCGCTCGGGGTCTCCGGGGACCATCCGATCCTGCTCGTGCGCGTCGAGGAGGTGGAGCACGCCCCGCTCGTGCGCCGTGCGCTCCTGGCTCACCAGTACTGGCGCCACAAGGGTCTGCTGGTCGACCTGGTCGTGCTCAACACGAAGCCGAGCGGCTATAGCGACGAACTCGACGACCGCCTCCGGATGCTCATGCGGACCGGCCACGCGCTGCAACTGCTCGACAAGCCGGGCGGGGTCTTCCTCCGCCGGGCCGACCAGATGCACCCGGATGTCCTCAACCTGCTGGTCTCCGCCGCTCGTGCCGTCCTCGAAGGCGACGGCGGCAGCATGGAGCTGCAGCTCGACCGGCGCCGGCGCAGGCCGAGACCGCCGCAGGCACTGGTGCCGGTGAGTGTCCCCGTGGTCGACCTCGCGCCGACCCCGATCCGCCCGCGCCTGCTGTTCGACAACGGGATCGGCGGCTTCGACCCCGAGAGCGGCGACTACGTGATCGTGCTCGGCGACGGGGAGAACACGCCGGCGCCGTGGATCAACGTCATGGCGAGCGCGGAGTTCGGCTGCCTGGTGTCCGAGGCGGGCGTCGGCTGCACGTGGGCGATGAACAGCCACGAGAACCGCATCACGACCTGGAACAACGATGCCGTCAGCGACGGGTCGGGGGAGAACTTCTACCTTCGCGACGAGGAGACGGGCGAGTTCTGGAGCCCGACGCCGCTACCGGCGCGCGTTCCGGGCACCTATACGATCACCCACTCGCCGGGCTGCACGACCTTCCACCACGTCTCGCACGGCATCGAGACCACGCTCGAGTGGTTCGTGGCCGCCACGGAACCCGTCCGGTTCGTCCGCGTGAAGCTGCGCAACACGACCGACCGCGAGCGCCGGCTCACGGTAACGCACTTCGTGGAATGGGCGCTCGGCTCCTCGCGATCGGCGGCACAGCAGCGGGTCGTGACGCGCTTCGACCCCGAGGCAGAGATGCTGACCGCGCACAACTGGTTCAACCAGGACTTCCCGGGGCGCCCAGCGTTCCTCGCATGTGACCGCCCGCTGCACTCGTGGACGGCGAGCCGCACCGAGTTCGTCGGACGCAACGGACGTCCGGCGGACCCCGCGGCCATGCACCGCGCGTCGCTCGGCGGTGCGTCCGGTCGGCACCACGACAACTGCGGCGCTCTGATGGTCGAACTCGAACTCCCGCCCGGCGCGGCGAGCGAGACGGTGTTCCTGCTCGGGCAGACGGAGACGCTCGAACGCGCGCGGGAGCTGGTCGCCACGTACCGCGAGCCGGGCGCGACCGCCGGCGAGCTTGAAGCGGCACGCCGGCAGTGGGAGGACCTGCTGTCGACCGTGCAGGTCAAGACGCCGGACCAGCGCCTCGACCTCATGTTGAACCGCTGGCTGCTCTACCAGGTGACCTCGTGCCGGGTCCTCGGGAGGACGGCCGCCTACCAGAGCAGCGGGGCGTTCGGCTTCCGCGACCAGCTGCAGGACGTGCTCGCGCTGCTCGTCGCGCGTCCGCAGATGGCCCGCGCCCTTATCGTCGAAGCCGCGCGCCGTCAGTTCCCCGAGGGTGACGTGCTCCACTGGTGGCAGCCCTACTCGGGCCGTGGCGTGCGCACCCACATCGCCGACGATCGCCTCTGGCTGCCCCTCGTGGTCGCCGCGTACCTGCGGGTGACCGGCGACGAGAGCGTGCTGCGCGACGTGACGCCGTTCCTCGAAGGACAACTGCTCGCGACGATGCAGGAGGACGCCTACGTCCAGCCGCCCGTCTCCGAGCAGAGCGCCGACGTCTACGAGCACTGCGTGCGCGCGATCGAGTGCTCGTTGCGCACCGGGGAGCACGACCTTCCCCTCATGGGCGGGGGAGACTGGAACGACGGCATGAACCGCGTCGGGCACGAGGGTCGCGGCGAGAGCGTATGGCTCGCATGGTTCACCGGCTACGTGCTGGAGCAGTTCGCACCCATCGCCGCCCGGCGGGGAGACACCGAACGGGCCGAGCGCTATGCGGCCCAGGCGGCCGCATTCGCGAAGGCCGCGGAGGAGCAGGGGTGGGACGGCGGCTGGTACCGCCGCGCGTACTTCGACGACGGCACACCCCTGGGCTCGCGGGACTCGGTGGAATGCCGCATCGATGCGATCGCTCAGGCATGGGCGACCATCTCGGGGCTGGGCGACACCGAGCGCGCGCAAGACGCGTTGCAGGCCGTCCAGGAGAAGCTGGTGCGCCGGGAGGACGGCCTGATCGCGCTGCTCGAGCCGCCGTTCGACACATGGGCCAAAGACCCGGGGTACATCAAAGGCTACGTCCCGGGGGTTCGGGAGAACGGCGGCCAGTACACGCACGCGGCGATCTGGGTGATCCTCGCGTACCTGATGCAAGGCGACGGTGACGAGGCCTTCGGCCTCCTGAGCATGGTGAACCCGGTGTCCCACGCGCTGGACGCGGTCTCGGTGAGTCGCTACAAGGTCGAGCCCTACGTGGTCGCGGCGGACGTCTACGCGGTCGAACCCCACGTCGGGCGCGGTGGCTGGACCTGGTACACCGGCGCGGCTTCGTGGTTCTACCGCGTGGCGCTCGACAACCTGCTCGGACTGCGCGTCGAGGACCGCGCCGGGCAGCCTACGCTCATCGTCGACCCGTGCATCCCCAAGGCGTGGCCGAGGTACGAGATGACGCTGCGTCGTGACGGGGGGACCTGGCGCATCCGAGTCGAGAACCCCCGCGGGGTCAACCGGGGCGTGGCGCGCGTGACGCTCGACGGGCGAGACCTTCCGAGCTTGGAGGTCCCG
>Ga0209540_10002377_pt1 | contig 13444 bp, 8 predicted proteins | sample BarGraIncu01121A_FD_184501 | JGI IMG/M metagenome (GOLD analysis project Ga0209540, IMG submission 184501) | Arctic peat soil microbial communities from Barrow, Alaska - Barrow Graham LP Incubations 011-21A (SPAdes) (version 2) | ecosystem: Environmental > Terrestrial > Soil > Wetlands > Peat... | reverse complement strand
GGAATATGTAGTGCTGGCAGCAGCAAAAGTTGGTGGCATTGTTGCAAACAGCACGTACCGTGCTCAGTTTATCTATGAAAATCTCATGATTCAAAATCATGTCATTCACCATAGTTATCTAAACGGTGTAAAAAAGCTTCTGTTTCTTGGTTCTTCATGTATATATCCACGTATGGCTGAGCAGCCAATGAAAGAAGATGCCTTACTTACCGGACTTTTGGAGACGACTAATGAACCATATGCTATTGCAAAAATAGCCGGAATCAAAATGTGTGAAGCTTATCATGCACAATATGGATGTAACTTTATCTCTATTATGCCTACCAATTTATATGGTCAAAATGATAATTATGATTTAGAAAAATCGCATGTTTTACCTGCATTAATCCGAAAGATGTATCTGGGAAAGTGTCTGATCCAAAACGATTGGACAAGCCTTCGTTCTGACTTAACAAAAAATCCTATAGAAGGTATTGATGGGACTAAAGATGATGATAAAATTCTGAAAATACTCGCTAAATACGGTATTACATCTGCCAACAACGAAGCTTCCATTACCTTATGGGGTACAGGATCACCACTTCGTGAATTTTTGCATGTAGACGATATGGCCGATTCGAGCGTTTTTCTTTTATTAAATTATGATGCGCCGGATACTACCCCATCACATGTCAATGCCGGTTGTGGCGAAGATTTATCCATTAAGCAATTATCCGAGATAGTTCAGAAAACGGTTGGTTACGAAGGTAAAGTAATTTGGGATAGCACTAAACCCGATGGAACCCCACGTAAACTGATGGATGTTTCTAAACTAAAAGGGCTTGGTTGGAAGCAAAAAATTTCGTTAGAAGAGGGAATTAAACAAGTTGTATCTGCATACATAAATAAATAATACTGATTGCATAAATAATATTTTTAATGAAGATAGCAATAGTTGGAACTGGTTACGTGGGATTAGTCTCAGGGACCTGCTTTGCCGAAATGGGCGTAGATGTCACTTGTGTTGATATAGATATTCATAAAATTGAGAATCTGCAACAAGGTATTATACCTATATACGAACCGGGATTGGAAGATATGGTTTTGCGAAATGAAAAAGCAGACCGATTGCATTTTACAACAAAACTGACCGATATACTCAATGATGTACAAGTAGTATTTAGTGCTGTAGGAACACCCCCCGATGCAGATGGTAGTGCAGATTTAAAGTATGTACTTGAGGTTGCAACCACAATCGGAAAAAACATGCAGCAATACGTACTATTGGTTACCAAAAGTACCGTTCCGGTCGGAACAGCATCTTTAGTTCGTCAAACAATTCAAGCCGAATTAGACAAACGTGAAGTTTCTATTGACTTTGATGTGGCTTCAAATCCTGAATTTTTAAAAGAAGGTGATGCCATTAAGGACTTCATGAGTCCCGATCGCGTTGTAGTAGGAGTTGAAAGTGAAAAAGCGAAAGAGCTGATCACCAAATTATATCGCCCGTTTTTATTAAATAACTTCCGTGTAATCTTCATGGATATTCTGTCGGCAGAAATGACCAAATACGCTGCCAACGCTATGTTAGCAACCCGTATCAGTTTTATGAACGATATGGCAAATTTATGCGAACGAGTTGGCGCGGATATAAATATGGTTCGAAAAGGCATCGGAACCGACCAGCGGATAGGAAGTAAATTTTTATATGCCGGTTGTGGTTATGGCGGTTCGTGCTTCCCTAAAGACGTAAAAGCACTAATCAAAACGGCAGATCAAAATGGTTATGAATTACGCGTACTTAAAGCTGTTGAAGAAGTTAATGCCTATCAGAAGCAAGTATTATTTCACAAACTGGAAAAGCATTTCAAATCAGATTTAGACGGCAAAACAATAACTATTTGGGGATTATCGTTCAAACCAAATACAGATGACATTCGGGAAGCCCCGTCATTGGTTCTCATTGAAAAACTATTACAAGCTGGTTGTCAAGTTCGTGTTTTTGATCCCGTAGCCATGCCCGAAGCGAAAGAATTAATTCATTCTAAGATGGCTTCATCAATAAAGTCAGATTTTTCGAATATCTATTTTTCAAATGACATCTACGATGCTGTATTGGATGCAGATGCCCTCCTACTCGTTACAGAATGGAAAGAATTCCGAATGCCTACGTGGGCTGTTGTCAAAAAGTCAATGAAAGGCTCTTTAGTGCTTGATGGAAGAAATATCTATGATAAAGATGAAATGTCTGAATTGGGATTTATTTACGAACCGATAGGATAAGTAATAATTATTGGATAATATAGAAAAATGAATATGTCTCTTATTGAAACCATAGGTTTTTTAGCCTCACTATTATCAGTTTTAAATCAGTTTCCACAAGCGATCAAAGTATTCCGGTCACAAGACACACATAGCATCTCGTTGGTGATGTACTGTATTGTTGTGGCATGTATTTCATTATGGCTTGTTTATGGAATACTATTATCAAATGCACCGCTTATTTGGGCCAATGCACTATCACTTATTCCCATAACGTATATTTTTATAATGAAATTAAGGAATACAATTATTGGGAAAGATAAACTATCAATTTAATTTTCAACTAAATTAAATTGATTAAACCCGAAAATCAAATCGTTCGGTGCGCGTTTTCTCATAAATCTCTCTATCATAACTATAAAAACGGGCTGGTTTATGCGAAACCCCGGTTTGAACCTCATCTAGCGGTATTAAATAAGGCATTTTATTCACTTTTCGTCTATAATTCCGTTTATCATAAGTGATATTAAAAATAGCCTCATAAAGTTTCTGCATTTGCGTCAACGTAAACTTTTCGGGGAGTAATTCAAAAACCAATGGCTCGTGGAGTAAATCATAACGAAGCTTTTTTAATGCTTCTTCAAAAATTTCGTTATGATCAAACATTAATTCTTTAATTTCATATGCATCAGCCCAATTAGCATCATCTATTAACATGCTGTTATCTACATCATTTATATTCACAAGAGAGTAGAAACCAACAGTTATTACTCTTTCATCCTCCAGACGGGGTTTCACCCAATCATAATCGCATGCTTTCCGTTTCAACCGATCCGGATTACTAAAGACTAAAAACTGCTTCACATAGATATTTTCCAATCCTGTCTGCTCTTTAAGTATGCGGGAGGCCGTTTCACCGATTTCTTCATTGCGACGAACATGATTTCCCGGAAGTTTCCATTCAAGATAGGTTTTTCCTTCATAGGGAACAAATTCTCTACGAATCAACACTTTTAATTTACTTTCATCATAGCCAAAAATTACACAATCGACAGAAACTGTAGGTAATGTATCTGGAATGATCGTTTGAGGCTTTATTTCATTATTATTCGACATATAAGAGTGATATTTTCAATATGGATGCAAAGATATTAATTTTTAAATCAGCTCACGTGAAATATTGATTTTATTAATAAATAATGACCAACCAATTATTATTTTTGGAAATAATAAAAAACAATCTTACATTTGCAAAGACAAAGATATTGTATTATTGACACTTTAAATTTGATTAAAAAAAAACTATCATGAAAAAAAACAATTCTCATAAAATACTATTTATAAGTATTTTATTATCCATTATTCTGAGTCCAATTCTGGTCTCGGGTAAAACTAACAGTTCAACGAAGTTCTTTAAAGTTTACGGACAAAATATTATTGCGCCAAACGGTGAACAGTTCAAAATTAAAGGAACTAATTTAGGAAACTGGCTAAACCCGGAAGGGTACATGTTTATGTTTGACAACACAAGTTCCTACAGATTAATTGATCAAGCCTTAAAAGAATTAGTTGGTCCTGATAAAACAAACACTTTTTGGCATCAATTTCAAGACGGCTATATCACCCAAAATGATATTCATTATATCCGAAAAACGGGAATGAATTCAATCCGTATACCATTTCATTACAAACTTTTTACGAACGAAGACTATATGGGATTTAATGATTCCAACAGAGGTTTTGAATTATTGGATAAGGTCATACGATGGTGTAAATCTGAAAATCTATATGTAATCCTTGATATGCATGATGCTCCCGGAGGACAAACCGGAGATAACATTGATGACAGTTACGGCTACCCATGGTTATTTGAGACTGAAAATAATCAGACTCTATTTAGCTCAATATGGGGGCAAATTGCAAAGCATTATGCAAATGAAACAACTATTATTGGTTACGATTTATTGAATGAACCTATTGCACACTACTTTACCAATAAGGATGAAATTAATAAGAAGTTGGAGCCTGTATACAAACTGGGAGTTGCTGCTATTAGAAAATATGATAAAAATCATATCGTTATGTTGGGTGGTGCGCAGTGGGATGGCAATTTTGCTGTTTTTTCCGATTGGCATTTTGATAATAATATGATGTACACCTGCCACCGCTATTGGTGCGACACACTACAAAACAACATCAAAGATCTTTTAGATTTTCGTACTAAAGTAAACTTGCCATTGTACATGGGAGAAACGGGTGAAAATACAGATCAATGGGTAGCTTCATTCCGTAAACTACTTGAAAATAATAATATCGGATGGCATTTTTGGCCTTATAAGAAACTTGAAAATAAAAGTGGGGTATTAAGAATCTCTATCCCCAAAAAATGGAATCTAATTGTTGAGTTCACTAAAAAAGAACGAAGTGGATTTGACAAAATCAGAGCAAGCCGTCCAAATCAGACGGATGTTCAGGAAGCCTTGAATGAATTTCTGACGAACATGAAATTTGAAAACTGCGTTGTAAACGAAAATTACATAAAAGCTTTAGGAATGCGCCCTTAAATTTGCCAGCAACTCTTATTTCAATAAAAGCTCTATCATCCAATTGTTTGATAGAGCTTTTATTTTTTAATCTGGTTAAATATTGCACTTAGTGTAAAATAAACACACTAAATATTTGGAAAAAGAAATAATACACTTTATATTTGCAGCATAAAACTTATTGTTCTTTTGACACTATGTTTAAAAGACCTTATATCTATATTATTTGCACGAATGTTATTGATATAAGCCTATATTTATAATTAATTTACTCAGACACATTAATTAATAGTCTTATAAAAGAATCACATGAAAAAAGCTCTACAAGTCATTATTGCAATCTTCATCTGTTCAAATACCGTTGGACAAAAAAAGATTAATCCGGAATTACAAGCCGATTCCATTATTCGTCTCATGACGATTGATGAAAAAATAGGACAACTAAATCAATACACCAGCGATTGGGAAGCTACCGGAAAAGTGACAACTGAAAACGACAAAGAAATTCAGATCCGCCAAGGCAAAGTTGGTTCCATGCTAAATGTAATAGGAGCAGACAAAACCCGAAAATTACAAGAAATTGCAATGCAATCCCGTTTACGAATCCCAATGATATTTGGACTGGACGTTATTCATGGATTTCGAACCACCTTCCCTATTCCACTTGCAGAAACAGCATCGTGGGATTTAGCATCAATAGAAAAATCTGCCAGAATAGCAGCAACTGAAGCTGCTGCATTTGGAGAACATTGGACATTTGCACCTATGGTAGATATTGCCAGAGATCCTCGTTGGGGACGTGTTATGGAAGGTGCTGGTGAAGATACCTATCTGGGTTGCTTAGTAGCAAAAGCCCGCGTAAATGGGTTTCAAGGAAAAGGATTGGGAAATGTAGATGCAGTTATGGCCTGCGCCAAACATTTTGCAGCTTATGGAGCTGCAATTGGCGGACGGGATTATAACTCTGTAGATATGAGCTTAAGGCAACTTAATGAAACCTATTTACCCCCATTCAAAGCGGCAATTGAAGCTAATGTTGCAACATTTATGAATTCATTTAATGACATAAATGGCATTCCTGCAACAGCCAATAAATATATTCAACGAGACATATTAAAAGGACAATGGAACTTTAAAGGCTTCGTGGTTAGCGACTGGGGAAGCATTGGTGAAATGATAGCTCACGGTTATGCAAAGGACAGTTACGACGCAGCTATGAAAGCAATTATAGCCGGATCAGACATGGACATGGAAAGTCGTTGTTATCGTGACAATTTAAAACAATTAGTGCTAGATGGAAAAGTTGACATATCAATTATTGATGAAGCTGTAAAACGTATACTGATCAAAAAGATTGAACTCGGACTATTTCAAGACCCATATCGTTTCTGCAACTCAGAAAGAGAAAAACAACAAACAAACAATACAGAAAACAGAAAATTCGCTCGCGAAATTGGCAAAAAAAGTATCGTCCTACTTAAGAACGAAACATTGCCCAATGCTAAACCTCTATTACCTCTTTCAGCAAAAAACAAAACTATTGCTTTAATCGGACCATTTATAAAAGCTACAACAGCTAATCACGGTTTTTGGTCAATAGCTTTTCCTGATGATTCTGCCAGAATTGTTACTCAATACCAAGGAATAAAAAGTCAACTAGATAAAAGTTCTAAATTGCTATATTCAATGGGCTGTAACATAAATGATAGTAATAAAACTGGTTTTGAGGATGCTATAAAAGTAGCTAAAGCAGCTGATGTAGTGATTCTATCGTTAGGCGAAGCACCTAATATGAGTGGTGAAGCGAAAAGCAGAAGCAGCTTACAATTACCCGGTGTTCAGGAAGAATTACTAAAAGAAATTTACAAAACAGGAAAACCCATTGTTTTATTACTAAATGCTGGTCGCCCTTTAATTTTTAACTGGGCTGCTGATCATGTTCCAAGTATATTATATACATGGTGGTTAGGCACAGAAGCAGGAAATTCCATAGCAGATGTTATCTTTGGAAAATATAATCCAGCCGGAAAATTACCTATGTCCTTTCCTCGAACAGAAGGTCAGATCCCTGTTTATTATAACCACTTGAACACCGGGCGTCCGGCAAAAGATGAAAATGACAAAAACTACGTCTCAGCCTACATTGATTTACAAAACAGCCCACGTTTTGCTTTTGGCTACGGGCTAAGTTATACAGATTTTAATATCAGCAATTTGAAATTATCATCCGATCAGTTATCAATAAATGGCGGTAAACTCACTGCAACTATAGACATTAAAAATACAGGAAACTACGATGGAGAAGAAGTAGTACAACTATACATTCGCGATTTAGTTGGCTGCGTGGTTCGACCTGTAAAAGAATTAAAAGCATTCCAAAAAGTATTTTTGAAAAGAGGTGAAAGCCAATCGTTGACTTTTACTATTACCCCCGATGATTTGAAGTTCTACAATGACCAAATTAAATACATAAATGAAGCGGGTGATTACGAAATATTTATTGGCAATTCTTCAAATACAAATTTAAAAGGAACTTTCCAACTAACTCTATAATTCAAACACTTAAATATTATTATCATGGATGATTCAACTTAACTCAGATTAAAAAGTCAACAATGTTATTAATTTATTAAATCACATTCTAATTATCAAATTAAATCTATGAACAAAAAATCAAGTCAAAGATGTAAATTTCAGAATATACATCTCAGCAAACTATTTATTAGTTTAGCCAGTACATTTATCTTTATGATAATTGGTACTCTATCGGTATCAGCCGCAAATTATCCTGTCAAAGGAACTGTCATCGACGAGAAAACAAATACTGCACTAATTGGAGTAAGCGTACTCGTTGAAGGAACCACTGTCGGTACAATAACAGATGTGAATGGTAGTTTTTCTATCGACGCTCCATCATCGAACTCTGTGCTTATATTTTCTTATATTGGGTATACACCCCAAAAGATAAAATTAAATGGACAAAATAATTTTAAAATCAGTTTATCCGAAAATGCCAAAAATCTAGATGAAATAATTGTCGTCGGTTATGGTGTACAAAAGAAAAGTGTAGTTACAGCAGCAATTAGCCGTGTAACTGCAGAAGATTTAAGCAAGACTACCCCTTCACGTATTGAAGATGCCTTAAAAGGAAAAATATCCGGAGTTCAGATCACACAAAGTTCTGGACAACCCGGTTCTGACTCTAAGGTTCGTATTCGCGGAATTGGTACTATCAACAATAGTGATCCGCTTTATATTGTGGATGGTATGCCTGTTGATGGCGGAATAAATTATTTGAATCCGGCTGACATAGAATCGGTGGAAATTCTTAAAGATGCCGCATCGGCAGCTATTTATGGAACACGTGGTGCCAATGGAGTAATTTTAGTAACAACTAAATCGGGCGTAAAAGGTAAAGCAACAATAAATTATAATGTTACTTATGGTATACAAAATCCATGGAAACATGAATCCGTATTGGATGCTACACAATATATGACCTTGATGAATGAAGCTCAGGTTAATGATGGAAAAACTCCAACATTTACAAGTGCTCAGGTTGCGGCCGCAGGTAAAGGTACAGATTGGCAAAAAGAAACATTTAACTCGAATGCCCCTATTGTAAGTCATCAAATAAGTGCAAGCGGCGGAAATGATAAGCTTATTTACAATTTATCTTTTGGATATTTCAACCAAGAAGGTATTGTTGGTGGAAACTATGACAAGTCAAATTATAAACGTTACAGTCTCCGTACAAACAGTACTTATAATCTCTATGAAACAAATACCCGTTCTTTTTTAAATAAAATCAGGGTAGGAGTCAATGCAAGTTATTCAAGGGCAGTATCTACAGGAATAGAAACCAACTCCGAATTTGGATCTATTTTAGGAAGTGCGGTAGCATTTGATCCAAGCATTCCTGTTTATGCAACCGACCCTACAGCTGTTTTAACAGCCCGTCCTAATGCTGTTAAAGATAAAAATGGCAAAGTGTATTCAATCCCTCCAAGTGGATTCCAAGAAATAGCTAATCCGGTAGCTATGCTTAATATGCCATCTAAATCTACATTAAACGAAGATAAGTTTGTAGGTAATTTTTGGGCAGAATTAGATGTTATAGATGGTTTGAAGTTTAAAACCAGTTATGGTGCAGACCTTGCCTTCTGGGGTAATGATGGATATACTTTTCCTTATTTTTTAGCAACTCAAGGTAAAAATATTACCCAAAGTTCTGTAAAATCGGATATGCATCGTGGACTTAATTGGCAAGTAGAGAATACATTGACTTACACCAAGACATTTTCAGAAAAACATAATCTGACTGTTTTATTAGGTCAGTCAGCTAAAAAGAATACCCTTCGCGAGTTAGCTGGACAAGCATATGATTTATTGGAAACGGATCCAAGTAAAGCCAATATCAATTCAGCCACTGCTGCTTCAACAACTCAGAGGACACAAGGAGGAACCGGAGGATACACAGCTCAAACACTGGCATCTTATTTTGGCAGATTAAGTTATAATTATGATGAGCGCTACATGATTCAAGTCTCTGCACGTCGGGACGGATCCTCAAGATTTGGTCCAAGTCATAAATGGGCAATTTTTCCAGCAATTTCGTTGGGTTGGAATATAACGAACGAACAATTTATGGAAAGCCGTCCGGATTGGTTTAGTTATATGAAAATCAGAGGAAGTTGGGGTAAAAATGGTAATGAAAATATTGGAGATTTTACCTATACTAGCTTAATGAATGGTGGACAAAATTATTACTTTGGTTCTACAACACCTAATACAGCTCCAGTTATGCAGTACGGTAGTAGCCCTAAAAATATAGCTAATCCGGATGTTAAATGGGAACAGTCAGAGCAATTGGATTTTGGTTTTGATTCACGCTTCTTTAATAACTCGCTGACTTTTGGTTTTGATTATTTCGATAAAAAAACCAATGGTATGCTTATGCTGCAACCTATTCCAGATTATGTAGGAGTTGGGGCTCCTACAGCCAATGTTGGTGATATGGATAATTGGGGCCTTGAATTTGAAACAAGTTACAAACACAAGTTCAATAATGTTACATTCAATGTGGGGGCTAATGCATCTTTCTTAAAAAACAAACTGATTAAGTTAGGAAATGCATCTGGTTGGGCAATCTATCAGGATGGAGGAGCTTCAGGAATTGGAAGTTATGTAAAAGGTCAAAATGATGAGCCATATCCATTCTTTTATGGTTATAAAACCGATGGAATTTTACAAACACAGAAACAAGCTGATGCATACAATACTAAATATGGTATAACAGGAAATGATGTAGCTAAACCAGGAGATGTCATTTTCAGAGATATTGCCGGAGCAAAAGACGCGAATGGAAATGATATTCCTGATAATAAAATTACGGAAGATGATAAGGTGAAAATTGGAAAAGGAATGCCCGACTGGACTTTTGGATTTAACCTGGGTGCAGAATGGAAAGGACTTGATTTAACAATGTTTTTTCAAGGTACTCAAGGAAATGATATATTTGATTTTTCTCAACGTACCGATATATCTACAATGAACAGACCATCATGGCTTATGGGTCGTTGGACTGGTGAAGGAACATCAAACAGTTTACCACGTATGACCGCTGCAAATCCAAATAGTAACTGGCGTTCTTCCGATTTATATATTAAAGATGGATCATATCTCCGGTTGAAGACGATTCAACTTGGCTATACATTGCCGGACAAAATTATGCAAAAAATAGCTATGCAACATCTTCGTTTATTTGTCACAGCAGATAATTTATTAACATTTACAAAATATACTGGCTTTGATCCTGAAGTTGCTTCTCACGAGTATTTCAATATTGGAGTTGACAAGGGAAATTATCCCCAATCCAGAGTTTTTTCTGTGGGAGCAAATATTACTTTCTAATCTTATAAACAAATATGTATATGAAAAAATATAAATTAATTTTATTTGTAGCAGCAGCAATTGGTCTTGCCTCTTGCAGTGATAGCTTCCTGACAGTACAGCCAACTAGTTCCCAAGCAACGGGGGGATCTGCTACAGAAGGTGCTATTTTATCAAATTTAGCCTCATGTTATCAAATTCTGCTTATGGATAGTTATGCCAATTCTAACTATAATAGTATTCCTTTAATGTCTGATTTACGTTCGGATGATATTTATAAGGGTGGATCTAAAATAGATGACCAAAAACAACTTTACCTTTTATCAGAACTAAATGCCAGTGCCACAGAATTGCCTGCTGGCTTGTGGAATATTTATTATAATGGAATTAGTCGTTGTAATAATGTTTTAGTTGCTTGTGATCATGCAGTTAATGTTGCTCCTGACAAGCTAGCACAATATCAGGCAGAAGCTCATTTCCTTCGTGCTTATTACACACATTGGCTTTGGAAATTCTGGGGTAATATTCCCTATTTTGAAACTGATCTTCCTGCTCCTTATATGGCCAAACAGCTTACTCCGGATGAAGCATATACTAAAATTATTGCTGATGTAGATTTTGCTATTGAAGGAAATAAATTACCCATGCGTGAAACCAAAGTTAATGATGGACGTGTAAGCAGAGCTGCTGCTATTATGTTAAAATCTAGAGTGGTTATGTATCAAAAAGATGCTACACGTTATCCGGAAGTATTAACCGAATTGAATGAAATTGTCAGTAGTCAACAATATCAGCTGGTTAATTATGCCGGTATATGGTTGAATTCTGGGGAATTTTGCGACGAATCGATTTTTGAGTCAAATCAATTGCCAACTGGTAGAGATTGGGGAGCCGCTTGGGATGGATATGGAACAAATCTTCCGGCCTTTATTTCTCCGGCTGACCTAACCGGTCAAGATCCTTTTCAAGGAGGTTGGGGATTCGGAACGGTTCGTCAGACAACCTGGGATTTATTTGAAGCAGGGGATGTGCGAAAAGTGGTTTCTATAAATAAATTTCCTGTGGAAAGTTATACAGCACGTTTCCAAGATACAGGTTTATTTATGGGTAAATATGCTGCACGCAAAGGATATAATCCTCCTCCGGGAACTCAGGATTTGAATTATGATAATAATTTACGTATTTTCCGCTATGCAGAAACATTATTGAATATTGCAGATTTATTAGTAATTGAAGGAGTTGCACAAGTTTCAGGAGGTATTACAGCTCAAGCTTGCCTTGATGCCATTCGTAATCGTGCTGGTCTTACGACAATTCCCGCAACCGTGGATAATATTAAACTGGAACGTCGTCGGGAATTTGTAGGTGAAGGACTTCGTTTTTGGGATTTAGTTCGTTGGGGAGACGCTAATATATTAACGGAAAATTCATCATTTTCGACTAGAACATGGGAGGATTATAAAAAATACTTACCAATTCCACAATCTGAAATTGATAAAACAGAAGGGGATTTCAAGTTGAAACAAAACCCGGGTTATAATTGATATAATATTAAGTATTTTCTTATTTGATAAATTTTGCTTTACGGAGCAAATAATTTAAATAAAAAGATAGATGTAAATAAATCTTTAAGGAACCTGTAGGCGGACAGGCTCAGGTTCCCAAAAGATTATTTAAAAGAATAGAGATTAATATACAATTGAAATTAGAAGGTATAAAGAAGGTTGTGTTTTTAAATATATAAAGTTTTAATTGGTTGAAACTCTGAAATAGCCGGAGATCAAATTTGTTTGGTTCCGGCTATTTTTTTTACTTTTAAGGTTTAAATTGATGAGAAAAAATGTTTGTTCGATTAGCTTGGTTTTACTTATTTGTTCGTGTGGAAGCTCAAATAATCTTCCTGATGAGGATGCCCTTCCTAAATTATCCTTTCTCGATGTAACTCATGAACGAAATACCACAGAACCTATAACTTATAGGTTCAATATAAATGTATCAAAAGCCAATTCAAAAGAAATAACTGTAAATTATAAAACATCTGATGTAACTGCCATTGCCGGAAAAGACTATACTTCGTTATCTGGAACACTGACAATTCCGGCAAATCAATTAACCGCTTTTGTAGATGTTATTGTAAGTGCCGATAGCCTGCGTCAGTCCGATCAAACTTTTAATTTAGAATTAAGTGCTCCGGCGAATGCCACTATTTCCGGAACAGGTAAAGCAGTTGGAACAATTCAAAATAATGGCACCTATTTGCCTATTGACGGAACGGGGTACAATGCTCCATCCAGCTACGCCGGAATGAATTTAGTGTGGAGCGATGAGTTTACTGACAAAACGATTAATTCATCTAACTGGTCATACGATACAGGTGGCTCGGGCTGGGGTAATAATGAACTAGAGTATTACACAAATTCGAGTAAGAATGCATATACTACAGGAGGATATCTGGTGATTGAAGCCCGTAAAGAAACAATGGGCTCAAACAACTATACATCGGCCAGAATGATTTCTAAAGACAAGAGGACGTTTACCTACGGTCGTATCGATTTCAGAGCCAAGCTACCAAAAGGTCAAGGAATATGGCCTGCATTGTGGATGTTGGGGAATAATATTGGCACTACCCCATGGCCTGCCTGTGGTGAAATTGATATTATGGAATTAGTGCTGGTGCGTTTAAAAATTTTAATACTGGCCAGCGAATAAATTATATTGTAGCTCTTTGACATTTTGATCGTTTTGAAAACCGGCTAACAATTCCGGTA
>Ga0209540_10002376_pt1 | contig 13444 bp, 13 predicted proteins | sample BarGraIncu01121A_FD_184501 | JGI IMG/M metagenome (GOLD analysis project Ga0209540, IMG submission 184501) | Arctic peat soil microbial communities from Barrow, Alaska - Barrow Graham LP Incubations 011-21A (SPAdes) (version 2) | ecosystem: Environmental > Terrestrial > Soil > Wetlands > Peat... | reverse complement strand
GCGGGCGGGCTGCTCGTGCCGCTCGCCGAAGGCCTCGACCTGGCCGATCTGGCCGTGGCGCTCGGGCTACCGCTCGTCGTCGTGGCGCGCGCGGGACTGGGCACGGTCAATCACACCCTGCTCACGATCGAGGCGGCGAAGGCCCGCGGGCTCGAGCTCGCCGGCGTCGTCTTGAACGGGAAAAGCGACGAGAGCACGGCCGAGAACGCGGCGCTGATCGAGGCGGGCTCGGGAGTGCGCGTGCTGGCGCAGGTACCCCGGCTCGCCGATCCGGCCGATGCGGCAGGCTACCTCGATGACCTCCTGGGATAGCTGGCTGGAGAGCGAGCGCGTGCGGCGCGTGCGGGATGCGCTCGAGCGCCGTATACGGGCGACCGAGCAGCCGGCCGAGCCGATCGCCTTCCGAGGCGGCGCGCGGCTGGTCAACCTCTCCTCCAACAACTACCTCGGCCTGGCCGGGCACCCGGCTCTGATCGAGGCCGCGGCCCGCGGCGCGGCAGGCGGCGCCGGTGCAGGCTCCTCGCGCCTGGTGGCGGGGAGCGACAGCGCGACCGCCGCGCTCGAGCAGAAGATCGCCGCCTTCAAGGGCTGCGAGGCGGCGCTCGTCGTGGGCTCGGGCTACCTGGCCAATGTCGGCGCGATCGCCGCGCTTTGCGATCGCGACACGGCCATCTTCCTCGACCGCCTCGATCACGCCAGCATCATCGATGGAGCGAGGCTCTCGGGCGCCCGGATCAACCGCTACCGGCACCTCGATCTCGACCATCTGGAGCAGCTGCTCGAGAAGTCCGGCGCCGCGCGCAAGTTGATCGTCACCGACACGATCTTCTCGATGGACGGCGACACCGCGCCGCTCGGCGAGCTGGTCGAGTTGAAAGACCGCTTCGGCGCCCTGCTCGTCGCCGACGACGCGCACGGTGGCGGCGTCTTCGGACCACATGGCGAGGGTTATGCGCACGAGCTCGGTCTGGCCGATCGGATCGAGCTGCAAGTGGGCACCTTCTCGAAGGCGTTCGGGGTCTATGGGGCCTATATCGCCGCCGACCGGGCGCTGATCGACCACCTCGTCTCGACCTGTCGCACGCTGATCTACTCCACCGCCTTGCCGCCCGCCGTCGTCGCCTCGATCGACGTCTCGCTCGACCTCGTCGCCGAGGCGGACGGACGCCGGCGCGATCTCCGTGCCAAGAGCGAGCACTTCCGCTCACGCGTACTCGAGCTCGGTTTCGACACCGGCGCCTCGACGACCCAGATCATTCCCGCGCTCGTCGGCTCGAGCGAGCGGGCGCTCGAGCTGGCCCGTTCGCTCGAGAAACGGGGCGTGCTGGCCGTGGCCATTCGCCCGCCGACCGTTCCGGCCGGCCAGGCGCGTATCCGCTTCTCATTGATGGCGACCCACTCCGACGAAGATCTCGAGCTGGCACTGGAGGCGCTCGCCGGTGCCGCCTGAGCGATCCAGCCTGTCCCGTCCCGCCGTGTCCCGGTGCCTGGCACCAAGCCATGTCCATAAAAACCGGGTCACACAGCTCGACCCGTCCACCGGCGCCACGTCCCGGTGCCAGGCACTGGGGCGTGTCCGGATCGGACATCGAGAGTCCCAAAGAATGAAGTTTGCAGCCAGATGTGGAGCGAGCTGATTTTCGCGGTCCAAACAAGACCTGTCTGTGTGCCTGGCACCGGGGCAGGTCCCGGGCGGACGTCTGGATTGGACAGGTTTTGAGGCTCTTCTTGCCGGGCTGGGGCTCGACGGCCGAGGTCTGGGCGCCGTTCGCGCAGCCGGGCGACCGGCTGGGCGGCGAGATCGAAGCCGGCGCCGAGATCGTCGCCTGGTCGCTCGGGGCGATGCAGGCGCTCGAGGCGGCGACGCGGATGGAGCTCGGGTCGCTCACGCTGGTCGGGGCGAGCGGTCAGTTCGTACGCCAGGGCAAGTACCGGCAGGGCTGGCCCGAACGGTCGCTCCTGCGTATGCGCGAGCGCCTGAGCGAGGACGCCGGCGCCGTATTCGACGAGTTCTGGGCGCTGGCGCTGGCGCCCGGCGAAGAGGTTCCAGCCCCGCCGCGCGAAGAAAACGCCGCAATGCTCAAGCTGGGGCTAGCCTATCTAGCTGAATACTCCATGCTCGAGCGTGCGCCCAATATCTCCTGCCCTGTCCGGCTGCTACACGGCGGCCGCGACCGCGTCTGCCCGCTCGCCGCGGCCGAACTACTCGCCGAGGCGCTCCCGCACGCCGAGCTGACCGTCTGGCCCGAGGCCGGGCATGCACCCTTCCTGACCCAGCCCGACCGCTTCCGCTCATGGCTCCTGTCCTGACGCTCGACAAAGAGGCGATCCGGCGCCGCTTCGAGCGCGCCGCCTCCTCCTACGACATCTTCAGCGTCGTCCAGCGCGGAATGGCCAAGCGCCTGGTCGAGAGAATCGAGCGCGAGCCGTCCTCGATCCTCGACCTCGGCTGCGGCACCGGCTACCTGACCGGGCTGCTCGCCGGGCGTTTCCCACTCGCGCGGATAACCGCGGTGGATTTCGCGCCGGCGATGATCGAGCTGGCGAGGAAACGCGCCCCCGTCGCCCGCTTCCTGGCCTGCGACATCGAGGAGCTCGAACTCGAGCCCGAAAGCTACGACCTGATCGTCTCGAACGCCACCATCCAGTGGTTGACCGAGCCCGAGCGAACCCTGGCCCGTCTCGCCGGCTCGCTCTCCGCCGGAGGCGAGCTGCAGCTGGCGACCTTCGGTCCGCGCACCTTCTGGGAGCTCGACCAGGTGCTGGCCGAGCTCGGCTGTGAGCGCGGCCTCGATCTGCCTCCGGCCCAGAAATGGGAAACGCTCCTCGCCGGGGCCGGTATCTCTCGGATCCGCGCCCATTCGTGCGAGGAGCGTTTCTCTTACCCGGACTGTGCAGCCTTTCTCCGATCTGTCAAGTCCTCCGGGGCGGGATATACCCCCCACTTCCTAGCGCCCGGGACGCTCGCTGAGGGTATGCGTCGCTACGACGAGCGCTACTCGAACGGCGCCGGAGTCACGGTGACCTACGAGATCGTGATGCTGTCGGCAGCGCGCTGAGACGCGCCCTGCGACAGGCCGGGATGAGCGGCTTTCGGTGCAGCTCGGGCTTCTAGCCCGAGACTCTCTTGGCAACGAGCTGCGCGACCTCGGTTGGCGTGGTACCGACCTCGATACCGCGGGCCTCGAGCGCTTCCTTCTTCGCCTGGGCAGTGCCGGCCGAGCCGGAGATGATCGCGCCGGCGTGGCCCATGGTCTTGCCGGGCGGTGCCGTGAAGCCGGCGATGTAGGCGAAGACGGGCTTGGTCATCTGCTCGCTGACGAAACGGGCGGCCCGTTCCTCCTCGTCGCCGCCGATCTCCCCGACCATTACAACGATCTCGGTCTCGGGGTCGGCTTCGAAGCGACCCAGGATGTCGATGAAAGACGAGCCGACGATCGCGTCGCCGCCGATACCGATCACGGTGGTGTTTCCCAGCCCGAGCTGGGCCAGCTCGTGCCCGATCTGATAGGTGAGCGTGCCCGAGCGGCTGACCAGGCCGACTGAGCCCTCGGCGAAGATCTCGGCCGGGATGATGCCCACGTTGGCCTTCCCGGGCGAGATCACGCCCGGACAGTTGGGCCCGATCAGGGTCACGCCGCGGTCGCGCGCGTAGCGGTAGAGCTTGAGCATCTCGTGCACCGGAATGCCTTCCGTGATGCAGACGATCGTTCCCAAGCCCGCGTCGATCGCCTCGTAGAGCGCGTCGGCGGCGAAGCGGGCGGGCACAAAGGTGGCCGCGGTATTGGCGCCCGTCTCGGCCACGGCCTCGCGCACGGTGTTGAAGACGGGAATCCCCTCGACGTCCTCGCCGCCGTGCCCGGGCGCGGCGCCGGCGACAACCTGCGTCCCGTAGGCGCGGTTGCGCAGGGCGTGGAAGGAGCCTTCGCGTCCAGTCAGATTCTGGACGACGAGGCGCGTGGATTTGTCGACGATGATGGCCATGGCTACTGCGTCTTAAGCCCTTTGATGAGGAAGACGGTGCTCGTGTAGTTGTCGCCGCTCAGGCGGTGCGAAAGCAGCTCGCGCGCCTTCTCGGCCGTCTCGCCCGTGCAGTTGCAGCGCTCGAGCCAGGCGCTGAAGGAGGTCTGGCGCTCGATCACCTCGGTCGCCTCGATCGCGAGCCCGGCGGTGGAGAAAAGCGCGGCCCACTGCTCGAGCGAGTACGTGCGCACGTGCGAGGGATCGCGCAACATCTCGGCCTCTTCGACCCGCTCGTCCACGAGAAGCAGATCCTCGAGCAGAAACATGTCGCTCGTCACCCGCGCCGCCTCGGCCAGGGCGAGCTCGGTGCTGGCGAAGTGATGAAAGGCAAGACGACTCGCGACGAGATCGAAGGATGCCGCCTGGAAGGGAAGCTCCTCGGCGCGGCAGATCACATCCGGCCACATGCCCGGCGAGGGGTCGGCGGTCGTGACGGCGAAGCCTCCCCCGCGCAGGCGCCTCGCCAGGTGCCCGCCGCCCGAGCCGACGTCGAGCGCCGTCCGCCCAGCGCCCGGCCCGGCCCACTCGACGAGCCGATCCAGATCCGGCCCGGCCGCGTGCGGAGCGCTGTCTCGATAGGCCTGCGCCCGCTCGTCCCAGGGATTGTCTCGTCCCACGCTCTACCCCGCCAGCTCCACGGCTCGCTTGGCAGCCTCGAGCATCGTCGGCTCGGGATGCAGATTCGCCGTCTTGGCCTCGGCCAAGAGAAGCCGGCCCTCCTCGGCGTTGGTGCCGTCGAAGCGAACCACGATCGGCTGAGCGATCGTGATCTGCTCGAGCGCCTGCAGTATCCCGCGCGCCACCTCGTCGCAGCGGGTGATGCCGCCGAAGACGTTGAAGAAGATGGCCCGCACCTGCGGGTCGGCGCTGATCACCTCGAGCGCATCGACCACGCCCTGCGCGCCGCCGCCGCCGCCGAGATCGCAGAAGTTGGCCGGGCGGCCACCGGCCGCCGCAACCAGGTCGAGCGTGGACATGACCAGCCCGGCGCCGTTTCCGAGCACGCCGACCTCCCCGTCGAGCTTGACGTAGGTGACCCCCTTCTCGCGCGCGGCGCGCTCCTCGACCGGCACCGCCTCGGGGTCGCGCATCGCCGCTACCAGCTCGTGGCGGAAGAGCGCGTTGTCGTCAACCGAAACCTTGGCGTCGAGCGCCACGAGCTCGCCCGACTTGGTCACGACCAGCGGGTTGATCTCGCACAGGGTCGCGTCGCAGCCGGTGAAGACCTCGTAGAGCTGCGCGCAGAGACGCTCGATCTGGCGGCGCTCGCTCGCCTCGGCGATTCCGGCCCCGAAGGTGAGCGCACGCCCGTGCCAGGAATGAAAGCCCTCGAGCGGATCGACGTGCAGCTTCACGAGTGCCTCGGGACTCCGTGCCGCCACCTGCTCTATCTCCACCCCGCCCTCGGTCGTGAACATGAAGAGTGGCTTCTTGGCGCCGCGGTCGAGCGTGAGCGAAAGGTAGTACTCGCGAGCTATCTCCGAGGCGCCCTCGATCCAGAGCCGGCGCACCGCGTGCCCCTTGATCTCCATACCGAGGATGGCGGCGGCATGAGCTTCGGCCTCCTCTGGGCTCGTGGCCAGCTTGACGCCCCCCGCCTTGCCACGCCCACCCACATGAACCTGCGCCTTCACGACCACCGTGCCGCCGAGCTCCTCGGCCGCCGCACGCGCCTCGGCGGGCGTCTGTGCCAGCCGTCCTTCAACGATCGGAAGGCCGTATTGGCGGAAGAGCTCCTTACCCTGGTACTCGTAGAGATCCATCCCGTGCAGGAGTCTAGAGACCATTCCGTTAGGAACGCGCGGTCGAGGTGGTCGAGCCGTGGATGCCAGGGCCCGGACGAGTCGCGAAAGCGCACTGGTAGTGCGGTGAGCGGATTGGGTGGTTGCTGGCGCCGCGAATCGGCCGCATCGATCGCGCAGGCCTGGCGGAACGGGCTCGCAGGTTACCGGCGGGCGCCGGTCTTTCGTTGAGCAGACCCCAGGACACGTATTCTCCCGCCATGAGCTTCGCCGATCAGCTCACGGTTGCCCGCATCGCCGCGACACCGTTCGTGCTCGCGCTGTTCGTCTGGCATTTTCCGAACCACGACTACTACGCAACGGTTCTCTTCGCGCTGGCGATGACCACCGACTGGTTCGACGGCCGAGTGGCGCGCTCCAGCGGCCACTCCTCGGCGCTCGGCTCGCTGCTCGACCCCATTGCCGACAAGGTGCTGGTGCTTTCGACCTTGATCGTGCTGGTGCAGTACGGGATCTTCCCCGGCTGGCTGGTGGCGCTGATCGTGGCCCGCGAGTTCCTTGTCTCGGGCCTGCGCCTGGCCGCGCTGGAGCGAGGCGTGGTCATGCAGGCGCGCGACCTCGGCAAGCTCAAGACCTGGTCTCAGGCGGTCGCGGTGGGGCTGGGCGGGCTGCAGGCCGGAGGCGCCTGGTCGATCGACATCGCGCTCTGGGCCGGGATCGTGACGCTGGTACTGACCTGGCTCTCGGGGCTCGACTATGCGCGAGTGGCGCCGCAGATCCTGCGTGGAGATAAAAGCGTATCCCGTTAGGCATGCGCGGCCGAGGTGATCGAGGCGCGGATGTCAGGCGTTGGACGTAGCGCGAAAGCGCCCTGGTAGTGCGGTGAGCGGTTCGGGCGACGACTGGCGCCGCGAATCGGCCGCATCGATCGTGCAGGCCTGGCGAAATAGGCTCTAGCCAGTTCCCTCCCAATAAGCAAGTCCTGAATCCCTAGATGGGCGGCCCTCCGTCACCCGTCCGAGTGATTCGGACTCGGCGGCCCGGGTGAAGAATTCCTTATCCCCCGCCGTTTCAGGAGGTCTTTGTGTCGCGCATGAATCTTGCGCGCCCGCATTTCCAGGGCATTCTTTCCCCTCCGCGCAGGGAGGCCGGAGCGTGATGGGAGTGGAACGATCGGGACGGCGCCTGCTGGTCAGTTGGCGACGCTGGCGCGGAGCGATGAGGCGCGATCGGCACACTTCCCGGCTCAAGGCTCTGGTGAGTCTCGTCTGCTGCGCGGGCATCGCGGTCGCGGCGGTCGCCGCGGTGCGCATCGCGCAAAGCCCCCCGAGCTGGCGCACCTGCGTCGCTCTGGCCACTTTCCTCGTCTTCATCGCGATAGCCGAGCGCTATCCGGTTCCGATCGAGAACACGGGCTTGCGTGGCTACTCGCTCGCCACCGTCTTCAACGTCGCCGGCATCGTGCTCTTCGGCTGGGAGCCGATGGTCTTCGTTTGCGTTGTCAGTCTCGTCGGCGGCAGCGCTCGCACGCGACAGCCGCCGATGAAGGCCGCCTACAACGCGGCGGTGCTCGCAATAGCGCTCGCCTCCGGTGGTCTCCTGCTCGCTGCGCTACCGGGGTCTGCGAGCCTGGCGCGGCTCGTGGCCGCGGGCGTCTTGGTCGCCTTCGGCTACGGCCTTCCGACCCTGATCTTGGTCTCCGCCGCCCTGGGCGTCTCGGAGGGATATCGCTACCTACCGACGATCGAGCAGACACTTCGCTGGAGCCTGCTGCCCTTCCTGTTCGGAGCCTCGACCTCGCTGACGACGATCGTGCTCTGGCAGCGCTCTCCTTTCCTGATCTTCGCCCTGGCCGGGCCGCTGGCCGCGATCGACCTCTACCAGCGCCAGCGCCGCAAAGCGCGTTCGGCCATGCAACTCGCCTCCACCGACCCGCTCACCGGGCTCGGCAACCCGCGCCGCTTCCACGAGCGCCTGCAGCAATCGCTCGACGAGGCCGAGAGCTCGGGGCAGCCGGTCGCGCTCTGCTTCTTCGACCTCGACAACCTCAAGCTGGTGAACGACGAGTACGGCCACCCGATGGGCGACCACGTGCTCGTCGCGGTCGCCAGCCGCCTGCGCCACGGCGGCGAGGCCTTCAGGCTGGGTGGAGACGAGTTCGCCGTGATCCTGGCCAGGCGCTCGAGCGAGGAGGCGGTAGAGGTCGCCAACGCCATCCTGGCACGCGTCGCTTCGCTCGAGGTGGACGAATTGCCCCGGCAGTTGACGATGAGCTGTGGCGTCGCCGTCTTCCCCTCCGAGGGCGTCTCCCGGAGCGAGCTGCCGCGCCTGGCCGACAGCGCGCTTTACTGGGCCAAGGACCACGGCAAGAACCGCGTTCGCCTGTACCACCCGGAGGCCCTCAGCGCCTACGCGCTCGAGCGGCTGGGCTCGAACCCGAGCCTGAACGACCGCCTGCGCGCGGCCGCCAGCCTCGCCGACGCGGTCGACGCCCGCGACGCGAACGCAGGCGCTCATTCGCATCGCGTCGGCGATCTCGCCGCCTCGATCGGCGGGCGGCTCGGCGTAGACGACGAGCAAATCGAGCTCCTGCGCCTGGCCGGCCACCTGCACGACGTCGGCAAGCTGGCCATCCCGGAGGAGCTGCTGCGCAAGGAGGATCCGCTCTCGGGTGCCGAGCTGATCGTGCTGCAGAGGCATCCACAGATCGGCTTCCAGATGATCGAGAGCCTCGGGCTGGGGCCGGTGGCCAGCTGGGTGCTGTACCACCACGAGCGCTGGGACGGACAGGGCTATCCGAACGGGCTTGTCGCCGAGAAGATTCCGCTTGGAGCCCGCATCATCTTCGCCGCCGATGCCTGGGACTCGATGACCAGCGACCGCACTTACCGCCGCGGGCTCAGCATCGAGCAGGCGCTGGAGGAGATTAATAACCGGGCAGGCAGCCAGTTCGACCCGGAGGTCGTGGAGGCGCTCACCATCGAGCTGGACCTGGCCCCGGAACGCGAGTTGGCGTCCGAAGCCTAGGACAAACGCGGAAGCGGGAGCCCACTTCTCCTATCATCGACGCATGAGGGAGAAAGACGGGGACGCGGCAACTAGGCTCAGCCTGGAGACGCGACTGGCGGGACTGCGTCAGCCGGCTCTCGATCGCGCGACCACCTGGCCCTACAGCGAGGGTGAGCTCGGCAGCTTCGCCTATCAGCGCTACGACCACCCGCTTGCGGCCGAGGTCGAGCGCGTGCTCGGCGACCTGGAAGGCGGACGGGCTCTTCTCTTTTCCTGCGGCATGGCCGCGGTAGCGGGAATCGTGCTCGCTCTCTGCAAGCCGGGCGACGCCGTCGCCGTTCCCTCCGGGGCGTACGTCTCGACCAGCCACCTGATCTCCGACGAGCTCTCGCGCTTCGGCCTGCGCCTTGTCGAGTTCGACCAGACCTGTCCGCCGCCGGAGGATGCCGCGCTGGTCTGGCTCGAGCCCTGCTCCAACCCGATGCTCAGCTTCCCCGACCTGGACGACTCGATCGCTCGGGCTCACGAACGGGGTGCCCGCGTCGCGGTCGACGCAACGATGCTGACGCCGGTTTTGTTGCGCCCGCTCGAGCACGGCGCCGACTTCTCTGTTCACAGCGCCACCAAGTTGCTCGGCGGGCACCACGACCTCGTGCTCGGAGTCGCCAGCTGCGCCCGCGACGAGGATGCCGAGCGCCTCTTCCAGGTGCGTCGGCTGTACGGGCTGATCGGTTCACCCGACCCCGCCTGGCTGCTCCTGCGCAGCTTGAAGACGCTGCCGCTGCGGGTCGAGCGCAGTTCGGCGACCGCACTCGAGCTGGCGCGGCGGCTACGAGAGCATCCGGCGGTCGAGAGCGTGAACTATCCAGGCTTGGGCGACGAGGTCGCGGCAAGATATGTGCACGCGTTCGGCCCACTCGTCTCCTTTGTCGTGCGCGGCGGCGCGGCTGCGGCCCGTGCGCTCGAGCGCTCCTGCGGGCTGATCGAGAACGCAACCAGTTTCGGTGGCGCGCGCAGCACGATCGAATCGCGCTCGCGCTGGGAGGCAGAAAGGGTGCCGCCCGCTCTGCTCAGGTTGAGCGCCGGGCTCGAGGATGTCGACGACCTCTGGCGCGATCTCGAACGGGCCCTGGCTTCGCTCTAGCGCTCTTCGACCCTCGGAACCGGTTCGAGCTCGAGCTCCTCGGCACTTTTCGGCCGCGGCTCGAGCGAGACCTGCTCCAGGTCATCGGAGGCCTCGATGATCGACTCGAGCAGCTGTTCGCGTTTCACCTCGTCGCCGCGCCTGGCCCGCAGCGTCCGCGCCGCACCACCGATCGTCATCAGCGGGTTGGCGATGCGGTGGCGAAGCAGGCGTGCGTAGTCGCGACGGGCGCGCTCGTACTCAACGGCCTGCAGCTTCGCCTCGTCCATCGTTTGCAGAGCGCCCCGAACGAGTCGGCGGACGTATACGAGCAGCCCGAGCAGCACGACCATGTCGACGCCGGTCAAGACCGCGTCGAACGTCGAGCTGTATCCGAGCAGCGAATCGGGACGGTTTATCGCGACTAGCCCGTCCGCTACGAAGAACCCGATCAGGAGAATCGCAACCCGCGGCAGCCCGCGCCGTATCCTGATCAGCTCGAAAATGACCGCGATCGCGATCACGATCTGCGTCACGCCCCCAACCAGGTTGACCCAATCGGCCATGGTCCTCAGGGTAGCTCCGCCAGCTTGCCACGGGGCGACCCTTCACCAACTCCTAACAGAACCGCAACGCGTACTTATCGCTTTGGGTACGTCCGGCATGCGGTCTTGGGCGGTCTTTTCACATACGCCTAAAGAAACTCGCGGGCCTGGTGGATCATGAGGACATGAACTCTCGGAAACGACGCGCCGTGTCAGGAGCGAGCCTGATCGATCTCGAGAGCGCGTATCGCGGCCGCTATCCGGATCTTCTGCGCGTGGCGACCGCGATCGCCGGCAGCGTCGAGAGCGGGCGCGACGCCGTCCACGATGCTTTTGTCGACTTGATTCGCGCTCGAAGGAACTATCGGCAAAACGGTCATCTCGAAGCCTGGGCCTGGGCCGCCGTCGTGAACGCCGCCCGCAAGCAGACTCGGCGGCGCGACTCCTTACCGCTCTTGGAAGAAGCGCTGGGCGGTCCTTCGACAAGCGAAGGAGAGAACGACCGTCACGGCGCCGTGCGAGCCGCGATCGCGCGGCTACCTGAGCGCCAGAGGCTCGCGCTCTTTCTCCGCTACTACGCGGATCTCGACTACGCCACGATCGCCGAAACACTCGGGACGGCCCCGGGCACGGTCGCGGCGGCTCTGCATGCGGCGCACGAAACGCTGCGACAGACACTCCAGGAGGTGGAGGACAATGACTGAACGCAACGGTGATATCGCCGTCTTCCTAGACGAGTTCTTCCCGCGCCGCGACGAAGAGCAAGGCGATTGGGACGGCGTTGTTACTGATGCACACTCGCGCCGACCACGCACCTTCAAACCGCGCCGAATCGTTCTGGCTGTCGCGATCTTAGGAGTGCTCGTGACGCTTACTGTCGTGCCAGCGCTAGCGGTTTCAGAGGGTTGGTGGTTCCTCACGTACGACGGCGCTGTGAAACCGAGTGGCCCCGTTGTGGTCGCAATAAACCCGCAAGCCGATGACCCGTGGATGCTTGTCGCGTTCCTGACCAACAGCCTCAACGGGAATACCGAACTCTGCTACTCCTGGACTCCCTATAACAAAGGCGTAGGAGGGGGAGCAATGGGATGCAGCTCAAGTGCAGCCGCGCTTGGAGAACCGAACCTCCCGGATCCAGGAGCCACGTTCGCGACAACCTCAGGCGTTGCGTACGGCCCGGCAACGCTGGACGTCGCGACCGTCGAGGCGGCACTCGGAGACGGCAGCACCGTTCAAGCGAGGGTAGTCACCGCTCCGAAAGCCCTGGGGGCACCGCTCCGGTTCTACGTCGTCCGGTTCCCGGCGAGGGAGAGCATCATGAGGATCATCGGCAGGGACAGCGAGGGGCGCATCATCGGAACGATCACTATCCCCGATTACATGAACGTGCATCACGACTCCTAGGTCGGTCCCCGGAAAATCCGCCGCCGCGACCGACATGGCGGGCGCGGCTCGCAAAACGCCGTCCTCCGGTCTCTTGGCCTTCTCACCGCCGAAAGTCATCATGCCTCCCGAAGGGAGGCGGACTTCCGGCGGTAAACATGGCGAGCGCGCTCAGCAAACGCCATCCCCCGACTCTTCCACCCCGAACACTGACCCCACCTACGGCCAGCCGAGCACGCTCGTGGGAGCAGACGAGTCACTCGCAGCGGAGCTGCGGAGGCTCGGCCATCCAGGTCATACCGCGAAAAGTCATAGCCGGCTCCGCCGGCCGACTTTTCGCGGAGAAGAGCTAGTCTCTGTCAGCGTCGCCGGAGTAGCTCAGCTGGTAGAGCAAGCGCCTTGTAAGCGCTAGGTCGTCGGTTCGAGTCCGACCTCCGGCTCTACGTCGGCGTTTCTCAGCGACGAAAGTCGTTATGCCCTCCCCAGGAGGGCGGACTTTCGTCGCTTACGCTAGAGCAGAACCTCTCGCGTACGCTGATGCGCGATGATCTTGCGCTTGACGCGCTGCAAGGCGTTGTCGATCGTCTTGGTATCGCAACCCAGCTCTTCTGCCATCTGCTCGTAGGAAGAGCCCTCGAGGTAGAGCCGAAGCGAATCGGCCTCGAGCTGGGAGAGGCCCGAGCCGAGGCAGAAGACCAGGCTCTGCAGCTCTTCGGTCGAGACGACACAGACGGAAGGATCGTCGACACCGGGCCCAGGCAGGGCGTCTCCGAGCGTGCACTCGCTGTCGGAGTCCTGGCCGGCCGGGGTCTGGCTGAAGGAGACATACGTGTTGAGTGGCGTGTGCTTGAAGCGCGTGGCGGTCTTGATCGCGGTGATGATCTGGCGCGTCACGCAGAGCTCGGCGAAGGAGCGAAAGGAGGTCTCCTTGTCGGCCCGGAAGTCGCGCACCGCCTTGTACAGACCGATCCGTCCCTCCTGGATGAGATCCTCCGACTCGCCGCCGGCGAGGAAGTACGAGCTGGACTTGAGGCGCACGAAACCGTCGTAGCGGCGCAGTAGCGCGTCCAACGCCTGCGAGCTCCCATTACGGGCCTTCATAACGAGTTGCAGGTCCTCGAGCTGGCGCTGAGCCCTCTGAGGCTGATAACCGCGTCCTTCTCGCCTTGCTGGTTGTGCCGCCATCTCTTCTCGACCCCTGTGCTAGTGCCACTCTCTACAAGACATATCGAATTTGATGCGGCCGACGTTAGCAGTGGTCCCACCGAAATACAAGTCTTTTGCGATGGACCCGATAACCGGACCACTTTGCACAGGACCCAACCGTTAGCGAACATGTGTTCGCTTTCGGTAATTGGCAGCTCCCATTTCCGCTTCCGTTACGGGACCAGTCGGGTGCCGAATATCCGCAGACGATGAGCGCTTGGGCGCGGCGACTACTCCTCGCCGCGGCGTATGCGCTCGAGCTTGGCGCGGGTCTTGGCGTCAAGACGATCCTCGATCGCCATCCGCGGCGGCGGCGGTAGCTTGGTCTCGCCCAGCTCCTGCATGAAGAGCTGCGAGGAGCGCTTGTCCACTTCCTTACCGCTCGTTCCGCGCACCGTGAGATCGGAGGAGAC
>Ga0209540_10002371_pt1 | contig 13450 bp, 10 predicted proteins | sample BarGraIncu01121A_FD_184501 | JGI IMG/M metagenome (GOLD analysis project Ga0209540, IMG submission 184501) | Arctic peat soil microbial communities from Barrow, Alaska - Barrow Graham LP Incubations 011-21A (SPAdes) (version 2) | ecosystem: Environmental > Terrestrial > Soil > Wetlands > Peat... | reverse complement strand
AAAAGTAAAAAAGATATAAAAACCGCTCTGGATTATGGAATCAAAATTCCCGGCGTAAAGGGGATAATTATCATCTGTGGTAACGATATGGGAGCAATAGGGGAGGTGGAGTTAATTTGAAAAAGTGAATAGTAACAAGTAACGAAAAAACCACCATTGTCATTCTCGTGCAAGCGAAGCGCGACACGGGAATCCAAGAGTGATAATCGTGAAAACAATGATTACTCAATCGCCCAAAAAAATGAATAAATATTGACATTTATCAATTAAGAGTGATTTTATTCTCATGATTGTTCAAAGGAAAAAGACATGTCGCTCTTCATAAACGCGACCGGTAAAGATTCAAGTAGAAATGCATTATATTTTTTTCTCTCGGTGTTAGTTAGATATTACTTGCATCATCGCGTGCAAGATAAAGAGAAAGAAGTTCGCCTATCCGTGGCCTCGCAAAGGAAATAAAATGAAAAGAGAACTAAATCAATTAAAGCATTATATAACTGACCCAGAATCAGAGAATGCTTCCAGTCATCTTGTATACCCCTTGTTCCTAAAATTATTCCGAAATGACAAATTTAAAAGAGAATCTGAGGCAGCTGGAGCGGATATTTACATCGAAGGGCGCCTTCTCGTTGAGTTAAAAACAAAAGAAGAAGATTGGTTAATTGGTTTCTTCCAAGCACTGCATTACAATAAAAAAGGGCTCAGTTTTTCGGCAGTATCTGTTATTTCAAATAATTTCATTGGTTTATGGAGATTAGAAAATCTGCCTTCTGATGTCAATGTTATACTGGCTAATTCAGAAGCAAATAAGTCCGCTAATGAAATGGGTAAAATTAATGCTAAGAAATGTAATAAAGGATTACAAAAACAGATATTAGAATGTGCATATTTTTTGTTTAAAAAAGATGAACCTCTATTCATCGACATACAGCTATTTGAATTTGAAGATAGATTGCAAAATTTGGATGTACTACGCAATCAGATAAACCCGGATAATTTTTTAAGAAAAATCGGGTTATTGAAAGAATATTTTAAAGACCCCCTTAATGCTATCCATTGTTTTTATACAATGCTTCCATTCTGGGATGTTACTTCAAAGGTTCCTGAGGCTCGAATTTCAGAACAAAACATCCTCTGGTTAAATGGTAAAAATGGATCAAGCTCAAGTGACCCCTTCGCAATAGAACCAAGGTTTCATAAAGATTTCAGAGTGTTTGTAGAAAGTCATTATGTTTTTACAAATGATGAAGAAGGTATTTCTATTGATTACTACTTTAGCCGTTTTGATGAAGCCCTTGCAGAACATGATCCTGAATATGTAAAGCAGCATGGTATATTTTTTACAGATATAAACTTAAGCAGGTTTGCTCTTTGGTTCATTCGTGAAAAATATGGAGAAAAAAAATTAAGTGATAAATATATTGTTATCGACCCGGCTGGCGGATCTGGTAATCTGGTAAGCAGTTGGCGAAGGAATCACCTAAAGTTTAAAATTGTTTCGGAACTAAATCCAGATCTTTTAAAAACAATTGAACTTCGTTTAAAGCATGATCCTGTCCAAATTCAGCAAGGTTATTGCATAATTCCCAAAACACATGAGAATAAAGGGTTGAACTTCATAGATAAATCTGCTGATGATTACTATAATATTATTGAAAGCTACTTAAACGCCGAAGGAAAAAAAATTGATAAACCCTTTGCGTTTCTTCTTAATCCTCCATATAAAAATACCGACGAAAATGAAATAAATCGAGAATCTACTGATTCAAATTATGTCATCGACCCATCAATAATAAAAATCACAGGTAATGATGCTAAGAATGAAAGATATTTAGCTTTCCTTGCTCAAATCCTTGAACTTTGTAAATTACAAAAATCAAAAATTCCAGATATTGAACCGGTTGTAATGATTTTTACACCGACATCATGGCTGATACCACGACCTACTTATAAGGGTTTCAGAGAGATATTTGATAAACATTTTAAATTTGAAAGGGGGTTTATAATAACAGGTCAAGAATTTTTTAAAGGAACCGGGCGATGGCCGGTTGCCTTCACTATCTGGCGATACAATCATAGAAATAATACAAATATAGTAAAATTATTAGATTTAACAGAGTTGTCAGGCGGAGCTTTTTCTATTATTCCTTGGAATGATAAGTTAGAAACTATAAATACTGAAGTGAAGAAAATTATACGTGGGGCAAAGGAAATATTATTTGATGATTCACGAGGTGAAATTAGAGATTTATTGCCTTTAATGCCTAATCCAAATAATAATAATTTAGAAAAGCAACCACGATATAATATTTATCGTAATATTAGACCTGATGAAGTCGCGAAACAAATAATAAGTGGTTTTCCTCTTAAAGATGACCGTCATCAAAGAATTAAAGCTCCACATGGATTTGTTGACGGAACATATATAGGTTTTATGGATGACGTTACACCTGTTCGTATTTATAATGATACATTCAAGAGAATGTCTAATAAATCTGACAGAATTTGGGCTCGTTTGGATAGTGATATAAAAGGTGTAAATAGATCAAAATTATTTAATGGTCCAACTGATAATAGATCTTACTGTGCATATGACTTAACCTCCGCTAAAGCATTACTATCTTGGTTTTGTATTACCAAAGCAATTAATGGCGTTTATCCTGTTTGGGCAAATCAATTTGACATTTGGCCCCCAATTATAAAAGAGCGATTTCAAGTGGAATATTTTTCTCTATGCTTTGCATTTGCATTATCAGAAAACCGTTGTGTTGTTACAAAATTTGAAAAAGATAACCCGGTACAAGGCGCGCCAGAAGTGTTTGTTGATAATCCTCTATGTCCAACAAATCCTGATGCTTTCTGGTTTACAATGCTTGATTCCGAAGTAAAAGATCCTCTTGCTAAAAGTCTTGTTGATGCAATAAAATCGCTTTATAAATACTGGAATTTTGAATACTGCAAAGGACAGTTCCTTGAAAATGTAGGTTTGAATGATGAACCTTACTTTCAATTTTTTAACTATCCTGATTTTGTTACACCATATTCTGGTCTTATTCAAATAAGAAAATATGCAGAAATTAATGGAAAAACTGATATTCTTGAAAAATTTGAACCGATCAAGCTATTGTCAAAACAAGTAAAAGAAAGAATATATGATTTACTTGTTAATGAGTTTAAATATTTTGAATAGTGTCAAGCCAAAAGCACGGGTTTCACAGTTACATAGCGTTTAAAGGAAAGAACCAGTCAGAAACTTCAAAATTAAGCCAAATATTAACCTTTACCAGCCTCATGTTTACATAACATATCTTATAAGACATAAAATAAGGATCGTCTGCGAGGGTTAGTGGGCTCGTAAAAACGAATATGCCGGCATATCCTCTTGCAAATATCTTAAAATATTAAGATTGCCACGATCACTGCCGTGATCTCGCAATGACAAACGTTTTAAATTCCTTCACCAGCCAATTGCTGAATCAATTTTATTTGGCGGTCAGATAACTTCTTCGGAACTTCGACATTGATCTTTACGAATTGATCCCCCTTCGGAGCGCCTTTTAACCCCGGTACGCCATAACCTTTCATTCTTATCTTGGTATTGTTCTGAGTGCCGGGACCGAGTTTTAGTCTTTTTGTCGAACCATCTAACGTCGGAACATCAATGGTAGTTCCCAGAGCTGCCTGGGTAAACTTTATAGTTTTTTCAATATACAGATCATTGCCGTCGCGGGCAAAAATCGGATGAGGCAACACGCTGATATTTAAATATAAATCACCACTGGGGCCACCATTATAACCTGAAAGGCCTTTACCGGGCAATCTTAGCTTTTTACCGCTACTGATGCCAGGCGGTATCTTTACACTGATGTCTTCGATGCGGTTTTCCAGCTGAAAAGAAATTTTCTTATCGGCACCAAATACTGATTCTTCCAAAGAAATAGATAAGTTATACTCAGCATCCTGACCTTTTTCCGCCATATGCGCGTATTGCTGGCCACCGCCCATGCCACCGAACATGCTGGCAAAAGGGTCATCATTATTGCGGACGCCGGCACCTCCCCTTCTACCCGTGCGAAATGTTGTTCTCCCTGCCCCTCTTCCGCCACCAAAGCCAAATCCCCGTAATATTTCATCTAAATCAAAATCACGGAAAATATCTTCCTGAGAATATTGCTGACGAAACTGATCTGCGGACCCAAATTGGTCATATTGCTCGCGCTTTTTCGCGTCACTTAAAACGGCGTAAGCTTCGCTTATTTTTTTAAATTTTTCTTCAGCGCTCTTGTTATTAGGATTCTTATCCGGATGCCATTTTAACGCAAGTTTACGATATGCTTTTTTAATTACATCAGCCGATGCCTTTTTATCAACGCCCAGAACCTGATAATAATCTTCTGCCATATATTAACCTTATTTATTAAATGTATTTTGATGAAACACTAATGTGTTAATTTAAGCAGCAATTCCCATTTGAAAAGCGGCTAAATTAATTTTAACCAATTTTTCCGGAAATGATTTCTTAATGACACTTTGCCAGATGGATTGATCAATGTTAATCAGATTGGATAACGCGCCTAGAAGAACTACGTTTGCTGTTTTGATGTTACCCGCTTTTTGCGCCAGTTCCACAGCGTTGAAATGGATCACCTTGCTGTAATGTTCTTTTAAAAAAGCAATAACATCATGAGGATATGGCGCATCGCCCATATTTACAGCCGGAGGATAAATCTCCTCCGTATTCACAATAATAGCGGCATCTTTTCTGAGGGATTTCAAATAACGCAGAGCCTCCATTTTTTCAAAAGAAACAAGAGTTTGGATACTCCCAGACTCGGCTAGTGGTGAATAAACTTTCTTTCCATACCGGACATGACTGGTCACACAGCCGCCGCGCTGAGCCATGCCGTGAACTTCACTTTTTTTGACATCAAGGCCTGCCTCCATTATCGCCTCGCAGATGATATCGCTTGCCCGCAAAATACCCTGCCCGCCAACACCGGCGAATAATATGCTTCTTACTTCATTATCAACCATTTAAATAGATTCCTCTACTTTAACTGATAGCGCCGAATTTACAGACCTGTTCGCATAAACCACACCCATTACAAAGGGTTTCATCAATAAAGGAAATACCTTTGCGCTTTGATCCTGCCTTGGTTACGCCTTTTTTCCAAGAAATCGGCGGGCAATTGAGCCCCAAACACGATTTGCAACCCTCGCACTTATCCGGATCAACTTTTAGCGCCGGTTTCGGTTTAAGATTGGCTCTTTTAAACAAGGCGCAAGGTCTTTGGGCGATGATGACAGAAGGACCATCTTTGGCCAGTTGTTCTTTGATCGCGCTTCTTGTGGCTTTCAGATCAAGAGGATCAATAACCTTTATATTTTCAATTCCTAGAGCTGATACTAAAACCTTTAGATCAACTTTTTTTGCCTCTTTACCCATCAGAGTATAACCGGTTCCCGGATGCTCCTGCATGCCGGTCATGGCTGTTGTGCTGTTATCCAGAATGATAATCAAAGCGTCACTATTGTTATAAGCCATATTCAAAAGCGACGTAATCCCTGAATGCAGAAATGTGGAATCACCAATGACTCCGACAACCTTGCCCTTCCCTTTCTTTTTTAAGGCTTTGCTCATGCCGTGAGCCATTCCAATACTCGCGCCCATGCAAATACAGGAATGCAAACCTTCCAGGGGTTTCATATAAGAAAGGGTATAGCAGCCGATATCGCCATGGACATAGGCCTTGGATTTGCTCAAAGCGTAAAATAATCCGCGGTGTGGGCAACCGGGGCAGAGATTCGGCGGACGCGGCGAGAGGCTTTCTTTGTAAGGTGAAGTCACTCCCTGAGTGTTTTTCTCAATTGCGTTTTTAATAATGCCGGGGTCAAATTCATTGTTATAAGGAAAGATTTCCTTGCCGATGACTTTAATTCCCATGGCTTTGATCTGTTCTTCCAGGAAAGGATCCAACTCTTCAATAACATATATTTTTTTAACTTTAGAGGCGAAATCGCGGATTAACTTCTCCGGCAAGGGATAAACCATCCCCAGCTTCAGGTAGGAATAATTGGGAAAAACATCTTTAGCGTAGTTATAGGGCATTCCGGCGGTAATGATTCCGACGTCCGGATTATTGATTTCCATCTTGTTTTCGCTAAACGTTTCGGCAAATTTCTTCAGCGCCTGCTGGCGTTTTTCCACTTCCACCCGCTGTGTGCGGGCATTGACAGGAACCATGACATATTTCTCGGCATTATAAGTAAAACCGGTTTTATCTTCGTATTTTTTCGGTTCTTCAAGAGTTACAACCGCTTTAGAATGAGAAACACGGGTGGTCGAGCGCAAAAAAACCGGCGTGTCAAATTTTTCGCTGATTTCAAAAGCAAGTTTGATATATTCTTTAGCTTCCTGAGCATCGGCTGGTTCCAGCATGGGAATTTTAGCAAACCTGGCGTAATTCCGATTGTCCTGTTCATTTTGTGAACTATGTAATGAGGGATCATCAGCGCTGACAATAACCAGAGCTCCATTTGTGCCGGTATAACTGACCGTGAAGACAGGATCAGCGGCAACATTAACACCAACGTGTTTCATAACCGCCAGTGCCTTTTCTCCCGCCAGCGCTGCTCCTATTGCAACTTCAACGGCAACTTTTTCATTAGGTGACCATTCCGCGTAAACACCTTCATATTTGGAAAATTCTTCCAATATTTCCGTACTGGGAGTACCGGGATAGGCTGCGGCAAATCTAACCCCTGCTTCATACGCACCACGGGCAATGGCTTCATTTCCTGACATTAATACTTTCAAAATGTTGCGCCTCCGCATCGTGCGATATCAGCTCAGGGAAGATATCTTTCGCTTGATAAAAATAACCATGGAAGGATCGGTAGTCAGCAGTAATGCTTTTTGATAATTCTCCAGAGCCTTCTTCTTATCGTTTAATTGTTCATATATACGGGCAATATTACGAAATCCAATTGATTCAAAACCGGTATTGCTGGTCTTTTGAGCTTCTTCAAAATAACTGAGCGCCCCCTTAATGTCTTTCTTGGCTTCAAAACAATAGCCTAATGAAGTCAAGGCCAAAAATTTTATTCCGGTATCATCGGACTTTGCTGAGGAAACAAAATCTTTATAAGAAGCGATAGCATTATCAATTTCACCTGTATGATAATAAATATTCCCCAGATGGTATCGGGCCATTTGCGCGCTCCAACTTCTCGGATATTTATCAATTAGTTCTTTGTACATTTTAATACTTTCTTTGGCAAGTTCAGGTGATTTAGTTTGAGCGCTTCTATCCATGTTTTCCTGACCTTTAGCATATATCTCCACAGCGGAAGTTTGATAGTTTTTCCAATAGAGATAAATACCGAAGGCGATAGCAAGAGCTACGACAATTGACGTAACAATTACGTAAAAACGGGTTTGATTTTCAGAAATATAATCAGTAATTCTTTCGAAAGTGGATTGAAAAATATCCGGCCCTTTCAGTTCTTGCTTGGATAATTTTGCTGCCATATTATTCCCCTTTATCAATATTAAATTTATTTATTAGATCAAGAAGCAGTTGTGGTAACCGGCGAATTTTGCCTTCCATATTTGTGCAGGCATGAATTGTATAACCCTCCACTAACAGCTTTTTCCCTTCTTCGTCCCAGATATACGAATTAAATCTTATACTCGCTCTTTTTATGTAATCAAACTTTGTTTCCACAGTCAAAAGCTGATCATATTTTGCAGGTAGCAGGTAATGACAGCTGACCTTTGTCAACGGCATGTTGAGCCCCAGCTTTTCCAATTCGGTATAAGCAACACCCAATTGCCGCATCAATTCATTGCGGCCGACCTCAAACCATTTAATATAGTTTGTATGATAAACAATGCCCATTGCATCGGTATCAGCATAAATTACACGAACTTTGGTAAAATTACTAACCAATAAACGCTCTCCAATCTTGAATAAATTTTTCCATTAATAAATGGCCGGGAGAAATCAGAATCGAGCTTTCCCTGGCGGCTATTTCATTAAAAGGAAAACCTGCCGCTTTGTTCTCATCCTTGCGTGATGATAAAACTGCAAATGGGCTGGGATCACCAACGTGTGTTTTAAGATCCAGTGGTGTCGGATGATCGCTTAGAACCAGAATTCTATAATCACCAAATGATCCAATATTATTTAATATCGGCCCCACTATTTTTTCATCGAATAACTCTATGGCCTGAATCTTCCCCGCGGCATTTCCTTCATGTCCCATTTCGTCAGGAGCTTCCAAATGGACAAAGATGAAATCCATAAACCTCAGAGCATCGAGAGCTGCTCTAGCTTTACCCTCGTAATTTGTGTCTATATAGCCGGTTGCTCCTTCAACAGAGATCACTTTTAATCCGGCAATAACACCGATGCCGTTGAGTAAATCAACTGCTGATATCATTCCGCCTTTAAGATTATACTTCTGGGTAAGAGGGACAACCTGTGGCTTTTTCCCCTGCCCCCAAAGCCAGATGGAATTAGCTTGTTTCTTCCCGAGACTCTGTCGCTGAATATTGATGGGATAACTTCTTAAAATCTCACCGGCTTTCTGCATTAAAGAATTTACTTCTTCAGCACACTCACCATGGGGTAGATAAGGCGCAATGGCTTTTCCGGGTATATCGTGCGGCGGTGTTGTTACAGGAGATGAAGAAGCGTAGCGCCATACAAACAAGTGACGATAACCGACGCCGGGAAAAAATTGAAATTGAGAAGAACCTATCTGTTTGTTGATGAAAAGTATGATATCACGCGCTTCCTTAGTGGAGATATGGCCGGCGGTGAAATCATCCATGAATGCTTCAGGGGTATCTTTCTGGCCAATGGTTACAAGATTACAGCGATAAGCTATATCGTCAGGCCCCAGGACTATTCCCATACTGACTGCTTCCAATGGACCGCGGCCGGTATATGTTTGAGCCGGGTCGTAACCGAGAACACTCAGATTGGCCACATCGCTGCCCGGAGTAAATCCGGCAGGAATTGTGTCCAGAAGCCCTAAAGTTCCTTCCGCGGCAATTTGATCCAGAAAAGGCGTAAAGGCGCACTGCAGCGGTGTTTTGCCACCGAGCATGCTGGTTGGATAATCAGCCATTCCATCGCCGAGCAATACTACATATTTCATATGAACACTTGGAGAATCTTCGTTATGAGTAATTTTAATTTAACTCGTCCTCAATTCTAATTAGAATAGTTTTGTCCAGGACCATATCAAGTTTATCTATTTTTTTCAGCGCCTGGCGCACATTTTTTTCCTGAGCTCTATAAGTTGTCATGACAATCGGCACAGCGCCGCCCTCACCTCTCGCCTTCTGAATAACGGTGGCAATGCTGATATTATTCTCTCCGAGAATGCCGGATATCTTGGAAAGAACACCGGGACGGTCAAGAGCGGAGAAACGGAAATAATATTTTGTTTCAATATTATCCATCGGTATAAGTTTTATTTGTTGCATGGCTGTTTCACTGAGCGATCGCAATGGCACCCGGCAGGTTATACCTTTTAAAATATTGCGGGCGATGTCGATTATATCGCTGAAAACCGCGCTGGCCGTGGGCATCATTCCCGCCCCTTGTCCGAAAAGAAAAACCGGCCCTGAAGCATCGCCCACGATGTGAAAGGCGTTATAATTTTGATTGACATTGGCCAGAAGATGACCGGAAGAAATCATTGTCGGATGAATTCTTGCTTCCACCGCGTCATTCTTAAGCATGGCAATCGCCAGTAATTTTATCCGATAGCCCAATTCCCTGGCAAAGGCAATATCTTCACGGCTTATTTTAGTGATACCTTCAAGATAAATATCTTTCAGATTTACTTTTTTCCCGTAGGCCAGTGAAAGAATTATCGCCATCTTATGGGCCGTATCAATTCCTTCAATATCGAAAGTAGGATCAGCCTCAGCAAAGCCAAGTTTCTGCGCTTCTTTTAAAACTACATCAAACATCTTACCTTCGTCAGTCATTTTGGTCAAAATGAAATTGCAAGTGCCATTCATAATGCCCATGATGGAGTTGATCTTATTGGCCACCAGGCTTTCTTTGAGAGTTTTAATTATCGGAATGGTTCCGCCGACACTGGCTTCAAAACCGATATCCACCTCTTTTTTCTGGGCTACCGGGAATATTTCATTGCCGTAAGTCGCCAGAAGCGCCTTGTTGGCGGTAACAACATGTTTGCCCTGCGCGATTGCCTCCAGAACAAAAGTACGCGCGGGTTCATAGCCGCCGATCAGTTCAATGACAATGGAAATATCTTTATCGTTGATTATTTCCCGGGCATTAGTCGTCAGCAGATTTTTATTAATTTTAACGCCACGCGACGTGGTGATATCGATATCAGCAATCTTCTTCAAAACCAGCTTCGCGCCCAGCTTTTGGGCAATCAGCTCTTCATTTTGCTTAAGTAACTTAACAACACCTGTTCCGATGTTGCCAAGGCCGATCAAACCAATATTAATTTTATCCATTTTACTCACCTGAAATAGTTGTAAAATCTGCCGTTTTTGTCTTTGCTCAACAATGCTTTTGAACTTTGTATTATACCATTTCTAAATCAAAGATGATATCGAGGCGGCAAGAAGGAAGCGACGAGACGTATTGTACATACGTTGAGGAAGCCGACGACGCTGCTAACAAAGATAGCGCTTTGATTTAGAATTGGAATTACCTATAACAATTACCCCTGTTTTGTCAAACATATATAAATCAATAAGACTTGGATTTTTCAAGGCGAAGCCACAGGAAAGGTTATAAATGGTAAACTTAGGAAATTGTAAACTCAGGAAACGGTTTTGATGCGTAAAAATTTTCTATTTAACCGTTATTGGCTTATCCACTGTACCAGCATAGAAAACGATAATTTCTGCCGTCTTAGTGCCTTCGTTTTTTCCATAATGCGCTTTGTTTACAACCTCAACAATTGAATCTCCGGCTTTGAGGTGTAGCGTCTTTTTATCTTTTGCCACTACAGTCAGTTCTCCACTTAATAAAACTCCCGCGTTGATTACCGGATGTTCATGCATCGGCAATTCTGCGCCTGCGGGAATCTTTATTCTCAAAATGGTAATTTCCGGTTTTCCTTTAGGATAACCCGTAAGAGCTTCTCCGTCCCAACTTGAACTTGTTTTCGCCAATGTTTCAACAACCACATTATTTACATCGTCCGCCCAAACATTGATTAAGAGAAAGAATGTAATACAAATTCCAAAAATAATTTTTTTCACTCTATATTTCTCCTTTTGTGCATAACGAGCCTGTAGGAAAAGTTATTTTTGCAACGTCATAATCTTCCAACAAGCTCGGATTTTTTCGAATCGTTAATTTTTTATACCCGGTCTATTTTTTCGGTAAATGATTTGTGCCTTTTGTTTCATTTGCCGGTTTTTTACTGCATTCATGAGCCCGGATTGCTCCGGCTTCAGCCGTGGGCGGTTGCCCGTCAGGCATATCCTAACCCATATCGGTGTATCTTTGTCATATTGTGCACAATGCAGAAGAGATTCCACTGCGTATTCACTTTTGTCTTGCCACGTAATGTGAAACGGTCGAGCTTGAGGGCCGACGTGATATGCGAAAACGGCGGCTCGCTGATGGCCAGACGCATCCCGTAAAGAACCCTGCCGACGGTTGAGTCGATCTTGCGCTTCATCCGATCCGTAAAGGTAGAACCAGCTCCTGTCCGACCGGCAAAGTAGGCAGCTTGCCGAATGACGGTTTTTTCCGGATTCCGTATGCATTTTGTTCGCAGTGCACAGGATACGCACGTCGATTGCGTCCCTTTGAATCGATGTGCTTTCGCATCGGCGCCGCTGCGGTATAAGCGCTTGCCGGCAGGGCAGATGCAATGTTTCATGTCCGGGTCAAAGATGAAGTCCTCCGTCCGAAAGAGTTTAGGTTTACCCTTAGCCCAGTCTTTCCGGGCTTCATCCTTATATTTCTCATAGTCGGCAAATCGGGGGTCCCGTTTCCGGAAACGATTGTCCGCTACATAGGCGTCGATTCCTTCTTGGGCCAGCATCTCCATGTTCTTCTCTGTATGGTATCCGCTGTCCGCCAACAACTTCGCTTTTGTAAAGACATCTTCTTCTTTGCCGATTTCTTGAAAGTTATTACGCACGCCTTCAATCATGGGTTTTAATAAATCATGCTCCTGAGCTTCGCCAAAGGCTTCGGCTTGAACAATCACCTGATGCTTGCCGTCCGTGGCGGCCACGCCGTCATAGCCCTGAATCACGCCGCGATGGGTCTTCATTTTAGCGGATTCATTGTCCGTGATATTGCTTTTCCTGGGCTTCCCGGTCTTGCCCGGTTTGTCATCGTTGTCCTTGAGCCATTCACGAATCTTCGATACCCGCTTGCTTAAGGTTGATACAAACTTTTCTTCGCTTTCCTTGACTTTCGATTCCGTCTTGTTTTGATCTTCTTCCCGATGCTTCTTGATGATGTTTTCGATGGCCCTCTCCATCTTGGCGGCCTTCTTTTCAAAGTCGGCTTTCGTGCCGCTCCATTCCTTCGAAGCATTCGACGGCAGCTTGCACCCGTCGATGGCAAACATTTCTTTTCCAATAAGGTTAAGGTCATCGCAGACTAGTAAGACTTCGCGAAAGAGTCTGGTGATTTCCTTATCCATGGTCGAAACGAAATCGGCGATTGTCGTAAAGTGCGGCTTGGTGTCGCAGCTCAAGGCCATGAAGATGATGTTCTCCTCGCAGGCCTGAGCGATTCTCCTGCTGGTTGTGATCCCACGAGAATAGGCAAACAGGATGATCTTCAGCAAGATCTTTGGATCGTAAGCGGTTGCTCCCGTTTCCTCGTTCCTGTAACGGTTATCGAAAATCGATAAGTCCAGTTCATGATCAACCAGATGATTGAGGGAATATTCGAAGGTGCCAGGAATGATTTGTTTTTCAAAGTAGACGGGAATGAATTTACCTTGTGCGTAGGAATACGATTTATATCGGGCCACGGCTGCTCCTCAGGTATGGATTCAATTCAGATGTCTATCTCTATAATAGATTGCCCGTGTTGTTCAAGTGTTTTAAGCGTCCAAACTGACTTTTTCTACAGGCTCAACGCAGTAATCAGCCGTTCTTTTTCAGTTGTTGAAATAGGCCCCGGTCCACGTGCACGACTTGATAAAGACCCCTATCCCTGCTGTTCCGCTGTTGAGCACAAATTCACTCACCCCGTAGTGTGGAGGAGTCGGATTTCCCCAGTCGTAAGTGTAGCCGAGCGCGGTCCACGGGTAAGGGCTGCTCACGGACGTCTGCGAATAGACGTAGGTCCTGCGGTTATTATACCAGTTCCGGTATGAGGTCATCCCGCACTTCTTGGAGGTAGCGCAATCACTTGCACAATAACGTGTGTCACAGGGCATATCCGAATAGACGAGGAGCGTGTCGTCA
>Ga0209540_10002370_pt1 | contig 13452 bp, 11 predicted proteins | sample BarGraIncu01121A_FD_184501 | JGI IMG/M metagenome (GOLD analysis project Ga0209540, IMG submission 184501) | Arctic peat soil microbial communities from Barrow, Alaska - Barrow Graham LP Incubations 011-21A (SPAdes) (version 2) | ecosystem: Environmental > Terrestrial > Soil > Wetlands > Peat... | reverse complement strand
AGAGCAAAGAGCAGAAGCTGGAGTACGCCTGGCAGACATCCTGGGGGGCGACCACCCGCTTGGTGGGTGCCCTGGTCATGACCCACGGCGACGACTCGGGCCTTATCCTGCCGCCGCGCGTGGCGCCCATCCAGGCCGTCATCGTTCCCATCTCGGCCGGCAACTGGCAGGAAACCATCCTGCCGCAGGCGCAGAAGATATTCGCCGAGCTGAAGGCCGCGGGCCTGCGGGTCCATCTCGACGACCGCGATGCCTACACCCCGGGCTGGAAATACGCCGACTGGGAAATGCGCGGCGTGCCGGTGCGCATAGAGATCGGCCCCAAGGACATCGAAAAGCAGCAGGTGGTGCTGGTCAGCCGCCTGGACCGCAAGAAGAGCTTCGTCCCCTGGGACAAACTGGCCGGGGAACTCAACCGCCTCCTGGAGCAGATTCAGGCCGAGATGTACCGCAAGGCCAAGGCATTCCGTGACGAGAACACCCGGGATGCGGGCACCTTCGCCGAGCTCAAGGACGGCATGACGGGCAACCGCGGCTTTATCCGCTGCGGCTGGTGCGGCGGAGTGGACTGCGAAGCCAAGGTCAAAGCCGAAGCCGCAGCCACCATCCGCGTGATCCTGGACAAGCCGGACCCGGAACTCGGCCAATGCGCCGTCTGCGGACAAAAGGCACCCCATACGGTCCTTTTCGCCAAATCCTATTGAACATGGAAGACTCTTTCACCGAACTGCGCCGGAACATGGTCGATCGGCAGCTGCTGCCGCGCGGTATCCGCGACCACGCCGTTCTCGCGGCCATGGGCAAGATCCAGCGCGAACTGTTCATGGATGAGGGGCTGCGGCAGAGCAGTTATGCCGACGGTCCATTGCCCATCGGCTGCGGCCAGACCATTTCCCAGCCCTATATCGTTGCCTTTATGACCGAGATGCTCGAACTGCGCGGCGTAGAAAGGGTGCTGGAGATCGGCAGCGGTTCGGGATACCAGACGGCCGTGCTGGCCGAGACCGCCGCCCTGGTTTACACCGTGGAAGTGATCCCGGAATTGAGCCGCGCGGCCAGCGAGCTTTTGCTTGGCCGCTTGTATTACCGGAACGTGTTTTTCAAGATCGGCCGCGGCCAGGATGGCTGGCCCGAGTTCGCGCCATATGACCGCATCCTCGTGACCGCCGCCCCGGCTGAATTCCCCCGGGAGCTTTTCGGCCAGCTCGGCGAAGGCGGGATCGCCGTGGCCCCGGTCGGCGTCGACAGCCAGCGGCTGATCCGTTACGTGAAGCGCAGCGGCGGCATTCATGCCGAGGAATCGATCGGCGTTATTTTTGTCCCCCTGGTATGAAAAAACTGCTGATATCTCTCCTGGCGTTCGCCGGCCTCATGGGTGCGGAAAACCGCTTTATCACGATCTTCGTCCAGGACAAGCCGTTTGCTACCGAGATCGCCGACACTCCCGAAAAGCACGCCAGGGGGTTGATGTTCCGCACGCAGATCAAAGCCGATTACGGCATGCTGTTCGTCTTCGCCGAAGAAGAGATCCGCAGTTTCTGGATGAAGAATACCCTGATCCCCCTGGATATGATCTTCCTGAACAACGAGAAACAGGTCATCGACCTTTTCTGCTCCGTGCCCCCCTGCCGCAGCGATCCCTGCCCCAGCTACACGTCGGCGCTGCCGGCCCGCTACGTCCTGGAAATCGCCGGCGGCACGGCGAAAAAGCTGAAATTGAAAATCGGCGATAAAATTCTTATACCGATTGACTAAATTTTTTTAATGGTGATATAATCAAGCCATGATTATCGAATGTCCGCAGTGCAAGGCCAAGTACGAAATCCCCGAAGAAAAGGTCAAGGGCAAAAATAAACTCAAGTGTTCCCGCTGCCAGACGGTTTTTGAAATCATGGAAGCCAAAGGGGACTCCTCCAGCAAGAAAGACACGGCCAAGATCATCCAACAAAAAGTCGAAGATTCCCTCTGGATCAATGAAAACCTGAAACTTCCCGATGACCGGAAAATTTCCGTGGCCGTGATCAAGGGGGCCCGCGCCGGTTTCATCTACCACCTGAACAAACCCTATGTCCTGATCGGCCGGGGCAAGGTCGACCTGATCATCCCGGACAAGGAAGTCTCGCGCAAGCATATGGCCATCGAAGTGCGCAATGAAAAAATATTTTTGCGCGACCTGGGCAGCACCAACGGCACTTTCATCAACGACGACAAGGTTTCCATCACCGAGATCACCGATCAGACGGAATTCAAAATCGGTCAGACCACGCTGATGCTGATCACCACTTCTCAGGGCTACGAAAAGTAATTTGCTGCGCTCGCTGAAGCTGGTCATCAATTTCGTCCTCACGGCTTTTGTCTTCACGTTCTTCATCCTGCTGCTGATCGGGATGCTGAACCCCGGGGTGACGATCGAAAAAGCCGGCCTGCTGCCGATTTATTTTAACTTGCTGACTTTTTACGGCCCTCTGTGGTTCGTTTTCATCGCCCTGACTTTTTTCGTGGTGCAATTTTTTTCCGAGCGCAAATACCCCATTGGCTTTCTCGATCCTCCGACCCCCGTCTATTTTTTTTCCTTTACCATGCTGGTCGTTTCGGTCCTGGTCTATGCCAATTATGATTACTACCATGATTTTTTCCAGGCTGCGGCCAAGGACAAATTCATCAAGATCCTGCTGCTGAACTTCCTGCTGCTGATCCTGGGCTTGTTCTTCATTTTCAGCAAATCCCGGCGCAAAAAATGGCTGCAGGCCCTTTTCATGCTGCTGCTTGTCGCCGACGGCCTGGCCGGATACGCCCTGCTCCTGCAAAGGGTGGTCCCTTTGCCATCGGCCTTCCAATATACCGCGCCGGTCATCACTCCGCCGCGCCAGATCAATATCGTGGTCATGGAAGGGCTGTCGCTCAATTACCTGCTCGGCGGCAGCCAGGATCAGAATCTGCTGAATTTGAACTGGATCAGGGAGAACGGGGTGATCGGGCGCCTGAAAACCCAGAAGCCCAACATGGACCTGTCCCTGTTCAATACGCTGCTGACCGGCGAAGTGCCGGCCGCGGCCTCCGCCCATTCCGATTTCAAATTCCAGTTCCGCGACCTGCCCCTGGAATTCGACATTATTCCGAAATATATTTTTTTCCGGAATTCGGCAAAGCTGGACGTGATCGATTTTTACAAAAAGCCGGGAATCGTCCCGACCGATCGCATCCGGGAGTTCTATGAGTGGAACGGCTTCAGGACCTTCACCATGCTCGAGCCCCCGGCCTGGCCGATCTATGCTCCTAAAAACCTAAAAAAAAACAGCACTTTCGTGAAGTTTTTCTCGGACACCTTGGACAACAAAGATAAAAAACTGGATATTGTGAAAAAGTCGTTCTTTTACGACGATTTCATCCGCAACCAGGTCCCCGTGTTGAGAACCCGGGATTTCCGATACTCGCTGGTGCTGCTCAGCGGACTGGAGAACGTGAACGCCCATTTTTACCACTATGCGCGCCCGGAAAATTTCGGCAACCTCATCGATGCGGAGACCAGCCATAAATACGGCTGGATCCTGGAAAAATATTACGAATATTACGATTCGGTCATCGGCAAGATCATCGGCTCCATGGGCGACAACGAGCTTCTGGTGGTGCTGAATTTCCACGAGATCGTGCCCATGTCGGTATGGCGGCGCATCCTGGTCAATTATATCGGCCGCCGCGATGTCTATGTCTACAAGCCCCTGGACGCGCCTGGGGTCTTCCTGATGTATGAGAAGTCGGCCTTGCAGAAGGGCCTGTTCCTGGAAAATGTCCGCCTGGCCGACCTGTTCCCGACGCTGCTCTATTACGCGGGTTTCCCCCTGTCCAGGGGTTTGCAGGGCGAAGTGGTTCGTGATATTTTCAGCGATGCCTTCCTGGCCGAGAACCCGGTTTATTTCGCCACCGACTAGCTGCCGTCCCCGATCCCTCTGCCTCTTGTGCAAATCCGATTTTTTTTCTATAATCTGGGGGTAGGCATAAGGAGTCAAGATGAAAATACTGATCGTCGGTTCCGGCGGCCGGGAACACGCACTGCTCTGGAAGATCTCCCAATCCAAGCGGGTGAACAAGATCTTCGCCGCCCCGGGCAATCCCGGCATGAAGCAGCTTGCCGACCTGGTCGACATCAAGGCCGCCAGCATCATCGAACTGGCTGATTTCGCCCAGGAGCAGAAGATCGACCTGACCGTGGTCGGCCCGGAACAGCCGCTGGCCCTGGGTATCGTTGATGAATTCAACAGCCGCAACCTGAAGATCTTCGGCCCGACCCAGAAGGCGGCCATGATCGAGACCTCCAAGTCGTTCGCCAAGGAGTTCATGCGCAAGAACAACATCCCGACTCCGGATTTCAAGGTGATCAATTCCGCGGCCGAAGCGCTGGACTATCTCCCCAGCGCGCATTTTCCCCTGGTGATCAAGGCCGACGGCCTGGCGGCCGGCAAAGGTGTCTTTATTTGCCGCAAAAGCCAGGAGGCCGATACCGCCGTCAAGGAGATCATGCTGGAAGGGAAATTCGGCCAATCCGGGGAACGGGTGGTCATTGAAGAATTTCTCTCCGGCCAGGAAATGACATTCATGGCCGTATGCGACGGCAAGCGTATTTTTCCGCTGGCCACTTCCATGGATTACAAAAAAGCCCTGGACGGCGACAAGGGGCCCAACACCGGCGGCATGGGAGCCGTTTCACCGGCGCCGCAGATCAATAAAGACCTTTTTAACCAGATCATGAAAACCATCATCCAGCCGACCGTTTCCGGGCTGAAATTCGAGAATAAGGAATACAAGGGGCTTCTCTATGCCGGCTTGATGATCACCCGCGAAGGCCCCAAAGTCCTGGAATTCAACGCCCGCTTCGGCGACCCGGAAACACAGGTGGTGCTGATGCGCCTGAAAAGCGACCTGGTCGACATTTTGGAAGGTTCGGCTGATGAAAACCTTTTTGACATCGTTGCCGACTGGGAGGAAAACGTTTCCGGCTGCGTGGTCCTGGCCGCCAAGGGCTACCCGCAAAAATATGCCGACGGCTTGAAGATCCAGGGCCTGGAGCGGGCCAAGTCACTGGGCGTGGAGATTTTTCACGCCGGCACGGCCCAGGGCCAGGACGGCCTGGTCAGCTCCGGCGGCCGGGTGCTGAATGTCTGTGCCACGGCCCCGACCATGAAGGAAGCCATGGACAAGATCTATAACGGGATATCGTTCATTACCTTTGATGACATGACCTTCCGCCGTGATGTCGGCTTGAACCGCAAATGAAGGCCAGGATAGCCTATCTCCTGGGTTCCGATTCGGATTTTCCCCAGGTGGAAAAGGGGATCTCCCTGCTGCGCAGGCTGCAGGTGCCCCTGCGGGTCGAAGTCAGTTCGGCCCACCGTACGCCGGAGCGCACCCTGCAGCTGGTCCGGGAATTCGAGGCGCAGGGCGTGGAAGTGATCATCGCCGCGGCCGGCGGGGCCGCTCACCTGCCCGGCGTCGTGGCCAGCCACACGGTGCTGCCGGTCCTGGGCGTGCCCATGGCTTCCCCGCTTTCCGGCCTCGATTCCCTGCTGGCCATCGTCCAGATGCCGGCCGGAGTGCCGGTCGCCACTTTCGGCATCGGCGCCGCCGGCGGGACCAACGCCGCTCTGTTCGCCCTCTCCCTGCTGGCCGTCCACGATCCGGCCCTGAAGGAAAAACTGCAGGCTTACCGTGCCGAACAGCGGGAAGCGGTGCAGGAAAAGAGCCGGAAGCTACAGGACAAGCTGGACCGGGGATGAAGTTCGTCGTCGACAGTTTCGGTTGCCGCACCAACCAGGCCGAGGTACAGGAATGGATCGTCGAACTGGAAAAACTCGGCTACGAATTGACCACGTCTCCCGCCCAGGCCGCCTTCGGGATATTGAATACCTGCAGCGTCACCGAAAAAGCCGAAAAGGACGTGCTGCGCTTTATCGGCAAGGCGTATCGCAATACGCGCATCACCTGGATCATCGCCGGCTGCACGGTCAGCCAGGACAAGACGGTCCTGAGCCGCCGCTACAAGAACTATTTTTTTTTTGACAACCAGGAGAAACAGCACCTGGTCCAGTCCGTGCGTGAGCTTTTTCCCCTGGACAGCCGCCTGATCTTCCATTCGTCCTTCCGCTCACGAGTTTTTTTAAAGATCCAGGACGGCTGCAATTTCCGTTGCGCCTACTGCATCGTGCCGTCCTTGCGCGGCAAGGCGCGCAGCCTGACGAAAAAAGACATCGTGGCCAAGGTCCGGCACTACTCGGCGCTGGGCTACCGTGAAGTGGTGCTGACCGGCATCAACCTTTCGTCCTACGGCTATGACCTGTTCCCGCGCGAAACCCTGCTGGGCATGATCGAGGAGATCCAGCGCGTCCGCGGCATCGAGATCATCCGCCTGAGTTCCCTGGACCCGCGCTTCATCAAGTACAATTTCGTTAAGGAACTGAGCGTTTTTTCCAAGGTCGCCGACAGCTTTCATTTTTCGTTCCAGAGCGGCAGCGACGCGGTCATCCGCCGCATGAACCGCGGCGGCAAAAGCGCCGATTACCTGAAGATATTGTTCCATTTCCGCAAGTTTTTTCCCGAAGCCAACCTGGGGGCCGATTTCATCGTCGGGTTTCCCGGCGAAAGCGAAAAGGAATTCCAGGAAACCGTGAAGTTCATCCAATCTTCGCCGCTGAATTACCTGCACGTCTTTCCCTTCTCGCCGCGTCGCGGCACCAAGGCCGCCACCCTGGACCCGCTGCCTGTCGTTATGGTCCGGGCCCGCGCCCAGGAACTGAAGGAACTGGGCATTCAGATGAAGCTGGCCTACCGCGACCGCTGCCGCGGCAAGGTCTTTACCGGCATCCTGATCGAGGAAAATCCCAATTACGCGCTGGTGGTCACGCGCAATTTCCTGTCGGTGCGCATCCCGCCGGTGCGCGGCTACCGCAAGAAAAAACTGTCGGTGCTCATCGAGCGCGTGGTCAACGAGAACCTCTGCGAGGGGAAAATAGCCTAAAGAGAAGGAACTGGGAAGGCCGCGGCTATCGGGAAAGCAGACCCCCTCAGAACATCTTGAGAAAGACGAGATAAACGACAAATCCCCGGATGTTGTGGCTGATCAGCGGTAGGCCGAAATCGAAACGCACGATGGTGTTCAAGCCGGGGAGGTTCGTCGTGCCGGAGATGCCCACGCCGGAAAAATAAGCGTTGTTGTACCCGCTGCGGCGGTCGGTCACCAGTGCCGAATCATAGAAAGCCTCCAGCCGGAACGTGTCGCCGATGCTGTAACCGTATGAGGTATTGAATGTCCAGGCGCGGTCGGCCCTGACCGAGCCTGACTTGAACCCGTGCAGCTTCAACTCGTTGAAGAACCCGAACTGGAAGTCGCTGAAACGATCCAGGCGCATGCCATCGAAGTAACCGGCCGACAGGTGCAGCTTGCGGAACTTGGTGAGGAAAAAGTCCTTGACGAGCAAGAGCCGCCAGCGGACATAGGATTTCTGGCCGGGGGCGAAATCGTTGTCCTCGCTCCGGCCCCAGAAGCCCCAGTTGCTGCGGTGGGCGTAAGTACCCATGAAGGAGACGTTGTAGCCGTTGCTATCGAGGGTCAGCCGGGTGATCGCGCCGAAGGTGAGCCCGCTTTCGGGCAGGACGAAGTCGGCGGCGGTGTCCGCACTGCGGGAATAGCGGTGGTATTCGGAAAAAAAGGAGGAGGTGAATTTCAAGTTGTGATTGAGGGGAAAGCCGAAATTGACCTGCAGCCAGGCCGGAAGGTTGCGGATCTTTTCTTCCGGGATGGACGAACCGCCCTGGTAGACGGAGTTGCTGGAAGGAATGGCGACGGCATAAAGGTCGACGCCCAGGTTGGCCCGGGTCCCGAGAAAGGAGGGATCGCTGTACGTGGCGGTGAGCAAGACGCCGCCGAAAAGCAGGCTGAGGTGCTTGCCCTTTCCGCCCATGTTGAAGTTGATGTAGCTGATACCGGCGATGGGCAGGGGAAAAGAGAGCGAACTGTCGTAAAACGTGCCCAGCACGCCTGCCAGTTGCGATTTCTTCACTCCCCATTCCACCACCCGCTCGCCGGTCTTTTTATCCACGATCAGGTAGCGCAGCCCCAGCTCGGTATCCCGGACGATCTGCACTTTCGAGTGGTAGGCTTCGTCCCTCCGGGCCGCGAGATCGGGCGGGTTGACCACTACCTTGGAGAGTGTCAACAGGCGTTCGACGTTGATATTCCGGCCGCCGATTGAAAAGACCTGCTCGCCCTTGATGGTCATCGGCAGCCAGACGTTCTCGGTGCCCGGCACCGCTTCGATGTACTGCGTCTCGGTGTTGGCAAGGGTGTCGCCCTTCAGATTGAGCTGGGTGGCACGTTCATAGAGGCGGGCGAATGTGGCGACATCGATATACATCCGGCCCTGGAAGCGTGTTTGCTTCTCATTTTTGCTCTTGGGCTTGAAATCGATCATATAGGCGTGGTGGCCCCTGAACATCGTTTGCCCAGCCAGGACGTACTGATAGCCCTCGGTCAGGTTGATGGCGAAAGGCTGTATGGAGACCTTTTCCGGTTGCAGCAGGGGGATTTTTGGCGCCATCTTGCCCTTCCACTTGACGCCGTTGAGATAGAATTCCTTCCAGGCCCAGTCATAAGGCTTGTCCCGCTCGGCGAACACCGGGCCGCGGGTGGTGAGGTCGAACGTCTCGTCCATGTTGGCTATGTGCAGCCTTACGGAAAGGGTCATCGTGGCCATATAGGATCTCAGCTTGTTCTTCTGCACCGCGTCCCAGGCCCGTACGCCGGCGACGATCTCCTCGACAGTCAGATGATAACGGCCCTCGACATCCACTTGGGTGGTGGTCATGTCAGGATTTTCGCTCCAGGGGATGAGCACGATCTCCAGGAATGCGTTCTGGTGATTGATGAGCAGGGCTTTGGTATGCGAGCGGATGGGCAGGACGACGCGCTCACCCGTGATCAGGTTATTGATGCGGGCTTCCTGATATTCGCCTTTCTCCAGGGAGAGCTTCAGTTTGCTGTCTGTGGCGGTGTTCATGAACACGATGGGGGCGAGATCCTTTGCGCGGATGAACACGGGCAGGGGATAGGAAGAACCGTCATCGGCGCTGACCATGATCGTATCGACGTCCCGGTACATTGCGTCTTCCAGGCAGGCGCAAAAGCGGGAAAAAAACGGGAAGCGTTCGCTGAGGTTGTCGACCGGGACGACGAGCAACGCGATCCCCTGTTTTTCGAAATCTCCCGCGTCGACGATCTGCGCCAGGATCTCCCGGTTATCGAGGACGGTGTCCGGCGACTTATCGGCCACGTCGCACCATTTCCAGAATACGACGCTTGGCGCCTTCTTCCAGATCGCATCCCTGGACCGGTCGCTCAAGGAGCGGCACAGGAAGGCGTTGAAGTAAGGAGCGACTTCCGGATCATCGACCAGGTTGCCGGCCAGCTTCAGCCAGTTCGCTTCATCCGGATCGCCGCCCACTTCCACAGCAATCTGGATGTCAGCTTTGGCGCCGCGGGCCTGGGTGGAGACCTTCTTGATCAGGAAAGCCAGGCTGGCAAGATTCTCCGGTGCCACGGCTGCCTCGATGACCAGGTGCGATATGTCGGGGTGGGCCTGCAGCAGTCCCGCCAGGCGGTCCAGGTCCGGGGCGCTGATGTCTTGGGAGATGTCGCCAAACTGCAGGCGCAGCAGCAAGGGGATGCCGGCAGGCGGGAAAAGGGCGTCGGCGGCCCCGAGCTCCAGGGGCCAGCGCCGGTCGAGCGATACCAGGGGCAGGTTCTTCCTATCCTGCTGCTGGTCTATCTCCGGCCAGGAAGCCATGTTGGCTCCACTGTGCATCGCGATGCGCAGCGACGGCGCCGCGGCAAGCGGCCCCCAGATCAACAGCCCCAATACAACACAGGTCACCAGTATCCATTTTGAAATCATAATTTCACTTTTCGCTATTTCAGATCAAAAGAACCTGACAAAGAATAACACAAATGATCCCGGTCGCCAACCTACTGATAAGGGGGATTGTCTGATAGGGAAATCATTTTTGCCCATTGTGAGATTTTATGAAAAACATATTGAAATGTCAACCGAACCTCATTCTTTTAAATTGCATATTTATTCAAATAAAAGTAAAAGCATGAGTCAATTTTTCAAATTGCCGTTACTATTCCATTAATGTATAATTAAAAATGATAAGAATGCATGTTACCAAAATGATAGCAGTGCCTTGGAAATGATTTATTATAAATGATTTACAGATTTGCGAGGAAAAAATTGCTTAAGAAAAAGGTGCTGGTTTTACTGATGGTGCTCATGGCCGGGCAGATGCTGTCGGCGGGGGAAGAATTAAAACCGGAATCCGACCGTTTGCGCAAAACCCTGGAAAAATCGCTGCTCTTCCCCGGCCTGGGGCAGTTGGCCGAAAAGCAATACGTCAAGGCCGCGGTTTTCGCCACGGCGGAAATCTTCTGTTTGATCAAGGTCGCCGTCAATTTCGGCAAAGGCAACGAGGCGTACCGCAATTACCGCGATGCCTTGGATGCCGAGGCGGCGGTGGCCTGGCGCCAGCAGACCGCGAAGTACGACCGGCGGCGCAACACGGCCATTCTGGCCGGGACCGGTGTCTGGGTTTTGAACATGATCGACATCTTTGTTTTCGCCAAGAAAAAGTACGGCCGGAACGCGGCCGTGGCTTTTCACCCGTACTACAACCATGAAAACCAAACATTCGGCGCTGGCTTCAGTTGCTTTTTTTAGTCTTTTTTTCCTGGCCGCGTGCAATGACCGGCTTTTCGACAACCCCAGCGACCCCGATGCCGAGGCCCGCGCCTATGAGATCCTCAGCACCCTGCAGGTCGACGGCGTCGTTCCGGTCGACCTGACTTTCAGCCGCGATGCCCTCTGGGTGGTCGATGCGCTGTCGCGGATCCAGGCCCTGAATTACAGTTCCGGGGCCCTGATCCGGGAGCTGGATTACCCGGAACCGGTGGCAGGCATCGCCTACGACGGGAAAGACCTTTGGCTGAGCGTTAAAAACTCTTCCCAATTGGTGCAGGTGAACATCGTCACCGGTTCGCTGATCCGCGTGCTCAACCTGCTGCGCGGCAATTTCGGCTGCCTGGATTTCGCCGCGGGGCGCCTGTACGTGGCTGACCGTCTGTCCAACGCGGTTTTGGTCGTCGATCCGCAAAGCGGGGCGATCGAGCGCTCCATTCCCCAACCCGGGTTCGCCATCGATGGGGTGAGCTATGACGGCGTCAACCTGTGGACCATCGACGCCACGCAAATGAAGTTTTTCCGTCTCGATGAAAGCGGCGCCCCGGTCAACGTCTACCAGACGCCTTCCCGCCAGGCTGCCGGGCTGGCTTATGCGGAAGGGATCTTCTGGTGCGGCGACCAGACGGGAAAAATCTATAAAATAAGGTTTCAATGAACAGAGCCTTTTTTGTGCTGGCGGTCGCGTTATGGGCGTCCTGCCTGCCGGCAAAGGAACTGCTGGAGATCAAAGGTGATTACCTTCTTTACAGTTACGATTTCAATTACGTGTTCGGCCAGGGAAACATCCAGATCAAGTGCAAGGAGTGGACCATCCAGGCCGAGACCGTGGAGATTGATATAGCCGGCCGAGCCGCCCTTGCCAGGCGGAATTGCCGGGTGGAGGCAGGCAGGCAGAAATACGCGGCCGACACGCTCGAGATCGACCTGGAAAGCCTGAGCCTGAAATGCACCTCTTTCCAGGAGCGCATCCTTTCCTGGACCCTGCCGGGCCAGAAAAAAACCGCGATCGACGGGAATGCCGCTGTCAAAAAAATCACCCCCAGGGACCAGGAAGCGCTCAAAAAATCGCTGGTGTATTTTTTAAACCACCGCATCGTCATCACCCAAAGTTACCGGCTGTACGGCTACCAGACCACCGTATTCATTGAAGGCATGCAGTCGTTGGCGTTCAAAAAATTCAAATTGGACCAGGGGATCGACGATACGAACATCGAGGGAGCCGGCATCGACAAGATCTGGTATTACCCGTCAGAAGGGTTGGTGGTCAACAGCCGCCTGAACCTGGAAAAAAAAGTTAAAAACGGAGCGGCCAAAACCGTCAACGCCCTGAACTTCAAATACGACATCCTGAACAGGATCGCGTTCGGCTCCCGGGCAAAAATTTATTTTACTTCACTTAATTCGCTTGACCTGGGCAAGAAAAACGATCTAAACCTGAATGTCAATTTCCTCACCGATAGCATGTTCAATGCCGTGCTGACTTTCAAGACCCAATGGACCCCGCAGCTGACCAGTGAAGAGGCTGCCGAATATAGCCGCACTGCCGCCAAAAAGGAAGAACTTTGGCTGCGCCTGCGTTCCAACCTGCAGAATAAAGTGCTGGGGGACATGGCCCTGAACCTTTCTTATGAAAAGGAAAAACAGTATGTGGCCGAAGTGTCGCTGCACAACCAGGCCTTGAAGAATGTGTACATTTCCCTGCAGCATACGCGTTCGCGTCTGCTCTTCAATCAAGACTCATACAACCGCCTGCTCAGCTCCTCATTTTCCCTGGCCTACACCAACCGCTTGTTCAACATGGCCGCGGACTATTCTTTCCACAAAGACCTTCTGCAGAACCAGAGCCAGGGCAATCCCCGCTTCATGCTGAACGTGAGCCCTTTCCGGCTCTACCACGGACTGTTGCAGGTGAACCTGAATTCCAGCTTCATGGTCAACCAGTTGGAACTGGCCGGCAAGCGGGACAGCCAGAGTAAAGCAAACCTGGCCCTGAGCCTACAGAGCGAAAAGATCCAGTTGGGGAACGGGCCCGCCTTCACCTTCTCACTGGCCGCCGAGCAATTGCTGGACGAGGACCGCCTGAATGAAAACACCTCGTTAGGCTATGTTCTCAAATGCAGCCAGAGCATCGCCGCCTTCGCCGATCTTGATTTTTTCTACAATTACCATACCCGGCGCTTAACCGAAAAATGGTTCATCCAGGGCAGCACTTCCCAGGACTGGTCGGCGGTGCTGAGGCTGAAAGAAGGTCCAAAACGCGTCAAGGGCTGGGTGTCGATTTCCTACGATACCAAGACCGGAAATTTCACCAGCGGCTATTTGGATTGCGCCATCGACCTGGTCAAGAACTGGCAGTTCCAGACGCAGATGAATTATGATTTTTTATTCAATAATTTCCATTATGATTTCTACTTGATCCGTCACGCCGGCCGGATCATGGTCCGGGCGTCCTATCGTTCGCTGTCCAGGCAGTTCCTCCTGGAAGTGCTGCCCCAATGAAAGCCGCGGCCGACGGGTTGAGGGTTCCACTGGAACACTGGGGCGGAGGGTAAGCCATGGGGAAAAGCAAAATGCTGCTTCGGCCTTTTTCCGGCCTGAAGTCAACCCTGCGCGCCCTGCGTCATCGCAACTACCGCCTTTATTTCGGCGGCCAGGGCATTTCGCTGAC
>Ga0209540_10002369_pt1 | contig 13452 bp, 12 predicted proteins | sample BarGraIncu01121A_FD_184501 | JGI IMG/M metagenome (GOLD analysis project Ga0209540, IMG submission 184501) | Arctic peat soil microbial communities from Barrow, Alaska - Barrow Graham LP Incubations 011-21A (SPAdes) (version 2) | ecosystem: Environmental > Terrestrial > Soil > Wetlands > Peat... | reverse complement strand
GAACTAATAATTAATAAGTTAGACATTATTTTGTGTGAAAAATTGGTTGCAAAGATATGATATTTTTCAAAATCCCCACAATAATATAGTTAAATTCGATAATATGAGCAGTCAGGCATGAGGCATCAGGCATCAGGCATGAGGCGTCAGGCATGAGGCGTCAGGTATGGGGCGTCGGGAGGAAGTAGGGAGGAGAAAGAAGATGAAAAACTTTTGATTTCCTGAAGCCTGAAGCCCGATGCCTGTAGCCTTTCTTTCCAATTCTGGAATTTTTGTATTAGACTTGTTATATTATCTTTGTATAATCTTTGATTTATTACCTGAAAATTTGGAGGATTTATGAGAATAACTGTAGTTGGCTCAGGTTATGTGGGTCTGGTAACGGGAGCCTGTTTTGCTGAAAGCGGCGTTAATGTGACATGTGTTGATGTGGATGTCAACAAAATACAACAACTTAAGGATGGGACTATACCAATATATGAACCCGGACTTGAGGGAATGATTAAATCAAATGTTGAAAAAAAGAGGCTTTTCTTTTCGACCGACATAAAAGAAGGACTTAACGGTTCAGAAGTAATTTTTATCGCAGTAGGTACGCCTCCTGGTGAGGACGGCTCTGCAGATCTGAAACATGTTCTAAAGGTTGCAAAAGATATAGGAAATATTATTACAGGATACATAGTTGTTGTAATAAAAAGCACAGTACCTGTTGGTACATCTGAAAAGATACGCACTGCAATTCGGACCGAGCTGGATAAACGCAAGGTATCTGTTCCGTTTGATATGGCTTCGAATCCTGAGTTTCTTAAAGAAGGAGCTGCAATAGAAGATTTTCTGAAACCCGAGAGAATTGTGATAGGAATTGATAATGAAAAGTCAAAGGAGATAATGAGCAGGCTTTATATGCCTTTTGTTTTGAATAATCACCCTATTCTTTTCATGGATATTGCTTCCGCTGAGATCACAAAATATGCTGCAAATGCGATGTTGGCCACTCGTATCAGTTTCATCAATGAGATAGCAAATCTATGTGATATTCTTGGTGCCGATATTAACAATGTAAGGAAAGGTATCGGAAGCGATTCGAGGATCGGCTCCAAGTTCATCTATCCAGGTCCTGGGTATGGAGGTTCATGTTTCCCAAAGGATGTGAAAGCAATTATCAGAACAGCCAGGGATAATGGTTATGAGCTTAATGTGATAAATGCGGTTGAAAAGGCAAATGAGTTCCAGAAGAATATCATTTTCAACAAAATGATGAAGTTCTTTAATAATAGTCTTAAAAATAAAACAATTGGAATATGGGGGTTATCATTCAAACCTAAGACTGATGATATAAGAGAAGCTTCTTCGATCGTTCTGATTGAGAAACTTCTTGATGCCGGAGCTAAAGTTAAGGCCTATGACCCTGCAGCAATTACTGAAACAAAAAAACTGCTCGGGAATAAAATTGAATATACCTCCGATCAATATGAAGCCCTGCTTAATGTTGATGCATTTGTACTGATGACTGAATGGTCTGAATTCCACCTTCCTGATTTTAACAGGATGGCTGGACTAATGAAAGAAAAAGTTATTTTTGACGGCAGAAATATTTATGACCCGGCTCAAATAAGAAAAATGGGGTTCACATATTTTGGAATAGGAAGAAGATAGGCGTGAGCCACCTTCGCTGAAGCTACGGCGGCTGAAAGGCGTGAGGTGTGAGGCATAATTAAGAATTTACTCAATCAGGATATTATGAAAGGTATTATACTTGCAGGAGGTTCAGGGAGCAGGCTTTATCCCATAACCAGCTCTATATCAAAGCAGATGTTGCCAGTATATGATAAACCAATGATTTATTATCCCTTATCGGTTTTGATGCTTTCAGGTATAACGGAAATACTTATAATCTCTACTCCAAGAGATCTTCCGGGATTTCGAAACCTGCTGGGTGACGGTAGATCGCTGGGCCTGAATTTTAGTTACAAGGAACAACCATCACCCGACGGACTTGCTCAGGCATTTATTCTTGGGGAAGAGTTTATAGGCAATGATTCGGTTTGTATGATCCTGGGTGACAATATTTTCTATGGACATGGTTTTGGCGAAACCCTTCTTAAAACCTCAGAAATAAAGAAAGGCGCCTGTGTGTTCGGATACTATGTAACAGATCCTGAACGCTATGGTGTTGTAGAATTCGATAAGACTAAAAAGGTTCTTAGCATAGAAGAAAAACCATTAAAACCAAAATCCAACTTTGCTGTAACAGGTCTGTATTTTTACGATAATACAGTCGTAAAAAAAGCAAAGTCACTAAAGCCTTCTCCCCGGGGCGAACTTGAAATAACTGACCTTAACAGGGTTTACCTTGAAGAAGGAACACTTGAAATAATATTAATGGGGAGGGGAATGGCCTGGCTGGACACAGGTACTTATGAAAGCCTGCTTCAGGCAGCTAACTTCATCGCCACTCTTGAACAGCGACAGGGACTGAAAGCGTCATGTATTGAAGAGATAGCTTATAAAAGAGGGTTTATTGATAAAAACCAGCTATTGAAACTGGCACAGCCTATCAGGAATAGTCAGTATGGCAAGTACCTTCTTAGGATTGCCAGTGAAGAGATTTATTAAATAAAAAGGTTAAAGTAAACGAATTTAAAATGAAAATTCTTGAAACCGGATTCAAGGGACTTATAGTAATCAAGCCTTCAATATATACTGACCCTAGAGGTTATTTCTTCGAAAGCTTTAATCAGGCTTCATTTGAGAGCGCAGGGATAAGCTTTTCTCCCGTACAGGATAATGAATCAAAATCGGTAAAAGGTACAATCAGAGGACTGCATTATCAGTTGAACCCTTATCCTCAGGCCAAACTAATTAGAGTTGTGGCGGGAAAAATATTAGATGTAGCTCTCGACATTCGCAAGGACTCCCTTAACTTTGGGAAGTGGTTCGCTATCGAACTCGACTCTGAAAACAAAGATCAGCTTTTGATACCCCATGGTTTTGCACATGGATTTTCTGTCCTCAGCGATATAGCAATAATCCAGTACAAATGTGATTCTGTTTATAACCCGAAATACGAACGTGGAATAAATATCAATGATCCTTCTCTTGACATATACTGGAAATTGGGTTCAACTCTTCAGGTTATAAGTGAAAAAGACCTTGCACAGCCTCTCATGAAAGATGCTGAATACAATTTTTAAATAAGACTATTCAAACTATGGCAATAATCCTGATTACGGGAGCTAAAGGTCAACTCGGAAATGAGTTAAAAGTTTTCTCCCAAAACTTCTATGGCTACGATTTTATTTTTACCGATATAGATACTCTGGATATCACAAACCCTGAAAAAACATCAGAATTTATAAAAAAAGCAGGACCCGACTGGATCGTCAATTGTGCAGCTTACAATTTCGTTGACAAAGCGGAAGCCGAACCTGAACAGGCATTGCTGATCAATGCAACAGCAGTTAAAAATATAACAGAAGTAATAAGAGGATCAGAATGCAGGTTCATCCATGTATCTTCCGATTATGTCTATGATGGAAATTCTAATGTACCGTATAATGAATCAGCGGCTACAAACCCATTATCGTCATATGGAAGGTCAAAACTGGCAGGTGAAAAATATGCGTTGCTTCATCCAGGATCAATGATCATAAGAACGTCATGGCTATATTCTGCATTCGGGAATAATTTTGTCAAAACTATACTAAAAAGCGGAGCTGAGAAAGATACTATAAACGTAGTATTTGACCAGACTGGTACTCCTACCTATGCAGCCGATCTTGCCGGAGCAATAATGAATATTATCTCAGGAGTGATCAGGAATCAGATTGCGATGAATTCCGGAATTTACAATTATTCCAATGAAGGTGTCTGCACATGGTACGATTTCGCATGTGAGATTATTAATGAAAGTGGTTTATCATGCAAGGTTAGTCCTGTTCTTTCTGGTCAATTCAGACAAATAGCTCACAGACCTGCTTATTCTGTAATGGATAAAACCAAAATAAAGGAAAATTATGGACTTTCAATCCCGCAGTGGAGGACCAGCCTTGCAAAATGCATTAAACTGTTAAAATAATATCAGAATTATGTTAACGATAGATGAAATCAGGTCAAAAGCCAAAAGCTGGCTGGGAAAAGAATTCAACGAAGAGACCCGAAAAGAGGTCAGTGAGATGCTTGAAAAGGACGAAAATAAACTTATTGATGCATTTTACCAGGACCTGGAATTCGGTACAGGAGGATTACGAGGCATCATGGGAGCCGGTACCAACAGAATGAATATCTACACGCTCGGAATGGCAACACAGGGATTGTCAAATTACATTATTAAACAGTGTGGAAGTTCAGGAATCAAAGTGGCAATAGCACATGATTGCCGCAACAACAGCCGGTATTTCGCCGAAACTACGGCAAACATTTTCTCTGCAAACGGATTTGAAGTTTATCTCTTTGAATCTCTGCGTCCTACGCCCGAATTGTCCTACGCTATCAGACATTATAAATGCCAGAGCGGAGTTGTGATCACTGCCTCACATAACCCTCCGGAATATAATGGATATAAAGCCTACTGGGATGACGGAGGACAGGTTGTTGCTCCTCATGATGATGCAATTACAGAGGAGGTTAGAAAAATAACCTCGGTAAATGATATAAAATTCAATGCTAAAAAGGATAAAATTAAGATCATAGGGAAAGAGACTGATGACTTGTTCCTGAAAGAGGTAATTAAAATGAGTCTTAATCCTGATATTATAAAAAAATTCTGTGACATTCCTATTGTCTATACACCCATTCACGGCACAGGCATAACTCTGGTTCCACCAGCGTTGAAAATGTTCGGCTTCAGGAACATAATCAGTGTCCCGGAGCAGGATATAACTGATGGTAACTTTCCTACGGTCAAATCGCCAAACCCCGAGGAACCTGATGCGCTCAAACTGGCTATAAGAAAAGCTGTTGAAACGAATGCCGAGCTGGTAATGGCAACAGATCCGGATGCTGACAGGCTAGGCCTTGCGGTGAGAAATACAAAAGGGGATTTCATACTGCTAAATGGCAATCAGACAGGTGTAATTCTAGTGTGGTATATACTTTCCCAGTATAAAGAGAGGAACAAATACAAAGGGAATGAGTATATAATTAAGACCATAGTCACATCTGATCTTATTGAAAGAATATCTGAAGGATATAATGTTGAATATGTCAATGTTTTAACAGGATTCAAGTTCTTTGCAGAGTATATAAGGGAGAATGAAGGAACCAAAAAATACATAGGTGGAGGAGAAGAGAGCTATGGATTTTTACCTGGTGATTATGTGAGGGATAAAGATGCTGTTGCATCGTGTGCGCTCGCAGCTGAAGCTACTGCGTGGGCTAAAAGCAGGGGGTTGTCTCTCTTTGAGCTTCTTCTTGATATCTATGTAAAATATGGATTCTATAAGGAAAAACTTATAAATATTGTGAGAAAAGGGAAAGAGGGCGCTGACGAAATCAAAGCAATTATGACTGGTTACAGGAATAATCCTCCGGAAAAAATCAATAATAGCAAGGTTATCATGGTGAATGACTATGAAACTCAGTTCTCACATGATATTCTCAAAGGCACAAAAACAAAGACCACGCTGATTAAGTCGGATGTTCTGCAGTTTTTCCTTGCTGACGGATCAAAAATCTCAGTGAGACCCTCTGGGACGGAACCCAAAATAAAATTCTATTTCAGTGTAAATACTAAGCTGGCTTCTCTGGATAAATTTGAAGAAACCGAGAAAATACTTGATAAAAGGATTGCGGATATTATTGACAATATGAAGCTGGCTTAATCCAAAGTTCCCGTTCAACCTCGCGATCTCCAGTTCACTTATTTGCAACTGCGGAAATAATCTGACAATAAAAATACTCCGGTTTCCTTTAGCCACCTGCAAAAAATGATCAATTTTGATAATTAAACTATCTGGTAAGTTAAACGTTCCTTGGTAGTATAGAATTCTCAAGGGGTGATCCATAAAAAAATGAAAATACTAATTTGTGAGGATAACCAGCTGGCAATGAATACCCTTTCCTTTATTTTGGAAAAGGAAGGGTTTAAATCAGATACTGCAGAAGATGGGAATATAGCCTTAACCCTTTTGCAAAAAACTGTTTATGATTTGATCTTGGTGGATATCCATATGCCTTTTCACAGCGGACTGGAACTTATTAAATATCTGAGATCTGATCTTAAAATGAATACACCAGTACTGGTACTTACTGCATTCAGTGATCTTCAGATGCAACGTCAAGCAGAGGAGTTAGGAATTAGTGGTTATATTGTTAAGCCATTTGATCCATCTGATCTTATCCGGCGGATTTTCTCCATTCTCAAAAAGTAACCAATGAACAGATATCTGGCTCTAATTGTAATAGTAGCAGGACTCTTGAATACAATGCCAGTCCTATCGCAGGATACTATTAATCCGGAATCTGAGTATCTAAGGATTAAGGCGATAGCATTTGAAGGTGACTATATCACGGCTGCTGCCGCTGCCCGCAAACTTGTCAATGCGTTTCCCTCCTATGGTGATGCACGGATACTATTGGGCCGCATACTTGCATGGCAAAGAGATTATATTAATGCCGCTGCCGCTATTGACACTCTTCTTTTAAATGACCCGGACAATATAGATGCACTCTCTGCCAGAAAGGATATACTTCTGTGGTCGAAAGTTAATACACCAGTATCAACAGATATAAGAGCAGGGTATTCTTTCGACAGTTTCAGAGAACCTTACACACTCTTATCGCAACTCTTTAAAGCTGGTGCAGGACACAGATTTAACTGGGGACAAGCATTCGCAGGTCTGAATGTTGGGAATTTTAAAATTGGGGGGGCAACTACTTCTGATGCTACAGAATTCCAGATAGAAGCTGAAGCCTGGCCTAATATAACAGATAAAAATTATGCGTATCTGGCGTATGCTTATAGTCCAGGTTCATATTTTCCCCGGCACCGGGCTGCGATTGAAGTATGGCAGGTTTTGCCGGCAGGTTGGGCTGTATCTTCCGGATTAAACTACTATTATTTTGATCGCAGTGCATTAATTGCAGCAGTATCAGTTGAAAAGTACCTTGGTAAATACTGGCTGTCTTTAAAAGGATATGTCTATTTTAAGGAAATTGGTCCCAGAACCTCGTTCTTCATTAATGCAAGAAGATATTTCAATGATAAGGATTTCCTCCAGATTACTCTGGGCACAGGAGCTGCACCTGATGAACCTTTTGATATCCAGGCCAATCTTATGCGACTATATGCCAACACTGTAAGACTGACATATAAAATGTCGGTTACTAACAAATTAATGATGCGAATCGGAGCAGGTTACTCTCGCGAGGAGTATATAGAAACAATCTGGCGTAACAGATTTGAAGGTAATATTAATTTCATCTATGCCATTAAAATGAAATGATGAGATTCAGATTATTGTTAATATTATCACTATTATCAGCTAATGCCGTTAAGGTCTTTCCATCTGACTTAAATTATAAGACTGATGCAGCAACCTTCATTTCAAAAACTAATGATACTGATGCAAAGGCTTCAACTGCTTTCTCCTATGTCCCTTTCATCAAAGGTGACGGTAGCTGGATAAAAAGAATAGATTATTCCAAAAAGTCATTGGTACTAATCAATTTCCTGATAGCAGCGATTATTATATCTATTGTTACAATGATAATTCTACTGATTATCATTCTTCTGAACAGAAAAAGGATGGAAAAAGAAGAGCAACTGCACCAGTATCTGATGGAGAAATATCAAAGCCTCATCATTAACTATTTATTTGGCTCCGCCACCCCTGAAGAATTCCTTTTAATTGCCTCAGATAGTTACAGACGTCATGTATTAATAGACCAGATTATAGATGTCAGCATCAACCTGAAGGGAAAGGAGATTGAAAAACTCTTTGATCTTTATAAACTCCTTGGTCTGGCCAGGGATTCGATAAAAAAGGCTCAAAGCCGACAATGGCATAAAAAGATAAAAGGAATCAGGGAGCTGGCTTACATGAATATTAAAGATGCTAATGATATTTTATATAATGCCCTTAACTCATCAAATGAGATACTCAGAATGGAGGCCCAGATTGCCCTTGTCCGACTCAATGATGATAATCCCTTTGAGTTTTTGTCACACCTTACATCTCATTTCTCCTTATGGGAACAGATAACTCTTCATGAACTTATCATTCATCATAATATTCCTCTCCCATCCTTTCAAAAGTGGCTCACTTCTCCTAATCCGACGGTAGTTACTTTTGCACTAAGGATGATCAGGGAGTTTAAGCAGAAAGAATCTGAAGCCAATGTCCTGGAGACACTTTTCCATACGGATCCATCAGTAAGAATCCTTGCAGTAGAAGTAGCCGGGGATCTTGATATGCGTTCGACACTTGAGACCATGAAGCATATATATAAATATCAGGAATATAAAATATGTCTTGCCATTATAAAATCAATGGGTAAAATGCCTGATGCCTCAATGATAGGGTTCCTGAAACTGGTTCTTGATAAAGAAGATGATGTACAGTTGCAGATCGAAGCGACTAAAGCTATAAATAACAATGGAGAAGAGGGGCATAATACGCTTGTTAAAATTATGGAATCAGAGTACAAAAACTACAGTATAATTATAAAACATGTCCTCGATAAAAGAATATTTTAAAATGTGATGGAATCTACTTTTGCAAATATGTTCTTTATTATTACTCTGGTACTCTCAGGATCGTATCTGATTCTGGGGATCTTCTCTGCCATTGCACTTCGTAGATACCTGCGGAAAAACAGCTATGTCAATTATAATTCCCTGATATTGTCACCCCTTAGCCCCGAAATTGCAATTATTGCGCCGGCATTTAATGAGAGTAAAACCATTATTGATAATGTCCGCACTCTTCTTTCCCTCTACTATAATAATTTCGAAGTTATTCTGGTAAATGATGGCTCAACCGACAATACCTTTGAAAAGATAAAAGAGGAATATGAGCTTACAAAAGTTAATTATTATTTTGATTACCATATACCCTGTGAAAGAATAAGAGGAGTATATAAGTCAAAAAACCCGTCTTTCAAACGGTTGACTGTAATAGACAAAAAGAATGGCGGCAAAGCTGATTCCTTGAATGCTGGTATAAATATTTGCCAGAGCCCTCTTTTTATTTCAATCGATGCTGATTCTATCATTGAAACTGACTCAATTCTTAAACTTGTAAAACCTTTTCTTGAAGAAAAAGACAGGAAGGTAATAGGAGCTGGCGGAGTAATAAGAATCGTTAATTCGTGCGAAGTTGAAGGAGGTCATATTCGTGAAATCCATCTTCCCGGCCAGATGATGCCCCGTCTTCAGGTTCTTGAATATACACGGGCTTTTCTGCTTGGACGGATGGCATGGAGCCAGCTTGACGGATTAATGCTTATCTCAGGGGCTATGGGCATCTTTGATCGCGAAACGGTAATAAAGAGTGGTGGCTACAGTATCAAGACGGTAGGCGAAGATATGGAACTCGTCGTTCGTATGAGACGGCGCATGGCTGAAGAAGGAGTGAAGTACGAAGTGACATATATCCCCGATCCTCTCTGCTGGACACAAGTGCCATCTGATATAAAATCACTGCAGGAACAACGCACGCGGTGGACCCGGGGACTTGTCGAATCACTCTGGACACACCGTAAAATATTTTTCAATAAAACTTATGGCCGTTTAGGACTTCTTGGCTATCCATACTGGTTTTTCTTTGAATGGTTAGCACCATTGTTAGCTTTTTCAGGTTTTATTTATTCTATATATCTTGTAGTAATAAATTCGATTAACTGGCCTTTTTACCTGCTCCTCTTCCTGTTTGTTTACACATTTGCAGTATCTGTTTCAATATGGGCAATCCTTTTTGAAGAGATTACTTATCATAAGTACAAGAAAAAGAGAGATGTACTGAAACTCCTTATTGCTGCACTTTTAGAACCCTTCTTTTATCCAATTTATACTTATTTTGCTGTCAGGGGGAATCTTGAAGCATTGAGAAGGAAAAAAGGATGGGGCAAAGTCGAAAGAAAAGGCTTTGAAAAGAAAAAGAAACGAGTACTTTAATATTCTAATTTTCTGTTACTTTCAAAATTTTCAATCCAAGTACTCCCCTGGCAACAAATACATAATTTGCATTAGCCTCTACAAAATTAACTGATGCCCCTAGTTTAACATTACCCATCCATGTTAATTGACCACCGGCATCTATTTTAGCAATATCCAGTCCGCCGGCACCATTTGCTACATAGACCCAACCATTATCAGAGACTGACACTCCGTTTGTAACATAATCCATGGGCGATTCCCCTTCAGGAATTGACGGTGCGGGTAATGCTGAAATTACAGCGGAAGGAGTACTAGAAGATACATCATAACATTTTAAACCTGCTTCACCGAGGGCAACAAGAGCAAATTTATTATATAATCTTAATATGGATTTCGCTCCGGGATCTGACGAACCTCCAATTTCTTTATCCCAGATACCCGGATTATACAGATGACCCGGATTGCCACCAAGTGCAATTTCAAAATCTTCATTGACATCAACTGAACGGGCATTTTCTATATTCATAAAACTAACTTCTTTCATTTGATTGTCTAATATGGTCAATCCTCCACCGGTAGCAGAAGTAACATAAACCTTTTCATTGTAAAATCTAACATCAGTACCAACAAAACCTTTCAGTGAGAAATTTACAGATTGGCCTGATTCAAACTGATTGGATGAATTCAGTTCATATTTTTCTGCAAATGCGCTATCACGTGTTTCATCAGCTCCGGTAATCCATAGAATAGTCTTTGCAGAAGGAGAAAATTTAACATCCACTGAACTTACATCTTTGCCTTTATTAGTTTCTTCATTTATGAAAATGACACTGGATACCAATTCAGGAGCATTTGGAGAGCTTATATCAACAATATCAACTCCCCCCAGGTATCTTGGACCCTGGGTATTGTATGTTACATAAGCATAATGATCAACTATCCTTACATGTGAAGCTTGCAAAACTTCACCCTTATATTCCGGGGGATATAAAGCTGCTATAAGCTGAATGGTTACTGAAGAAGTCACTGCGCCTTTACCATCTTTCATTACTTTTTTTGTGGTATCGCCAAAAATATAAGCAGGTGTATTATCAGTTAAAGAAATTCTTTCATTTAATGAATTAAGGTTGTTGTTAATTAACATACCTTTTGATCCTATATTATCTGATGACTTTCTAATAGCCTGTTCATCTGATTTTTTACAGCCAGTTACAATAAGTAACATTGTAATACAGAAAATAAATAACTTTTTCATAATTACTTGTTTTTATTATGGAAATTTATATTCAGGAGGACTGTTTGTACATCTAATGATCATTCTGGAACCCTCATCAGGCAACTGCTACATTAAGATATGCATCAATATCCTTCTAGTTTTTGTTTACATCAAACTTCCCTGAGAATAATTATTATGAAAGGAGACAGCCCTCTTGATAAATGCAAAGATACGATATTTAATCGTCTCCTGCAAAAGTGGATAGATTCAACGATTAATGAATACGCTGACTTATTTGAAGCAGGCTATCTTGCTTCATGTGGCAGTTGTCATGATGCGTTGGCCTCAGGCCAGTCTTAAGACATGTATCACTCGATAGATTTAATATTTCGGTGCTCTGCACCTCATATGTTATTTGTATTAAATAAATTTATTCACCAATTATCTTTACAAGAACTCTTTTCCTCCTTTTTCCGTCAAACTCCCCGTAGAATATTTGTTCCCAGGGACCAAAGTCAAGTTTGCCACCTGTAATTGCAACCACTACTTCCCTTCCCATAACAGTGCGTTTGATATGGGCATCGGCATTATCCTCAAAACCATTGTGCTTATATTGGGAATAAGGCTTTTCAGGAGCTAGTTTTTCTAACCATGCTTCAAAATCGTAATGTAACCCAGACTCATCATCATTAATAAAAATACTTGCTGTAATGTGCATAGCATTTACCAGTACCAAACCTTCCTGAATACCACTCTCAAGTAGGCACTTTTCCACCTGTCCTGTAATATTTAAAAATGCTCGTCTGGTTGATGTTTCAAACCAGAGCTCTTTTCTGTAAGACTTCATAATAATTAAATTTTTAAATTATTAAAATTTCCCGCAGATCACACGGATAATCGCAGATATTTATTTTTCAATCTGCGGGAATCAGCAAGATCAGCGGGAAACAAAAAAATCTTCGGAAAAGTTCACCAGGTATACCTTATCCGTTGACCTTGTCAGCGCAGTATAGAACCAGCGCAGGTAGTCGATTGTGATTTCGTTCCGGTTGAACATGCCCTGATCGATAAACACCCTCTCCCACTGTCCGCCCTGCGCTTTATGACAGGTTACGGCATATGCAAATTTTATCTGAAGAGCATTGAAATAAGGATTATTTTTTACTGCTTCAAATTGTTTTCTTCTGTTTTTAATATTCAGATAATCAGCCAAAATACTATGGTATAGTTCTTTATTTTTTTCTGAAGGCAATGCAGGTGTGTCGAGATGTAAAACATCCATCATTACCTTGGATTCAATTTCCAGATTATAGTCAGGAAACTTCAGTACCATATCGGCAAAATGGAAACCATATCTCTCCTCATATTTCCTGATTTTTTTCACCTCAGCAATATCACCATTTGCTATAAATCCTGCTCCATCCTCATCCTCATCGATGATAAAGTAGTTATTCTTTACGACCATAACCATATCGCCTGGACTTATCTCTTCCTCCCTGAAAAAGATCCTGTTACGTATCCCCTGATTATACCTATTCGCCTGCTTATTTGAATTAACAACAATTATGGTTCCTTCCATACCGCATGTTCCATATGCCGAAGAGATTTCATCAATCAGTTCTTCTCCGGTTATTCTGATTGTATCCTTGTAGTTAATACAATCGATTGAAGGATGAACCAGGTTGGTTTCAGCCACCTGTAAACGAACGCGGGTCGCATTCATGAGAACTCCTGATGTTTCACTTTGCCGGACAACCTGTCTCAGTTCACAGGAAATCAATCCGAATCCGTAACCTCCAAGGGAGGCTGGATCGAGAGCCGGACTTAGAGTAGATCCGACCGGAGGGAGTTGTGCGGTATCTCCGACAAGAATCAGTTTGCAATCGGTACCTGAATAGACATATTCAATAAGGTCATCGAGAAGCTTGCCACTGCCGAACAATGATGAATCTCCTGAACTATTCGATACCATTGAAGCTTCATCAACGATGAAAAAGGTGTTCTTATGCAGATTTCTGTCCAGTGAAAAACTTCCAAGTCCATCTTTTGAGGATTTCTGGCGGTATATCTTTTTATGGATAGTAAAAGCCTGTCGTCCGGAATAAGACGCAAGAACTTTCGCAGCCCTGCCCGTCGG